>JFJP01038802.1_pt1 | contig 18944 bp, 5 predicted proteins | sample 431651 | NCBI WGS metagenome assembly JFJP01 (sample SAMN02602958, study PRJNA72255) | Microbial mat metagenome, whole genome shotgun sequencing project. | biome: fresh water; feature: sink hole; material: water; isolation source: purple microbial (photo- and chemosynthetic) mats found in...
GTCTAACGCAGCATCTACATTGCAGTTATAAATGGCGTCGTTGTCTTCGCTGTTATAGGTCGCCGAAGCTCCCGAAACATAGCGGGTCACGATCCCGACCTTATAATTTGATGAAATTGGAAGATTAGAGAAAGTATAAGTCTCTATAAACCATGGTAAAACCACTTGAACGTAATCCACCAACATGCCCGAGCTTACTTGAGCCTTAGCCTCGGAATAACTGAATTGTCCGGGTGTTATTCTCAGGAATAATTCAAAATTTTCAAATATACCCACTGAGGGCTGTGACCAGCTGGTCAAAATACTATTTCCAAAAGCACTGGCTTCCGTTAATCCTGGAAAGGCAGCCGCTGTTGGTGCAACGATTTCAGGAGTTGCACACTTCCAAATCCCGTTGGGTTGGGTCGTCTTGGATGTATCAGGATTGTAAACAAATGGATAAACACTAAAACAGTAGAATCCACCCGCATTATAATCAACCCCTCGAATGGTAATGGTGGTGTCGGTGCGGTGGTTATAGTCCTCGATAATCATGGAGACATGTGGAGTTTCTGAAATCTCCACGAAATCGTCCCCGAGGTTACTCTTGAAACCAATAACATATCCATCAAAATCACCAACCGAAAAATCAGGTAGAGGGATTCTTAAAAAAAACTTTCCTATTTCAGAAACTCCGGAAGCAATATCGACAGACTGAAGACCAGAAAATCCCGCGAAAGTTGGGAAGGTGTTTGCAGTAATAATGGGCCCGGCCCTATTTAAGTTACACTCAGCATCCTGGCAGGCCACAAGTTGAAAGAAAAATGTTTGAGAGCTAGGAAGGTTACCGACGATAGTAGAAAGAGTGTTGCCAAATATTTTGCGACAAGAAACTTCGTTGTCTGGCTTAACTCCGCATGAAGCACCTTGCTCAAGCGTAAGAGGGTTAGGGGAGACAGTATAAATTAAACGAAGATGATCATATACCCCAGTAATTGTCTGCCATCCAAGAATGAGCGAAGTAGATGAAGAGATTCCTGGATTTTTAGAAGCGACAAGACTTTCAAGATTTTTAATATTGGCAAGATCCGAATCAAGCGTCTTAATACTGAGGTAATTAGAGTTTTTCTCACCCTTTAAGTTTGGATCATTGAGACTTTCTATTGAAGCATTATGAATCGCCTGGACCCTAACATAATATTTGGTATTGGACTTAAGTCCCCTGATGATGGCTTCATTTATTGTGGGATCATAATCGACAATTTTTTTGTATCGTCCATCAGCTGGCCCAAACTGCGGTTTATCCATATCTGCTGGGGTCAAACGGTCTGTATCAACAGCAACAATTTCATAGCTCTTAGGATCGGTTGGAGCATTGCCAGAAATATTGCCGTAATCAATCGAGGCATGAGTCCAACGTACGTTAATTGAATCAGTGCCTTCAACACCGGCCGTATTATAGAGCGCTGATATCCCATGAAAATCTGCCACAAGATTAGAAAAAGTTTTGACTGAGACCGTTACAGCATTATTATCTGGCTCCCCGGATACCTGGTCGACAGCATTTCCTTTCGCGATGTAGGTTTTGGCCGGTTCCAGACCTGTCACAGTATATTTGAGTAAGCCTCGATAGTCTTCTTTGAGACTTTCTGACGGAACTGTATAAGGGATAGGTCTATCACCAACATAAAAGGTGTAATAGTACTTAGTCGAGGCTCCAGTGGCCGGATAAAAAAAGATTTCAATCTTATCCTGAGAGATTGGTACCGCCTGATAGATTCCTGTGAAGCGAATACTGCCCCCTGCTTTTGAGGCAATTTCAGTTAATGGCTCAGCCGTATCCTCAACTGTTCCAACACAGCCGGGTAATAGAAAAAGCATAAATGTCAGTAAGACAAATTTCATAATAATCATTCAAGGGTCTTATCGGAGTATCACGCCTAAAAGTTGAAGCAGAACAGGTTGTTTTAAGCTGGGCTTAAGGTTGATGATTCTTGTTGGCTTAGGAGTTTTTTATTTAGAGGGAAAATAATGCCTAACCCCTTAATCTGTTAAGGGATCTTCCTTTTTTTCCGATCATGAGGATGGGAAATTCCCAAGGAGTCACTTTTGTTGAGCCTCATTCGTTTACTTATATTGGTCATCGCTCTTCCTACTTATGTGTGGGCGGAGAAGATTGAAATTAAGTCCAATCCGGAAGAGGCTGAGATATTTGTTCTGACTGACGAGGGAGGGGCCCCTCAGAAAATTGGTAAAACACCTTTTAAGCAAGACCTCAAAGAACTGATTCAGACTTATGTGAAGAAAAATAATTTTGTATTTGAACTAAGAAAAGAAGGCTACGAGCCATACCGTGTTCTCTTTACCAAAACGTCGAACTTGGATGTTGAATTGGCAGTGAACCTGGAAGTCAGTCGAGAAATTAAAACAATTAAGAGGCACGATATGTTGATGGTCGAGCTCTTTGATGTTCAAAAACTTATTCGCGGTAAAAACTTCACCGATGCGATGAATAAACTGAACACGCTTGAAAAAGATTATCCACACTTTTCCATCATTGCTGAATTGAAGGCCACGACCTATTACATGATGAAAGATGTTGAAAAGGCCCTCTCTTATTACCGAAAATCATTTGCTCTTAATTCTGATAATGTTGATTCCTATAAAATGAAAGTATACCTCGAGAAGAAACTTGGTATAGATACGGAGAAGAACTAGCATGAAGCTTATTTTCACGTTACTAGTATTCTTGATCTCACTAAGTGCCTTGGCGCAAACTCCACTGAGTTGGCAAAAAGTTGAATTGGAAGACAAAATTCTGATTAAAGTAAAATCGAATCTGGGAAATGTCCTTGAGACAAACCAGTTTCTGGTTGAGGTTGAGGCCAAGGTCAATGATCCTGGTATGCCTAATTTTGAAGACATTGTTAAAAAAGGTTCAAAAGTTTCTGATGTTAAATTTGATGATTCAAAAGGTGACTACATTGCCTTTTCTAAAGTTGGTTTAGAGATCCCAGTAGTTGAAGATTTTCATAAAGATAACCAGCAAAAATTAAAAGAGATGTATCGTTATAGTGAGGCTTTCGACCTATTTAAGAACCTTGAAGATGTGAGTATCAATGTCTATTTAAGTGATCTTTTAAAGCCAGGCGAAGTTGAAATAGCAAAAAACGTGGTGAATAATTTGAAGTTTCCTCTAGGGGAAATTAAACCCAAAATCAATTTCTCAACCATTAAGCTGGAAGAGAAAAAGCTTCCCCCTGTTGCCCTGGATGATGCCAAGAAAAAAGAGAAACCAGAAGATAAGCTGACCCTAAAAGATATTCTGGATTTCGTTTCACGTTTTGGAAATGCATTGGGATTAATATTTGCTACCATCATTCTTGGTGTGAGCGCATGGCTTTTGATGAAGAAATATTTTCAGCTTAAAAAAGACCATGTAGATGCTGCTAAAGCGGAAGAAAAAGCTGCTGAAGAAGTGGTTGTGCCGGAAGTACCAGTTGAAGAAATTCTTCCCGAGCCAGTTCCTCAATTCATGCTTTCTTCGCAAGAGAATTTCGAGCGCCTTCGTAACTTCTTAAAGACCCAGCCTAAAGACGGCATGGTGATGATTAAAAACTGGATTAACTCGGCCAATGAGAATAACCAAATGGCTTTGCGTGCAGTGGCTCAGCAGCTAACTGATGAAGAACTGATCTCCCTTTTTGGTGGCCTCAATGACCATGAAAGAGAAATCTGGAGTTCTAATCTAGACAAATTTATGGATGATGAGAATCTTGCCCATGCTAATCAATATATTTCTGAAGAAGTCGTGCGCACTATGATTGACCCAGGAAAGTTGAAAGATATCGAACTGATCGATCTTGTAATCGGACTGCCTTTGGATATTGCCTGCCGTTATGTGGTGGAAAGACCAGAGAGTGGAAAAGTTTTCATGAACTTGATTACTCCTCAGCAGATTACAAAAATCCTCAATCGTCTCCCTGAGAAAGATGCCAATACGGTGTTGGCCAATTCTTTGGACTTCGATTTTGTTGGAGTTCAAGACGACTTCGCTGGATTCAAGAAGGATTTAAAAGACTTCATTGCCATCCAGAAACAACGTCCATTCAACTCTAAGATTATGCAAATGATGGGAGACTTTAACCCACTTAAAGAGTCCCTTCTTTATTCATTCCTCGCCAAGAGTGGATTACAAGATGAAATGCTTAAAACGGCAAAAGCGAATATCCCATTTGATTGTATTTCTCGGTTGCCAAAAGAGATTATCAAGGACGTCATGCAGTCATATCCGATGGTGAAAAAAGTGCAATTCCTCTCCGTCTGTGATGAAGAGATGAAGCAGGATTTTTTAAAGGCTTTTGCAGAGACTGGTTCGACCGCCAGACAAATGCTTGATCTGGAATTTGAGAGCTTGAACTCAGACAAGGCGGGAGTTTCAAGACTTCAGCTGCAGAAAGATATGATCGTTAAAGAGTTTGTGATGTTCACTAGACAGTACGTCGTTGGCCACAAAGAGATTGAACAAGATGTAGAGTTTGCCGTGAATGACTGGATTCAGACTTTTGAATCCAGAAAACCTGATCTCAAAATAGTCGCTTAAATTATTTGATCGGGCGGATGGTTACATCCCCAGTGACCTTCGCCCGGCAAGATAACCTGATATTTTCCACCTTTAATTCCATTCTCAGTGATTCAATGGTGTTCTGCTCTATCACCCCTGGTGGCATCAGGTTTTCACTTCCTGATAAAACTTCCACTCTACAGGCCCCACAAGAGCCGGAGAGACAGCCATGAGGCAATTCGTGACCACGGTCATAGAGAGAATCGTAGAGGATCTCTCCTGTGTTCACATCAAATATCTTGTCAGTATCAGGAATTGACACTCTGGGCATAGGGATTCACCTTGTCAAAATCATCAGGGTTTAAGAAACTTCTCGCGTTAAAAATAAGTCTAACCCAATGGAGCTCAAAATGCTAACTCTTGAGAAAATGTATTCTATGGGCCACGAACAAGTGGTTTATTTCCAGGACAAATCATGTGGTCTTAAGGCCATCATCGCTATCCATGATACTACCCTGGGCCCTGCTCTAGGGGGAACTCGTTTGTGGCAATACGCAAGCGAAGAAGAGGCTTTGATTGATGTACTCAGACTTTCAAAAGGGATGACCTACAAAGCTGCTGTCTCCGGATTAAACCTGGGTGGCGGTAAAGCTGTTATCATCGCAGATCCTAAAAAAGATAAATCAGAGGCCCTTTTCCGCTCATTCGGCCGCTTCATTGAGTCCCTCAATGGCCGCTACATTACTGCAGAAGACGTTAATACAAGTGTTGATGATATCGAGCACATCTTTGCTGAAACAAACTACGTCACTGGCGTTGCCCAGCAGTATGGTGGATCAGGTAATCCTTCTCCTTATACCGCCCTTGGTGTGTTCCGTGGGATTGAAGCCTCGGCCACTAAAGCCTTTGGTAACAGAAGCCTTAAAGGCAAGACAGTTGCGATCCAGGGGGTTGGGTCAGTTGGTTTTGAGCTAGCTAAACTATTAAATGAAGTGGGAGCGAATATCGTTTACACAGATATTAATGAGCGCGGAATTGAGAAAATGAAAGAATCTCTTCCAAACGCCAAGTTTGTTTCTGGCACAGAAATATTCACAACTGCTTGTGACGTATATGCTCCATGCGCATTAGGAGCTTCAGTTAATGACGAAACAATTCCTATGCTTAAATGTAAAATCATTGCAGGCGCAGCTAATAACCAGCTCAAAGAAGATCGTCACGGACTGATAGTAAAAGAAAAGGGCATTTTTTATGCTCCAGATTACCTCATCAATGCTGGTGGACTCATGAACGTTTCAATCGAGTTCGAAGGTTGGGCCGATTCTAAGTCACGTCGTATGATTGATACAATTTATGATAAGACACTCGAAGTTTTCCGTATCTCTGAAGAACAAAATATTCCGGTGAACAAAGCGGCTGATGTTATGGCAGAAAAGAGAATTGAATCTATTCGAAATATTAAAAATGCTTATTTGGGTAAAACCAATTTCAGAATGCCTGGACAAAAAAACCGTCGCGGATAATCTTAAATCTCTCTTCTTAATAGAAAGCCTAATCTTCGGATTAGGCTTTTTTTATTCTGTCGCTCTCACAAATATAAAGGCACTACCAAGAATAGATGAAGTTGAGGTGCTATTGTGTTGAACAAAAAAGCGGTTCATATCAGTTAAAGTGAGCGCACCACTTCTTTGGATTCCAAACGTGGTGGCAGGAGTAATGGTACTTCCGGGCACAATCGTTGGTGAAGTCGTTCCATTGTCGTTTGTTCCATGATCCTGCAACGTCACAGTGCTTGTGCCGGATCTGACAGCAGTCGTTTGGAAGAAAACTGTTGGATTAGACCAGGCTCCAGCATCCCACAAAAACCGTCCATCAGGGAGGGCAAGGGATGTCGAAGTAGCCTTTCTCGTGGCGAGTCTGAAAGCCACTTCTGCTTTCTTCAAGAATTTCAGTTTTAACCACAGTCCAGCTTTATAAATTCTCGCCGTCCTATTAGTGGCATTTGATTTGATTCTTAATTCAAGGATGTCTCCGTCATTAAAATTGGTTGCAGTACTAGCAAAACTTACTGAACTTAAAGTGAGTGCCGTTGTACCGGTCACGGTTGTTAAGGCTTGAGTGATTGGGAGGTTCGCCGTTTTGTCATAAAGTGAGGCGCTGACAGTTCCGGCCGTGGACGAAGTGCTCGTAATGGTTTCAAGAGTCCAAGGTGTTCCAGCAGCAATGGCATCATAGACGGCATCGTTGCGAGTCCATTGAGTCATGTAGTTGCTAGTTGAGTAAGTCGTTGAAGTCGTACTTGTAACTAAGGCCGCTGATGTGTCAGCCGAGCTTTCTCCCGAATAGAGATAATTGGTGAGTGGGATATAGATCTTGGTCGCAACAGCCGCCGTTTGCTCCACAATTATTTTAGCCGAGTGCACTTTGATTTGGCTTGAGTTAGCTGTGTTTGGAATTCTAATCCTGTAATTGTCCGCACCGGACGTAGGCGTCCACAACACATTAAATCTCTTCGCCGCAGTATTCGGTGGAACAACAATCGCACTGTCCGTGATAACTGTACCTGCGCTATTCACAAGATTAATTGTGTAGGAGGTTGTTGTGTTCGTATTCTCTGCCACAATTTCAAACATATAGTCATTTATGTCGGCAACATAGTCAGCAGTATTAAGGCTTGTTCTTGATCGGGTAAATATCACTGCGGAAGTCTTTGACAGTACTCCTCGATCAAGCATTTCAATTGGGACCTGGATATTAATCCCATTTGGATTAAAGTCTACTGCGTTACCAGCAACTGAAACTGGGGTCGTTAGTTGAAATGACTTTTCTTCTGCTTTAGTTGAAGTCACTTCACAAACTGTAACGCCAGATAAGTCTGTCGCCGGACAAGTTGTAATTGTGTTGAGAGTTCCGGAAACAGTAAAGGTTGGAACTGTCCCGCTGATCGCGTTTCCAAACGCATCTTTAATGGTGATAGTTGTATTACAAACATCAACACCATTGGCCTTACAGGGAGAGTCGGCAAGGATGGTTGAAGTCGCAATTGAAGCCGCTCCTGGAACGAAGCTGACAGGGCTTCCAGCTTTTACAATCGGACTGGTGATCTGTGGAGTTTTATCTTCAGCTTTAGTTGAAGCAAGAGTACACGTTGAAACTCCGCTTAAGTCTGTAGCGGTGCAGACTCCTATAGTGTTATTAGTTCCATTACTTGTGAAGACTGGAACTGTGCCGACAACTGCTAAGTTGGTGGAGTCTTTCAAAGTAATGGTGACGGTGGATGTCGAAATTCCGTCAGCTGTCACGGGGCCAGTTGCTAAAATACTAGAATTGGCCACTGTCGCTGAGCCAGTTTGGAAAATGACCGTTCCATCAGTCTTGGTAACCGGTGTGACGATAGAAAGAGTCTTTGTTTCGCTTGTAGTGGAAGAAAGTGTGCAAGTTGAAATACCACTGGTGTCACCTGCTGAACAAACACCAAGTGTATTATTAGTACCAGTAGCACTAAAGGTCGGAACCAGGCCCGATACTGCGTTTAAGTTTGCGTCTTTTAAAGTAATGGTAACCGTAGAGGTCGAAGTTCCATCTGGGTTAATTGGACCGGTACCAGTAATAGTTGAATTGGCAGCGATGGCAACATCAGCTACGAACGCAATAGCACTACTTGCCTTAACGACAGGAGTGAGAATTTGAGCGATTTTTGCCTCGGCCTTGGTCGATTTTAGCGTACAGGTTGAAAGACCACTTGAGTTTGTTGCTGAACAAGCAGTTTGGGTATTTCCGCTGCCAGTATTGGTTGCACTAAAAGTAGGAGTGAAACCTACAACAAAGTTATTATTTATATCTTTGAGGACTATCGAGATCGTTGACATCGCTGAACCGTTAGCGACAACAGGACCTGTTCCAGAAATGGTCGAATTGGCCGCAACAGCAGCTCCAGCAGTGAAGACTACTGTTCCATCCGATTTTGTGACAGGACTGGTGATTCTTAGAGTTTTTATTTCGGCCTTGGTTGAGGTGAATGTACAAACAGATACTCCGCTTGCATCACTCATTGAACAGGCATCATAAACGTTTCCAGCACCAGTGTCAGTGGCGTCAAAAACAGGATCGATACCTGGAACTGGATTGTTACTACTATCTTTAAGCGTAATGGTCACTGTTGAGTCAGTAGCACCGTCGGCCACAACAGGACCTGTTCCAGAAATGGTCGAATTTGCAGCAGTCGGCATACTTGCAGAAAAAGTTACTGTTAATGAACCCGTGACTCCAATGGGAGAAGTCATCTGAAGAGTTTTTTCCTCTGCTTTAGTAGAAGAAAGCGTACAAAGTGAAATCCCTGTTAGATCAGTTGCTGAGCAAGCCCCATAGGCGTTGGTAGAATCTGTATCAGTAGCATTGAAGATAGGTGTCACACCAGCAACAGGGTTACTAAAAGCATCCGCCAAAGAAATGGTGATAAACGAGACCGATACTCCGTCAGCACTGACTGGGGAAGTTCCAGTAATATCAGAGAAAGCGACAGCAGGGGATCCTGCAGTAAATAGAACAGTGCCGCCCACTTTCACTACTGGAGTGGCAATAGACAAGGTCTTTGATTCAGCTTTAGTCGATTTGAGAGAGCAGCTTGAAATACCAGAGGCGTCAGTGACTGAACAAGCTGTGTATGTATTTGCGGCTGCAGTATTGGTTGCAGTGAATGTTGGTGTCTGTCCTGCGACAGGATTATTATTAATATCCTTTAAAGAAATTGTCACAGCTGAAGTTGAAGTTCCGTCAGCTGTCACGGGGCCAGTTCCAATAATCGTTGAAGTCGATGCCACGGCAGCGCCGGAAGTGAAGACCACTGTCCCATCGGCCTTTGATACCGGAGTTATAATTGAAAGAGTTTTGGTTTCAGCTTTAGTCGACTTCAAGCTACAGATTGAAATACCAGAGGCGTCCGTCGAAGAACAGGCCGCATAGACGTTAGTGGTTCCTGTGTCCGTCGCTGAAAAAGTAGGAGTGGTACCGACTACAGGATTGTTTGCGATATCCTTGAGAGTCACTGTGACTGTTGAAATCGCTACACCATTGGCAATTACGGGACCAGTTCCCGTAATTGTCGAATTTGCAGCAACTGCTGAACCAGCTGTGAAGATTACTGTGCCTCCAGATTTAATCACTGGAGTTGCAATTGAAAGAGTTTTTGTCTCAGCAGCATTAGATACGAATGTACAGGTAGAGATTCCCGAAGAATTTGTTACTGAACATGCTCCATAACTATTTGTTGCGCCAGTATCGGTTGCGGTAAATGTAGGGGTCTCTCCAGAAACGCTGTTATTATTCACATCTTTTAGAGTAATTGTAATTGTTGATGTAGTCACACCATCGGCCACCACGGGACCTGATCCTGTAATTGTTGAATTTGCAGCAACAGCAGCACCGGCAGTAAAGATCACTGAACCGTCAGTTTTAAAAACTGGGCTGACTATAGAGAGCGTTTTGGTTTCAGCAATCTGTGAAGAAAGTGTACAGGTCGCGACTCCGGAAGCATTCGTGACTGAGCATGGGCCATAAGTGTTTGTTGTTCCGGTATCGGTGGCAGAAAAAGTAGGAGTCTCTCCAGAGACGTTGTTGTTGTTAATATCCTTAAGTGTAATGGTCACGGTTGATGTTGCGGCACCATCTGCAACAACTGAACCTGAACCAGTGATTGTCGAGTTTGAGGCCACTGCAGCCCCAGCTGCGAATATTACAGTACCATCTGCTTTAGCTACTGGAGTAACGATTGAGAGAGTTTTAGTTTCCGCTGTTAGTGAACTCAAAGTACAAGTTGCAATTCCTGAAGCATTCGAGACAGAGCATGCCCCATATCCGTTTGTTGTCCCGCTATTAGTTGCTGAAAATGTGGGAGTCTGACCAGAAACAGGGTTGTTACTAGCATCTTTAAGAGTGATTGTTACCTTAGAAGTTGAGACACCGTCGGCTGTCACGGGGCCTGAACCTGAAATGGTAGAATTCAGCGCCACTGCTGAACCAGAAATGAAGATAACAGATCCATCAGTTTTCGAGACAGGAGTCGCGATAGATAAAGCTTTTGTTTCAGCGTTGTTAGAGGCCAAAGTACAAGTGGCAACTCCTGAGGCATCTGTAACGGAGCATGAACCATAAGTATTACTAGCACCTGTATCAGTCGCCGAGAATGTTGGGGTCTGCCCGGGAACACTGTTATTGTTCGTATCTTTGAGGGTAATAGTCACAGTCGACGTTGCAACACCATTCGCTATCACTGGACTTGTGCCAGTGATAGTTGAGTTCGCGGCTACGGCAGGACCAGCGGTGAATATAACAGTTCCATCAGCTTTAACCACTGGTGCTGCAATTGATAAAGTTTTGGACTCTGCAATTAAGGAAGACAATGTACAGGTTGATATTCCGGCAGCATTTGTAACTGAGCAAGATCCATAGTTGTTGTTTGTTCCAGTGTCAGTTGCAGAGAATGTCGGAGTCTCACCAGGGACACTGTTGTTGTTTACATCTTTTAAAGTAATCGTCACTGTCGATGTTGCGACACCGTTTGCAACGACAGGTCCTGTACCAGTAATGGTCGAATTTGCGGCCACGGCAGCGCCGGCGGTGAATATAACTGTTCCGTCAGATTTTGAAACGGGGGTTACGATAGAAAGAGTTTTTGTTTCAGCAGCAAGTGAACTTAAAGTACAAGTTGAAATCCCTGAAGCATCAGTGACTGAACACGATCCATAATTATTAGTTGAACCCATGTCAGTTGCCGAGAAGGTTGGTGTTTGACCAGAAACACTATTATTACTTGCGTCTTTAAGAGTGATCGTTACTGTTGAAGTGGCCACGCCATTTGCAACGACAGGACCAGAACCTATGATGGTCGAGTTTGCGGCGACGGCGGCTCCTGCTGTGAACACAACTGTGCCATCCGACTTTGAAACTGGAGTTGACATGGAGAGAGTTTTAGTTTCTGCCACCAGAGAAGTTAAAGTACAAGTCGCCACACCTAATGCATTTGTTACTGAACAAGACCCGTAATTATTTGTTGAGGAAGTATCGGTGGCCGAGAAAGTCGGAGTCTGACCTGCAATGGGATTATTATTGGTATCTTTGAGTGTGATGGACACTGTTGAAGATGCCACACCGTTAGCAACAACTGGACTTGTTCCGGTAATGCTTGAATTTACTGCGACTGGAGCACCTGCGGTGAACACAACCGTTCCGTCAGATTTCGAAACGGGAGTCACAATAGAGAGAGTTTTTGTTTCTGCAGCAAGAGAGGTTAATGCACAAGTTGAAATACCTGAAGCATCTGAGACAGAACACGATCCATAATTATTGGTGGCCCCAGTATCAGTCGCCGAAAATGTAGGGGTTTGGCCAGGCACGCTATTATTGCTTGCATCCTTTAGAATAATCGTAACTGTTGATGTCGCCACACCATTGGCCACCACTGGACTTGTTCCTGTGATAGTTGAGTTGGCGGCGACAGGAGCGTCCGCGGTAAAGACGACTAATCCATCTGCTTTTATTACCGGTGTAGCGATAGCAAGAGTTTTAGATTCAGCAACCAGAGATGTTAAAGTACAAGTCGCCACACCTGATGCATTTGTAACTGAACAAAACCCATAACTATTTGTTGCTGATGAGTCGGTGGCTGTGAAGGTTGGAGTTTCACCAGAAACGTTGTTATTATTTATATCTTTTAATGTGATGGTGACTATTGAGGTAGCGACACCGTTTGCAATGACCGGGCCTGTACCTGTGATAGTTGAGTTTGCCGCCACGGCAGCACCGGCTGTAAAGAGGACAGAGCCGTCAGTTTTCGAGACGGGAGTTAAGATGGAGAGTGTTTTCGTTTCCGCGGCCAGTGAGGTTAATGTACAAGTTGCCACACCTGAAGCATTGGTAACAGAACAAGAACCATAAGTATTGGTTGAGCCAGTATCTGTCGCCGAGAAGGTCGGGGTCTCGCCAGAGACGCTATTATTATTCGTATCTTTCAATGTGATTGTCACAGTTGATGTCGTAATACCATTGGCAATAACGGGACTTGTCCCTGAGATCGTCGAGTTGGCGGCTACGGCTGCACCGGCAGTAAAAATAACAGAACCATCAGCTTTAGCCACTGGGGTTACGATGGAGAGTGTTTTCGTTTCGGCGGCCAGTGACGTTAAGGTACAAGTTGAGACGCCTGCCGCATTGGTTACAGAACATGATCCATAAACATTGGTTGCACCAGTATCAGTTGCTGAGAACGTTGGAGTCTGACCTGAAACACTGTTATTGCTGGAATCTTTAAGAGTAATGGTCACAGTGGATGTGGCCACTCCATTGGCAACGATTGGACTTGTGCCCGTGATAGTCGAGTTTGCGGCAAGTGCAGCACCTGCAGTGAATATAACTGTTCCATCAGCTTTTGCCACAGGAGTTGCGATAGAGAGAGTTTTAGTCTCGGCTACGAGAGAAGTTAATGTACAAGAAGCCACTCCTGACGCGTTTGTGACCGAGCATGATCCATAATTATTGGTTGATCCAGTATCAGTTGCTGAAAACGTTGGCGTCTGACCAGAAACATTGTTGTTATTTGCATCTTTAAGCGTGATGGTCACGGTCGAAGTGGCGATACCATTGGCCACAACGGGACTTGTGCCGGTGATAGTTGAATTCGCGGCTACGGCAGCTCCAGCGGTAAATGCAACCGTTCCATCAGTTTTTGCCACAGGAGTTATGATGGATAGAGTTTTATTTTCGGCCACAAATGAACTTATAGTACAGATGGAAACCCCAGAAGCATTTGAAGCTGAACAGGAACTATAATTATTAGTTGATCCGGAATCCGTTGCTGAAAATGTTGGAGTCTCGCCAGAGACGCTATTATTGTTCGTATCTTTTAATGTGATAGTGACAGTTGAAGTAGCTACGCCATTGGCAATAACCGGGCCGGTACCTGTAATAGTTGAGTTCGCGGCGACAGCAGCTCCTGCCGTAAATACAACCGCACCATCAGCTTTTATCACTGGTGTTGCAATGGATAGAGTTTTAGTTTCGGCCACAAGTGAAGTGAGGCTACAAGTTGCCACACCGGCAGCATCTGTTACCGAGCAGGATCCATAAGTATTAGTTGTCCCAGAATCAGTCGCCGAAAATGTCGGAGTCTCACCAGAAACACTGTTATTATTTATATCCTTAAGTGTTACCGTAACAGTTGAAGTCGCCACACCATTGGCCACAACTGGACTTGTTCCTGTGATTGTAGAATTCGCCGCTACAGCAGCTCCTGCCGTAAATACAACCGCTCCATCAGCTTTTACTACTGGAGTTGCAATTGATAACGTTTTATTCTCTGCCGTTAAAGAAGAAAGTAAACAAGTAGAGACACCTGAAGAATTAGTAACTGAGCATAATCCATAGTTGTTATTTGCCCCAGTGTCAGTTGCAGAAAAAGTTGGAGTTACCCCAGAGACAGCGTTGTTGCTGGCATCTTTAAGAGTTACGGTAATGGTTGATGTCGCCACACCATCTGCAACAACAGCAGTCGTCCCAGTGATGGTTGAATTGGCAGCTACTGCAGCTCCGGAAGTAAAAAGAACTGTTCCGTCTGCCTTCGAAACTGGAGTTACGATCGAAAGAGTCTTTGTTTCCGCTGCTAGTGAGGCAAGAGTACAATTTGATACACCAGAAGAATTTGTTACAGAGCAAGTACCATAAGTGTTATTGGTGCCGGTGTCAGTTGCTGAGAAAGTCGGAGTCTGACCAGCAACACGATTGTTGTTTAAATCTTTGAGGGTGATCGTTATGGTTGAAGTCACTATGCCGTCCGCGATCACTGGTGTTGTACCTGTAATCGTCGAGTTTGCGGCGACGGCAGCTCCAGAAGTGAATACAACTGCGCCATCTGCTTTTAAAACCGGGGTTGCGATGGATAGAGTTTTGGTCTCGGCCGCCAATGAACTTAATGAACAAGTTGAAATACCCGAGGTATTTGTCACAGAACAAGATCCATAAGTGTTAGTGGACCCAGAATCTGTTGCGAAGAAAGTAGGGGTTTGTCCTGAAACAGGATTACTGAAAGAATCTCTCAATGTGATGGTAATGGTAGAATTCGCCGCACCGTCTGCAATCACTGGTGACGTCCCCGAAATGGTTGAGTTCGTGTCGACAGCGGCGGTAGGGACGAATGTCACTACATTTCCTGTAACGGCAACGGGAGAAGTTAATTGTAGTGTTTTAGCTTCGGCGAAAGTTGAGGCCAGCGAACAAACCGATAGACCACTCCCATTAGAAGCTGTACATGCGCCGTATATGTTTGTGGTGTTGGTGTCAGTAGCGTTAAAAATTGGCGAGACTCCAGAAACTGGGTTACTGAATGCATCCCTGAAAATAATTGAAATCGAGGACGAAGAAATTCCGTCTGCGTTTACTGGGGTTGTCCCGGAAATAGTCGTCGTTAAGCTGCTAACGCTGCCTGGATTAAAAATAACCATGCCGTCAGTTTTTGCGATTGGGCTCACGATAGAAAGTGTTTTAACTTCAGCTTTAACCGAGGAGAGAGTACAGGTTGAAATACCAGATGCATTCGTTACGGAACACGCACCATACGAATTGCTCAGCCCTGTATCAGTTGCGATAAAGGTTGGAGTTTCTCCCGCAACTGGATTATTTGATGCATCTTTTATAGTGATGGTAATTGTTGAGGAAGAAACGCCGTCTGCAATGACTGGCCCAGAACCGGTAATGGTTGAATTGAGAGCATTGGGTCCAGTGGGATTGAAAATAACAAAGCCGCCGGCCTTAGATACTGGAGTTTCAATCGATAAAATTTTGGTCTCTGCATTTAATGATTTTAAGCTACAGGTAGAAGTACCAGTTATGTCAGATGGGGAACAAGAACTGTAAATATTTGTTGCGCCTGAATTCGTCGCTGAAAAAGTAGGAGTATATCCAGCAGAAGGATTACCAAATGTATCTATAAGTGAAATCGTTACGTCTGAACTTTCAATTCCATCGGCCAAAACAGGGCCAGTTCCGGAAATATTACTGTTGGCTGACACAGGAATTCCGCCCACAAAAATCGCTGTTCCACCTGAAGTCGCTACTGGGGTTAATAAATCACTGCAAGCGCCATAAATATTCGTGGCGCCAGTATCCGTCGCCGTAAATGTAGGGATTATTCCTAGAATTGAATTATTGAAGGCATCCTTTAACGTAATTGTTACGCTGGATGAAGCTATTCCATCTGCTACGGTTAAACCACTGGCCATGATTGTTGATGTTGCAGAGCTAGGAGCGCCAACGACAAAAGTTACGGTTGTGGAGGCGATGGAAGTCGTTGCTGGAGTTAGAACCCGAACAGTTTTAACTTCTGCTCGAGTTGATTTTAAAGTACAAGTTGAATTTCCGCTTGAGTCCGTTGTTGTACATAATCCAATAATATTGTTTGAGCCTGTGGAGGAAATTGTTGGCGTTTCTCCAGCAATGACACTTCCACTTTTTTTAATGTTAACTAAAATGCTAGAGCTCGCAATTCCATCAGCGACGACATTTGAAGTCGCAGAAATTGTTGTGCTATAAGCGGATGAAGGAGTGGTGACGACAGATTCACGCGGAGATTTGCTCACGTTACATGCCGTAAGCATAACCAGGGCCAGCAAGTTTAAGTACATTTTCATCAAAAATTTTGCCTAAAATTAGGTATTTCGCTTCTTAAAGTATAACGCATATTGACATAGATTAAGCTTCTCTTAAAAAATTTACACAACAAAAATTCATTGTATTTATTCCTTAAAATCAATGGGTTACGTCAAGTACTTGAGGTCGTTGGAGATTGTAAGGGCTCTTGGGCCTATTCGCCACACAAATGAATTAGCTTTTATCATGAACTCAAAGACTTAGCTCCCAAGAGGGCCGGCATCATTTGTGCTTCATTTAATGGGGTGAAAACTGATTAAGGAGGGTCATCATGAACCAACATGAGATACTGACAAAATTGTCTGATTTTAAAGAAAGTTTTCTGCACTTGTTTGATAAGAAACATGAAGAGTCAGTTGTTGATGAAGAGGAAGTACTTGATCATTCCCACGATGACCTACCATTAACTTTCAATCGAGATCCGGGCCCTGGTATAAAATTTTACCCCACTGAAAATTCAGAGTTCTCTCGAGGCAGAGAAAAAGAAATCCCTAGAGGCTTAGATCACTTTGATTAATAGCAGCCGTATTTGGCATTAAGAGCATTGTGAATAACTGTGAGTTCGGTATCAGTTAAAGTCACAGCACTGGTGTAGACGAGGATCTCGGCGATTTGACCTAAATAGGTTGATGCGCCAATTCGTTGAGTCCCTGGTGTTTGAGCTGTCGTATAAACCCCAGAGGCTACATAACAGGTGTTTGTTGTGAGATCACCATTCGTGCTTGCGGTTGCTGCAGTTGCGCTGAGGGCTGCTCCGTTTACTTTCCATTTCGCAGCAGCATTAAATGCAAGTCTTCCTGTTCCGCCAGTTGTGACTCCCATAATTGAGGTCGTATTTGAGGCAAAGATAGGGGCGGCAGCGATTGTTCCTGGTGTTTTGAATACCATAATAACGTGCTTAATGCTGGTTACGTTGGATGTGAGACTCAAGAAATCGGTTGAAGCATTTTGTAGATAAGGTTTGTTTTGAGACCCCAAGCCAGAAGATTTGTAATAGGGTCTGTTGGCGGCCGTATTTTGAAAAGCATTTTTCGCATTACCCGACTTATCAGTTAAATTTGAGGTTTGATAATTAGGCGTAGAGAAAACAGTTGTGATTGTGGATGCATCATCCACATCAAACCACGCTCCTAAGCCTGGATAACTTACGTATACCCTACTTAGATCTATTGTCCCTAAGGCAACAGAAGCGTTGTTATTAAGGGCATCTTTTAAAGTTCCGGCGTTGAGGTCAATGTCATTTGAATTCAATATCGAAATTCCACCTAAGTCAAAATCTGAAGTTGCCGGTGTATATCTAAATATAAGGGCCGAAGTTCCTGTTCCAGATAAGTAAGTGGCATATTTCGTGACTCCGAGAACATCTAAGTGGATGCGGGGAGTTCCTGTGACAGTAATGGCTTTACTAAAGGTCACCGTAAAGTTCATGGGCGCAGAATTAGAATAAACTGCATTGGCCGGAGCGGTCACTGAAGAGATCGTTGGAAGAATGGCATCAACCATCACTCCAGTTAGAAGAGGAGCAGTTAGCGAGGTTCCCGCATTGTTAGTACTTACATCTTGAATCGTCCCACCATTCATATCCATTGAGGCAGTCATAGAAATACCATTTGCATCAACATCGTTACTTACAATAGGGCTTCTAAAGATGAGTGTCGAAGTGCCTGAACCAGAGAGGTAATTAGCGTACCTGGTAGTCCCACCAACGTTAAGTGTCAGGCGTGGCGTTCCCGTGACGGTAACGGCTTCATTATAATCAACAGCAAAGTTAAGGTTTTGCCCTGTAACATAAGTCGCATCTAAAGGGGCCGACACTAAAGTTATTTGAGGGCCTTGTGAATCTACTAGAATTCCAGAAGTATTTGGAACGGTAAAAGTGAGAACGGCATTGATGGTGCTAGAATCTTTAATGGTTCCAGCGTTGAGCCCCACTGGGGAACTGATCGCTATTCCATCTGTATCAACTTCGGGAGACGCAATAGTTTTTCTGAATACAATATTTTTAGTTCCAGAACCAGATTGATAATTGGCATAAACAGTTGATCCACCGAGGTTCATGGTGATTCTTGGTGTTCCTGTGATGGTGACATTTTTAGTGAAGACTACAGTGAAGCTTAAAAGCTCTCCATCACCAAAAGTTCCTGAAGCAGGAATTGTTACCGATGAAATCAACGCCGGAGATGCGTCAACAAGAACACCGGTTGTGTCAGGTGCAGTAAAAGTCAAAGTCGCATTATAGTTATTGGCGTCTTTGATTGTACCTGCATTGAGTGCAAGAGGAGAGTTAACAGTAATTCCATCATAGTCATAATCGTTATTCGCGACCGTATAGCGAAACACTAGAGTGCTTGATCCTGATCCCGATAAGTAAGTGGCAGTTTTTGTTCCATCGGTCGTAGCGAAAGATAAGCTTGGTGAGCCTGTCACGTTAACCAGTGTGCTGAAATTAACTGAAAAATCCATGGTGTTTGTCACAAGATAAGTCGCATTGGTCGGTGCTGTTATCGAGATAATACTCGGAAGAACACCATTGATAAAAACAGATGCCGTATTGACAGCTGGTAAGGTCACATCGATATCGTTGGTGCTGCTATCTTGAATGGTTCCGGAAGTTAGGTTGACAGTACTCAAACCTATTCCATCTACATCGGTATCACCTGACGTTGGGATATATCTGAAAAGAAGAGTATTGGTTCCCGATCCTGAA
>JFJP01058867.1_pt2 | contig 18944 bp, 20 predicted proteins | sample 431651 | NCBI WGS metagenome assembly JFJP01 (sample SAMN02602958, study PRJNA72255) | Microbial mat metagenome, whole genome shotgun sequencing project. | biome: fresh water; feature: sink hole; material: water; isolation source: purple microbial (photo- and chemosynthetic) mats found in...
GCGGATGAGCCATTTTGATGTGATCCGCTATTTGCACGGAGCATTTTTTCAGGCGCACGACCGTTTGCCGGATGTCAAGACGATGCGCGTCCGTCGCGTTACCGTTGAGTCTGACGACTTGGTGCCTGTGGAGGTGGACGGGGAGCTTCTTGGGAACGCCCCTGTGACCTTTCAAGTTTTGCCGGGGAAATTGCGAGTGCTTTCTCCGAATTGTTATTGAGTAAAGTATGGGGGACATGGCGGCGGTGCGGAGCTTTAGCGATGGAGGCTTGCGCATTTCCGTTGCTTTGTGAATATAGAAGGAGTTGGTCATGTATTCCCATCTTGAAAAAGAGTTTCAGCAGATAGAGCGGCGTTACAAAAAGCAGCCCGCTGAACCTATGCCCATCGAGGCATGTCAGCGTTTTCTGGAAACTGCTGCCAGCCGCATGAAGCATGGACACCAAGATGGCGTTGCAGGCCGTATGGTGGCAAACGGGCGCAGCCATGCGATTGATATACTGCTGACGCACCTGTGGGAGGACGCCTTGGGGCGTCACGGCGGTGTGGGGACGCCTGCGGCAAAGTGCCCGATGGCACTGGTGGCGCTGGGCGGCTACGGGCGTGCTCAGTTGAACCCTTACAGCGATGTGGATATTATGTTTTTGCACGGTGCCGAGAGCCGCGAAACTGAGGATGCCATAAAGCCGCTGGTGGAGTCTGTCCTGTATCCCCTCTGGGACGCTGGGCTTAAGGTCGGCCACTCCACGCGCACTGTCGCGCAGGCCATTGAAAACGCCAACTCGGAGCCGCTTTCAAAAACGGCTATTTTGGAGAGCAGACTCATTTGTGGCGACGACCCTCTTTTCAAAATAATGCAGGCCCGTTTTTTGAAGAAATGCGTGGAAGGCCACGAAGACGCTTTCATACAGTGGCGCTTCGAAAACCAGTCGCAGCGGCACGCCAAATACGGCGGCTCGGTTTTCATGCAGGAGCCACATGTTAAAGAGGGGTGCGGGGGTTTGAGGGATTACCACAACCTGATCTGGATTGCTTATTTCTGGAAGCGGATACGGGAGATTGATGGCCTTGTGGAAGTGGGGGTTTTGACCAAGGAGGAGAGCGCACAGCTTGAGGGAGGATTCGATTTTTTAATGCGTGTCAGGAACCAAATGCACTTCATGGCTGGGCGCGAAAACAACCAGCTTTCCCTCTCATTGCAAGGGAGGGTGGCCACTGGCCTCGGCTATGAGGAACGCCCGCCAGTGCGGCGTGTGGAAGCGTTCATGCGCGACTATTATCAGGCGGCGCAGGCCATCCATTTCCTGACTAATGCGGCTACATGGAAAATGGCTCAACTTTCTAAAAACAGGAAACAGTTTTGGATGCTTCGTTTTTTGCCATCCATGCCAGGCGGAAGGAAAAAGCATGTTGACGATTTTGCGATAAAAAACGGGGAGATAACATCGGAAAACAGGAATGTTTTCAACGAAGACCCGATATGGCTGATCAAAGTTTTTCTAGTCGCGCAGCGCGAAGAGTTGGCTATGAGCTACGACCTGCTGCGCCTTGTGCGCAGGCATCTACCGCTTCTGACGCGCCAGTTCATACAGACGAAGGCTGTAACCGAGATTTTTTCAGAAATTTTCACTGCTAAAGGTCGGGTGGCCAAGACGGCCAGGCTGATGCACCAGACTGGTGTCTTGGGCAAAGTGATCCCAGAGTTCGAGCCGCTCACCTGCCTAGTGCAGCACGAGTTTTTCCACCGCTATTCTGCGGATGAACATACACTGATGTGCATAGAGCACCTCGACCATCTCGTCCGTTTTGAGGGCACTGCACCTAGCGTTCAAGGGTTCGTGCGATACCAAGCTATAATGAAATCTATCGAGCATCCGCTGTGGTTGTACCTCGCCATGTTGCTGCACGATGCAGGCAAATCCATGGACACCGATGACCACTCCGAAATGAGTGCGCTTATGGCCGTGAAGGTCGCCAAACGGATGAAGCTGCCCTCGGAAGCAATGAAAATGCTCACATTCTTGGCTGACCATCACCTGACCATGTCCCACACTGCGCAGAGGCGTAATGTGGACGACGAAGAAACAATTCGCGAATTCGCAGGCGTGGTAGAGACGCCAAGCCGCTTAGATCACCTCATGCTAGTTAGCTACGCAGACGGACGCGGCACCACTGGGGGAGAAAGCTGGTCTGACTGGAAAGAGACGCTCATGTGGCATCTTTACGACCGCACGCGCCTGCTTTTGGAGGGTAGTCCAGAGTTTGAAAAGAAGGCATCCCAGCGCATTGAGGAGATGCAGGAGCGCATAGTTGCGAAGCTCCCCAAATCCGTCCCCAAGAGCGAGGTGTTTATCCATTTCAAATGCTTGCCGCCCCGTTACTCTCAGATGAATCAAGAGCAGGAGATAACCAAGCACATCGTTGCTGTTCACGAGTTTCTCAAGTGCCAAGCGGAGCTGGGCACGGATCCCCTCAAGCCCGTGATTTTGTGGGTGCATTACCAAGAGCGCGGGCACTCGGAACTGGTCGTGGTGACATGGGATCGCTCACAACTAGTTTCACGGGTTACAGGGGCACTTGCTGTGGCGGGGCTGAATATTTTGAGCGCGGGCATTTTCACTAGGAGCGACCATATCGTTGTTGACGCTTTTCGGATTTGCACGGATCGCAACGAGGCTGTCACGGATGTGCGAGACCAGAAACTTTTTGCCGAAACGCTCGAAAAATCGCTTTCTGGCGATACATTCGACTTTGGCGCACAACTCAAAAAATTGCTGGCCAAAAGACCTGTCAATCGCACTGGTGCGGACGGCTTCCCTACCAAGCTTGTTCTTGATAACTCAAGCCTGCAGAACAACACGCTGTGCGAGATTCAGACGCCAGATCGTCCCGGCCTTTTGCACGAGCTTGTCACATGCCTCACGAGAGAGGATTTACAAATCACATTCGCTAGGATCGAGACCGAAAAGGGTGCCGCTATAGATACATTTTATCTTTCCGATATCCAAGGCCGCAAAATTATGGACGATGCCGCGCTGCAAAAACTTAAGAAAGAAGTTTTGCAGTGCGCCGATGCGTGACACTTCCATCCCAGCGTCGCGTTGCCATCATTTTGCGGCATGAGACATCTGTCCGCATTGCGCCGTGAGGCTGGCTATAAGCCGCTGCCAGTGTTCGCGTCCGACTATCACTTCACGCTTGCGTCGCACCGTCACAACGCGTTTCCGTAGTGTTGCGGGTTTCCACGCGGGAGTCAGTCCGCACGCCGTGCAACGGCATCCGTTACCGCCCCAATCCGCCTCGTTCATTTCTTCCATGCAGTGTTCGCAAGTGATCATAATTTTCGTCTCCTTATGTTTGTATTTGCAAGCATGGTGACAAATGATGTAGGACATAGGCTGTCCTATGTTAAAAAAAATAAAAAAGATTTCTTCAGCTAGGCGTGCCGCTCCTGTATCGCGTCCGCCGTTGGCTCGTATGATGCGGCTGCATGAAAAACTAGCCCGTGGGGAGCCGTGCAACTGTAGGCGTGTATCGGGAGAGATGGAGGTGTCCGGTAAGACTATCCAGCGCGACATGGATTTTATGCGGGATCAACTCGGCTTACCAGTGGCCTACGACTCTGCAAAAAGGAGTTTTGTTTACACTTCGCCCGTCACGCACTTCCCGACGGTTCAAGTCACAGAAGGAGAACTGGTGGCTCTTTTCGTGGCGCAGAAGGCGCTGGTGCAATACCGTGGCACGCCGTTCGAGAAGGCACTCGGCACCGCGTTTCAAAAACTAACAGACGGCCTGCAAGAGGAGGTTTCTTTTACGCTGGCAGAGGCTGAACCGTGTTTCTCGTTTCACTCTCCAGGGACTCCGCTTGCCGACCTCAGCCTCTTAGAACAGCTCGGGGGGGCGGTGATGAAGCGAATGGAAATAAGTTTCGAGTACCATAAGTTGCAGGGCGAGAAGTTTGAACTGCGCCATGTCCGTCCTTACCACCTAGCCTGTTCCGACAACCAGTGGTATTTGCTAGGCCACGATATGGGCAGGGAAAGCGTGCGGACTTTCGCACTGCCGCGCATGAGGTGTTTGAGCGTGGGCGTGACAGGATTTTCGAAGCCGCGAGATTTTTCTCCTGCAAAAATGCTCGAAAAAAGTTTCGGCATTTTCAGCGGCGACAAGAGCCACGAAATAAGGATAACATTCGACGCATTTGCAGCTCGGCTTGTGGCGGAAAAAAAATGGCACTCCAGCCAGAAAATAGTTTTCAAAAAAAACGGTGGGTGCGAACTCCGACTCACGCTGGGTAGCCTGCACGAGATAGAGAGGTGGATACTCGGGTGGGGCTACCATGCAGAGGTGTTGTCACCAGCGGTGCTGCGGGAAAATATTTGCGGCACGATCCGCGCCATGAGGAAAGTCTATGATGGCGTTTAAGAGTTGAGGTGGTGAAGAGTTTCAACCCTTAAACTCTTCAACTTAAACTTAAACTTTTATTCAGGTGTTGGCAAAACGGCGTCTCTTGTGCTATTGTTTGATTCATCGCTTGGAAGGGCCTATAGCTCAGCGGTAGAGCAGGGGACTCATAATCCCTTGGTCGCAGGTTCGATCCCTGCTGGGCCCATGCTTGCTTTGTCTGCCAAACTCATGAATTCGAGACTCGCATTTGTGCTGTGGTGTGTCTGCGCTCCAGGTGTTTTTCTCCTCTGCGCGGCTACGGAACCGCTTTCACCTTCACCAGAGTCACGCCTCGTTGACGAGGCTATCCAAGCCGAGGTCAAAGGCGACATAGCTGGTGCCACGGAGCGGTACAGGAAAGCGCTGGACATCAATCCGACAATGAAGCGTGTGCATTACCAACTCGCCATATTAGCTTTCCAAAAAGGTCTTTTTGCAGAGGCTTTGTCGGAGTGCGATGCCGAGATAAGCCTCGGTTCGCGCTCGGTGGATCCGTACCAGTTGAGCGGGGCGATCTACGCACGGCTACAGCAATACGAACGGGCTGAGGCCGCGTTCAAAAAAGCAGCCGAGCTTGCTCCGGCAAGCCCGCGTGCGTGGAATAATCTTTCTGAGATATACCGTTTGCAGCACCAGTGGGAGCAGGCCGCCGCCAGCTTTGAAGAGGCAGAGAAATTGGAGCAGCCAGACGCGTGCGGTCTCCTCAAAAAACAGCTCATCACACTCTCCGCAGGAAAAGTAGAGGCGGTGGACGCCAAGCTGGCGGAGTTCCGAGCTAGTCCGCCGTGCGCCCCGTGGGTGGATGCCCTAGCTTGCGCCGTGGCCATACAAAAAAAGAACCCAGTCCACGCGGCCATTGAGTGGAAAGCTTTTGTGGGGCGGGCGAAACCTGAGTTTATAGAAACCGTTAGGCGCGATCTTTTTTTTCAGGAGGCGGCCTGCGTTTCTGGGATGGAATTTTTGAAAAACCAGCTTTGAAAGGGCATTTGCTATGAAACCTGAAATCCTATTGCTTTGGGACATTGACGGAACCTTACTGACGACTGGGGGTGCAGGCGAACGGGCACTGATAGAGTCGTTGAAAAAAAATTTTGGCATTGAGAGTGACTTGTCTGATATAGAGGTTTGCGGGCGGACGGATCGGCGGATCGCCATGGATGCGCTCAAGCATTACGGGCTGGCACAGACGCCAGAGAATGTGGCTCGATTTGTGGATGGCTATCTTGATGCCCTCGGAACTTGGCTGCCAGAACGCTCGCCTCAAGGCATGGTTCTGCAAGGCGTAAGGGATATTCTTGAGGAGGTCAGGGGCAACCGTCCGCACATAGCGCAGGGTCTGCTCACGGGCAACATGCGCCACGGGGCACGCCTAAAATTAGAATATTACGGGGCGTTCCACTATTTCGAGGTCGGGGCGTTTGCCGATGATCACCCAGACAGGAACGAGCTGCCGCCCCACGCCAAAAAGCGGGCTGAGGAAAAATATGGGACGCCGTTTTTGCCAGAGAAAGTTTTTGTCATAGGCGACACGCCGCACGACATAGCCTGTGGGAAAACAATCGGGGCATGCACGGTCGGGGTGGCCACGGGGCGTTATTCCGCCGCTGCGCTCAGAGCTTGCAATCCCACGGCAGTTTTTGAGGATTTGAGCGACAAGGACGCATTTTTCCGGTTGGTGGAAGGCGGAAAAAACTTTTCGGCACTTTAAAAAAAACAAAAAAATACTAGACACGGTGGCGGCTAGTGGCTATTAGAGGTGGTAGGTTGTCTTCTTCAAAGCGTTCAATTCTGATTATAGAGGATGACAGTCGCATTTCGCGACTGACGCGTGACTATTTGCACGAATGTTTCCCAGGGATGCGTGTCGAGATAGCTGGTTCTGCAGCCAAGGCGAAAGCCATTTGCCAACAGTTTCCGCCCGCGCTCATAATATGGGACGGGGTTCCGAACGAGCGTGGGACGCGTGAGGAGTACGCCTCTTGCATACCGGAAGTTCTCTGGAGAAAGGTGATTCCTATCTCTGTTGACGAAACAATTTTGGAATTTGCCAAACAGCGCGGGGCACTTGAGCCTGTTCCCAAAAAAGTAGATATGGCACATGCGTGGGTCAAAGAGTTGGCAGAGCGTGTCCGTGTCGCGCTGTCCTCAAAAAAGAAAAAATGAACTCTGCCAACGAGCATGATTCGCGTTACCTTGGGCAGTATATCCCGCCGCACTATCATTTCAACATGCTGCGTGACTCACCTAGGATGCACGGGTTCAAGCGGGCTATCGAGATTCTGGTGAAGCCTGGGGCGAGGGTGCTGGAACTTGGTGGCGGCACAGGCATACTTTCATTTTTTGCGGCGAAAGCTGGGGCGTCGAAAGTCTGGTGCGTAGAAATGAACCCGCCAATGCTGGCCATGTCGCGGCGTCTGTTGGCGATGAATCACGGCACAGAAAATATAGAAGTTGTAGAGGCGGACGCGATGAGCTACATGCCGCCCGAGCCTGTGGAAGTTGTGATTTGCGAGATGCTCCATGTCGGTTTGCTGCGGGAAAAGCAGGTGGAAGTGATCCAGTCGTTCAAGGATCGTTACTGGGAGTGCTACGGGGCGTTGCCGCAGTTTATACCAGGTGCTGCGATACAGGCCGTGCAGCCCATCTCCTGCCCTTTCCAGTATTTGGGATACCATGCCCCAGCTCCTGTGTTCCAAGACCCGCTTGTGAAATGGGATGATGTGGTGGAGCTTGGGCAACCAGTATTATACCAGATGTTCCAATACGATTGTGGCATCCCGGAAAAATGTTTGTGCGACGGAGAGATTCAAATTTCCGCTGATGGTGAATGGAACGCGCTCCGTTTCATAACTAAGAATGTCCTCGCCATTGAGCCAGATGGGGAATGTCTGCCAATAGAATGGTTCAACCAATATCTGATTTTGCCGCTGGCCGAGCCAGTGTCCGTGCGTGCTGGGGAAAAGAAAAAACTCTCTTTTTCGTATCTTCCAGGTGGCAGCATCGAATCGCTTGCCGACTCGATCCAGATCGGGCATATTTGATTCACAACAGGTAAAAAAGATGCCTCTACCACCCAAACCCAAGTCAGTCCATTTAGCCTTGAAAGTGGCTATTGCCACAGGCTTGTTGCTGCTTGCTGCTGGCGGGTGGGTAGCGCACTCGGCTTACAAAAAGGCAATGAGGCTGAAGATGGAAATGGATACCGCTGTTGCGGTGGCAGACGCTATGGCTGGAGCGGTGAAAAAGGCTTTCAACCTGACACCGCAAGTCTCCATCAACAGCGAAGTGCGGATGGGTCAGACAGAGCCGATCATGGAAATGGCCACCGTGTCGCGGTTGTTGCAGGTCGAATACGATTTTCAAAACATCTGGGCTTTTAGCCGGAAACGGCTCACGCTTCAGGGCACATATCGGATTTCAGCGGGCTTCGACCTGAAGGCACCTTTTTCTGTGAATGTGGACTCTGCGGCCAAGTCCATTCAGGTCTCTTTACCGCAGCCCAAGATTTTTTCTGTTGAGCTGGTAAGTTATAAAGTTATACGAGACGAAGATGGATTCATCAACCGCGTGACACCTGCGGAACGGGAGCAGGCCATACAGTCAATGAGGGATGATGCGGGGCGCAAGGCTTTAGGATCAGGTCTTTTGGCCGACGCAAAAATTGCCATGCAACGGCACATCATTGAGGCGGCCACGCGGCACGGGTTCGCAGTTTCGTTCCATTACAGTGAATCTACGACAAAAAAATAGCCGTCCTGTTTCTCAGGTTGTTCTTTTCAACAAACCGTACGGTGTTCTGAGCCAGTTCACCCCCGAACATGGCCATCTTTCACTCGCGGATTTTGGCCTGCCCAAAGGGGTTTATCCAGCGGGGCGGCTAGACCTCGACAGCGAAGGGCTCCTAATACTCACGAGCGATGGCGCACTGATACATCGCTTGCTAGACCCGTTCTTTGAGCATCCTCGGACATATTGGGCACAAGTGGAAGGCGTGCCAGGGCGCGAGGCATTACAGTCGCTGGAGTGCGGCTTGCGGATCAAAGGCGGGTATATGACGCGCCCGGCGAAGGCACTGCTTTTGGAGCCGCAGCCCGACATCCCGGAAAGAGTGCCACCTATCAGGTTCAGAAAAACCGTGCCGACCGCATGGATCGAGCTGACATTGACCGAAGGAAAAAATAGGCAGGTGCGGAGCATGACAGCCGCCGTGGGGCATCCCACACTGCGCCTAGTTCGGGTCGCAATCGGGAATATCTGCTTGGGCGATTTGGCTCCTAGGAGTTGGAAAATGCAATCTGTCTATTTGGCGGACGACGGTATCCATCTTGCCACACCAAAGCTGGGCTGAAATTTACATCGCGTGCGATTGTGGGTTTGGGGTAGTGCTGGAGAGGGGACTTGAACCCCTACGGATTGCTCCACCAGATCCTAAGTCTGGCGCGTCTGCCATTTCGCCACTCCAGCGGAAACGAGCGTGTTATGACAGACTAAAAAGTCGTGCGCCAAAAGCCAAGATTATTGAGAGAAAATTTTTCTGTGCATCAGAATGCCCGCATAAGGAGCCGTCGCAGGCCATTGCATAATCTGGGTTGAATAGTGCTATGTTTTTCGCTTCATTGCCCACATGCAAAGCGCGGATGAACTCGTGGGCGAACACATCGGGATGGCTGAAGTAATCGCGCTCGAATACACCCGTATCCCCAGAACGGACACGCACGAAGTTTTGTCGGAGGCGTATCAGGCTCTCCACCGTACCGCTCAAGCATACGACCCTGCCAAGGGTGATTTCATCCCGTTCGCCGCCAAATCAGTCCGCAACGCATTGAACTCCTGCTACGCCAAACAGCTTCGGATGGCCAAGGTCTTTCCGAAAAGTTTGGACTCCGCCCCAGACTGGCCCCGCTTCAATGACGGAGGATCATCCGCCTCCCCGCTCGTGAACCGCATCAAAGACTCGTCCCAAGATGTCAGAAAAAAAGTCCAAAACACGGAGTCGGCAGGCATCATCGGTGAAGCGATGAAAAAACTCTCGCCCCGCGAGCGGCGGGTCATCGAGGGGATCCGCCTCGGGTTCAGCCTGTCGGAGATCGGCGCAAAAATGGGAATCTCCAAACAGGCCGTCCACAAAATTTCTACGCCAGCCTTAGCCAAACTCAAAAATGCTCTGGAAAAAATGGGCTTTGGCGGACTGGATTCAGTCGGCGGCTTGAAAAGCCGTTCGCCCAAAACGGATGGCGGTTGACGGGTTTTCGTTTGGTTCGTATTAGTAAGCTACAAACCCATGAAGGATAGCCAGACAAGCCAGCCGGAGCCGCTCTATTATGTCACCCATGAAGGTGAGGTGCGCCCGTTCTGCGAGCAGATCAAGGCGATGGGCTGGCAATGGATCGAGTGCGACATTTTTTCTCTCTCTGCTTTTCGCACTCGTAATACAACAGGAATCTGACTGGAAAGGAAACCTCATGCCATTCGAGCCCCGTTTCAATTATACGCATAACATGGTGCGAAACCTTGGCCTCATCGAATCTGCGCGTGCGGTGGTGGAGGTGTTGCCGTTGCCGCCTGATCGCGTGCTCTGGCTTCACCAGGAAGCCCGGCAGCGTGCCACTCGTAATTCCACCCGCATTGAAGGCAACACCCTGAACAGTGTCGAGGTGGGAAAGGCTGTCGTGGCGGTGGGTCGGACTCAAACGGAAATGCAACAGGAAGTGCGGAATTACTGGCGTGCCTTGGAATGGATCGAGGAGCAATTGGAGGTTCACCGTTCCTTTTCTGAGGAGTTTGTCTGCGAACTACACTGCATTGTGTTGGTGCGGGGTCATGGCCGTCGGGGAACACGCAGCACCTACCGCACGGAGGAATGTCCGGTGGTGGATTCCGCCACACGACGCATTGACTATGGTCCGCCAGTGCCTGGAGATGTGCCGCGCTTGATGCAGGAGATGGTGGAATGGTTGCACGGTCAGGCGGCGGCATCTCTACCGGGACCTGTGCGTGCTGGTTTGATGGCACACCGGTTTGTGAGTATCCATCCGTTTAGCGATGGCAATGGTCGCACCGCCCGAGCGCTGGCCACCACGGAGCTATGGCGCGCTGGCTACGACATGCGCGGCTTCCTATCACTCGAAGAACACTACATGGCGAACCTGCAAGCCTACTACGACAGCCTACAAATGGGGTTGCCCGTGAACTTCTACGAGGGCCGACACGACCCTGATCACACACCGTGGCTGGAGTATTTTTTAGCAACCATGGCTCGTGCCGCCGAGGATTTGCGCAAGCAGGCCGTGGTGCTCTACAATCCAGGGAACCGCCCAACTCCGATTTGGGATAAGTTGCACCGAGTCCAGCAACAACTGCTCACCCGCCTGCTGGTGCGCGGTCTCAGCGACCAAGCAGAAACGCTGGCGTTCTCACCCTCCGATGTGGTGGAGTGGTTCGGAGTTTCCGCCACCACCGCCCGGGAGTGGCTGGACAAGTGGTGCGACGATGGTTTCGTCCAACCGGCCAAGCCTAGCGCACAGAGGGTCAGGAACTATGTGCTTACGGAAACATGGACAAAACTGCTCCAAACCACGCTGTTTAGCGCAATGTCTAAGAAAACATGAATTGTGTATTTATGCCAGACTTTAATAAAACACCACAATACATGGTGCATGCCGATCTAAATAACGCAAGTCACAACAGCCCGATTACGAGGATTAGATCGAGAAAAAGAGAGTGTTTTTAATCTAGGTATCCATTGCTGGCGATGGACGAAAGATCGAATCGGTCATAAGCTGTCCTGTGCGGTATTATGAGCACAATCCAATGGGAATACGATCTGGTCGAGCGCCCGTTCTGCAAACAGCTCCAGACCTTGGGCTGGCAGTGGATCTTCCGTCGGCGGCTTGAAAAGCCGTTCGCCCAAAACGGATGGCGGTTGACGGTTTTTCGTTTGGTTCGTATTAGATTGAAAGCGATCATGGAAACTGAAAGTCAAAATAACGGGGGCTCTCGCTATCATGTTCTTGATGGGAGGCAAATCCACGGGCCTTTTGTGTTGGATGTGGTCAAACATAAAATTGCCTCGGGAGATCTGCCCGCAAAAGTATGGGTTTGCAGGGAACATGAGAACGAATGGATGGCGTTACCCTCCCAATTTCAATCGGAGAAAACGGCGAGTTTAGCTCGCTCTATTCTTCAGTTTTTTGAAGGTTGGTCTGGCCGGAAAGTCGTTGTTTTTACCGCCGCTTGCATCATGGCGTCATTTGCTTTGGGCTTTGTATCTGGCAAATCCGTTCGCTCAAAGAAAAAAACTTCAGTGTTTTCAAAAAAATATGATGAGGATAAAAAGGTTCCGAGAGGCAAACAAAAGAAAAATCAAACGATCAGCGAGGTTTCTGAAAACGAAAAAAATACATTCAAATGACTGTCCATAAATTATTTCGCAAACATGGACGAGTCGTGAGATGACCCGAACCCTAAATCCATAAGCTACAATGTTGAAACCTGAAGAGCACCTGCCAACTGATGTTTCGCCACGCTACCATGTCACCCACGAAGGGGTGGTGCGTGGCCCTTATCAGGTTTCGTTTATAGAAGCCATGATAGAATCTGGCATTTTTACGAGGGACATCCTCGTGTGGAATGGTGAGGCTTGGGTCCCTTGGTCTGCAATGGATGTCAACGGTCAGAAAAAAGAAGCAGAAGCACCCGATCTTCCACCACAGGCATTTCCTGATTCAGTTGATTCGGTTAAAAATAAAGGTGACGAGGAGAAAGTCGAACCCCTCCCTCACAAACCTCTGTTTGCAACTATCCAAAAATTCTACCTCAGTTTGATAGTAGGTGGAGCAAGAAAAAAGCTTATTTTAGTCAGCTCTTTTGTGGCGCTAGCCATTGTTTTTGCAGCCATTATTTTTTGGGAAAAGCTGGATCAACCTGTCCGAGAGGAAAACGGAACGCCAGTTTCTGTTAAGTATTCTTCATACGATGAATTTTTGAAGTCTGGCACAGAACCTAAGGACGAAGTCGAAGCCATGAAGATCAAGCAAGATTGGGCTGAGCAAGGTGATGCAAGTGCACAATCTAGTTTGGGTCGCGCATACTCCGTAGGCAAAGGGGTGAGCAAAGATGAAACTGAAGCCGTTAAATGGTTTCGCAAAGCAGCCGAGCAAGGTGATGTAAGTGCACAATATCTTTTGGGTTGCGCATACAACGAAGGCAAAGGGGTGGGCAAAGATCAAGCTGAAGCCGTTAAATGGTATCGCAAAGCTGCTGAACAAGGTTTTGAAATGGCACAATATCTTTTGGGTTGCGCATACGACGAAGGCAAAGGGGTGAGTAAAGATCAAGCTGAAGCCGTTAAATGGTATCGCAAAGCTGCTGAACAAGGTTTTGAAATAGCACAATATCTTTTGGGTTGCGCATACGACGAAGGCAAAGGGGTGAGTAAAGATCAAGCTGAAGCTGTTAAATGGTATCGTAAAGCCGCTGAACAAGGTCGTGTATTTGCGCGTTATGCGCAAAATAAGTTGGGCTTTGCATACGCTGGCGGTCATGGGGTGAGCAAAGATCAAGCTGAAGCCGTTAAATGGTTTCGCAAAGCCGCTGAACAAGGTGATGTAAGTGCACAATATCTTTTGGGTTGCGCATACGGCGAGGGCGAAGGGGTGAGCAAAGATCAAGCTGAAGCCGTTAAATGGTTTCGCAAAGCCGCCGAACAAGGTGATGTAAGTGCACAATTTAATTTGGGTTGCGCATACGGCAAGGGCGAAGGGGTGAGCAAAGATGAAACTGAAGCCGTTAAATGGTTTCGCAAAGCCGCCGAGCAAGGTGATGTAAGTGCACAATATCTTTTGGGTTGCGCATACGGCAAGGGCGAAGGGGTGAGCAAAGATGAAACTGAAGCCGTTAAATGGTTTCGCAAAGCCGCTGAACAAGGTGATGTAAGTGCACAATTTAATTTGGGTGTGGCATACGATAAAGGCAAAGGGGTGAGCAAAGATGAAACTGAAGCCGTTAAATGGTTTCGCAAAGCCGCCGAGCAAGGTCATGCAAGTGCGCAATACAGTTTGGGCTATGCATACCGCTATGGCGAAGGGGTGAGCAAAGATGAAGCTGAAGCCGTTAAATGGTATCGTAAAGCGGCTGAGCGAGGCCATGAAAGTGCACAATACTTTTTGGGTTATGCATACCGCAAGGGCGAAGGGGTGGACAAAGATCAAGTTGAAGCCGTTAAATGGTTTCGTAAAGCCGCAGAGCAAGGTCATGCAAGTGCGCAATACAGTTTGGGCTATGCATACCGCAATGGTGAAGGGGTGAGAAAAGATGAAACTGAATCCGTTAAATGGTATCGTAAAGCCGCCGAACAAGGTGATGCAGATGCTCAATTAAAGTTGGGATTGGCATACGATAAAGGCAAAGGGGTGAGCAAAGATGAAGCTGAAGCCGTTAAATGGTATCGCAAAGCGGCTGAGCAAGGCCATGAAAGTGCACAATACTTGATGGGTTCTGCATACCGCAATGGTGAAGGTGTGGGCAAGGATATGGCAGAAGCGGTTAAATGGTTTAGGAAAGCGGCCGAGCAGGGAAATGCTACCGCTCAATACTTGATGGGTTCTGCATACGCCGAAGGCGAAGGGGTGAGCAAAGATAAAGCCGAAGCTGTTAAGTGGTGGAGCAAGGCGGCTGAACAAGGGGACGAGGATGCTAAGGCCTGTTTGAATTTCGTTAATAAATTGCCCAAATGGAGAAATCTCAAAAGAGGGATGACAAAATCAGATGTCAGACAACTTTTGGGCGAGCCCGAAAGAGTTGTGGTTCTCACCTATTCTGAGATTTGGGAGTATCCTGATGTTTTGGGAAACGGCACTGTCCATTTCGATAATCGCGAGAAATTAATGAAATGGTCTGAACCATGATTGCTCTGTGACCGAAGAAACTCATCCTCGCTACTATGTCACCCGCGAAGGGGTGGTGCGTGGGCCGTTTGAACTCTCGCTGATCGAGGCGATGGTATTGGCTGGGCACTTCCCAGCGAATGTCCTTGTTCTCAAAAATGGCTCGATGGATTGGTATCCTCTCAGCTCTTATAACCGCCCACCTTCCTCGCCTCCTGTTTTGTCGGTGAATAAAGAGGGGAACGGAATGTTGCCATGGTGGAAATCTCCACTCAAAATAACAGGTGCTTTGATTTGTCTTGGTCTTTTGATCCTGATAGTCGCCTTAAATATTTTGCCTCCATCAAAACAAAAAGAGGAACGGATTTCTGCTGGTGGATCGAGTCGCAATAAGAGCGCGAAAATACTTCCTGCATCAGAACGCAATGTTAAGTCTTATAGTTACAAAGAGATTGTTGGAGATGATGAAAAGTTTGTCGCATATTCAGCCAAAGAGATTACTGGGAATGATAAAAGGGTTGTCTCATATTCAGCCAAAGAGCTTGCTGGAGAAGATGAACCTGCTGATAGCGTGAGCGTCAGGAGTGCTTCGGGGCAGGTATATCGGGTCTCCCGAAGCGATCACGAAAGGTTGAGTGCTAAAGAAGCTGAAATACAGAGCCAAAAGCGGACCATTGATCTTGATAAAACCAGCATCGAATCCCTGGGCAGTCAAATCGAGTTGATGCGTGCGACGCTCGATCGGACTAGCCAGTATTCTGTTGATTCATTCAACCAAAAAGTGAACGAGTATAATACGAAAAACGACCTGATGAAAACCCGAGTGGATCGTTTCAATAGAATTGTCGAGGAATACAACACCGAGCTTGAGAGGGTCGGGCGACCGATCCGTTAACCGATATGCCAATTCTTGAAGAAGGAGAGATCATCCGCGAGACCTACGAAGTCGAAAGATTTCTGGGGCAGGGAGCGTTTGCGGAGGTCTATCGGGTCAGGCACCGTTTCCTCGGTCGGCAGGCGATGAAGGTCTTCAAGAGAACAGGGATGACGGTCGCCGAGATTGAGGAGATGCTTGGCGAGGCGATCATGCTTTCGCGGATCGGGCACCCGAACATCGTCCGCGTTTTTGACGCGAATGTGATGGAGACGGGCAAGGGGCTTTGCGGCTATTTCACGATGGAGAATGTCTCTGGAGGAAGCCTCGAAAAGTTCTGGCACTCGCACGGGACGAATTTTGTCCCTGTCGAGACGACGGTGGATTTGATGAAGCAGGTTTGCAGGGGTCTCTCGGTGGCGCACAGGCAAAACCCTCCCGTAATCCACCGCGACATTAAGCCGCAAAATATTCTCGTGGGCTATGAGCCTGAAGGGTTGCGGGCGCGGGTGGGCGATTTCGGGTTGGCGAAAAAGGTGAACCCTCTCACGCTTTTGGCGACGGCGGCAGGGACGCTCTCTTTCAAGGCTCCAGAGGCTTTTTCGGAGTCGAAGGGGGATTCGTGCGCGGGGGATGTCTGGGCGCTCGGGACGACGCTTTACCTCCTTCTTACCGACACCCTTCCTTTTGAATTGCCCGACGACTTGGGCTGGGGAAGCCAAGATTTGTTTCAGGGAAAAATCAAACCCGCGAGCGAGACAAATCCTGGGGTGAACGCTTCGCTTGACGGAATCATCGCACGATCATTGGAGATCAAGTCCGAAAACCGTTTCAAAAACGCCTGCGAACTTCTCGCGGCACTGGAGGCGTGGAAGTCTGGGGAGGAGTTTCCGCCCGCCAAGGCGAAAGGAGGCATTTCAGAGATGTCAAAAACCGCGCTCGGCGGCAAACACTCCGCCCCCGACGAGGATGAGGCTGGGCAGATGGCTCAAAAAGCGATTGAACTTAAAAAAGCTGGCCGATTGGCCGATGCCGCCGACATTATGGAAGAAGCTTTTAATAAATGGCCCGATCTTCGGGGAAAATACGCCCATCAGGTCAAGCTGTGGCGATGCGGGGTGAGTATGTGAGGAAGAATTGCAGAAGGCAGAAGGGAGATTGCAGATTGCAAAATGCAGAATGAAGACGCGGAGCGTGAGTTCTTAATCCTTCGTGATCTTCGCGCCCTTCGTGGTGAGTTTTTTTTAACCACGGAGGCGCAGAGAGACAGAGGAAGAATTGATGTTTGAAATGAGATTTTTTTTGCGCTCTTTGGGGTGAAAAATTTGAAATAAAATCAAGAGAAAGGAAATAGGATGCAAACGACACTAGAACAAATCACGCATGAGGCTTTGGGGCTTCCACGGAACCAGCAGGTTCGGCTCGCCCACTACCTGCTCGCCCTCGACGATGCGGGTGCGGACCCCGATGTGGAAAAGGCGTGGGAAGAGGAGATCGGGGCTCGGATGAAAGCCTTTCGGGAAGGAAGAGTGAAAACGGTTCCGTGGGAGCAGGTTCAAGCCGAGCTGAAAGAGACCTTACGGCAATGCAAATAATTTTTTTATCGGCGGCGCAAGAGGAGCTGGCCTCTGCCGCGCTTTACTACGAGAAAGAGCAGGCGGGGTTAGGGGCAGATTTCACTCAAGAAGTGAACGATTATATCCGAATGATCGCCGAGGCACCCGAGCGGGTTCGATTGCGTTCGGGTGGGTATCGTCGAGTCAACCTCAAGCGGTTTCCCTATTATATCGCCTACACCCCAGAAAACGATTGTGTGGTAGTTCTTGCCATCGCTCATTCTGCGAGGAAGCCCGAATACTGGGTTGAGGAAAGGTTTCGGTGATGAGCGAAAACAGGACGACTGCGGGAGAAAGAGAGTGTGGCGTGCTGATCGAGTCGGCACATCTCAATGTCTATCGGGAAAACCCGTTCCGCATCACGGGTCTGCCCGTGGACGCTTCGGAAAAGGAGATGAAGCGGCAGGCGGATAAGCTCAAAATGATCGAGGAGCTTGGGGCGGGAGACCAAAAACAGGCCGCCGCCTATTCCCTCGATCCTCCGCCATCGGTGGATCAGATTCGTGCCGCCATGCAGAGGCTCAAGGAACCAGAGCATCGGTTGGTGGACGAGTTTTTCTGGTTCTGGCCCGAAGAGTTTGGCAAAAGCGGCGAGGATCCCGCAATCCAAGCGATCCTCTCGGGAGATTCGGATTTGGCACTGGAAATCTGGACGAAAAAAGAGTCCGATGCCACGCACGGCTTTGTCGCCATCCACAATCTCGCTGTGATGTTCCATCTGGCGGCACTGGACTGGACGCTCTACCATATCTCCGATGGCGTGGACAAGGAACGCGAGGATAAAATACGAAGTTATTGGAAAGAGTCGTTTGCCCGATGGGAAAAGATCGCAACGGAGGATCGCATTTGGGATGCCTTGAAGGCCCGAATCCGATCCTTGGATGACCCCCGTCTGACTACGGGGTTTGCACGGCGCATGCGCGACACCTTTCCCGAGGCGCTCGACAAGATCAACGCCGAAGCTGCGTTAAGGTTCGCCGAACAGGGGCGGATGGATTGGGCAAAAACCCATGTGGATTTTATGAACGAGACCCATCAGGGGCTCGATGATGTTGAGAAGACCGCCAACCTTGTTTTAACGCCTACCCGCAACCGAGTTTTGCAACATATCAAAACGGCCAAGGAAGAGTGTGGCAAGAAGCCCGAAAAGGGTGCGGAAGTGGCCTTCAAACTCATGGCGCAATGCACGCCTCTACAGACCTTGTTCGAGTTATTTCACGGCTCTGATTCGCATCACAAAACCGAGCTGTTCGACGATGTCGCTGTCACGGTTGTCAACTGCGTGGTCGCCTATCGGAAAAAAACAGCGGACAACAAAGCGTTTGTGGCACTGCTGAAAGAATGTTTACAGTTTGCGACGGGGATGGATATTCGCCAAAGAATTTTGCAAAACATAGATTTTGGCGAGGGCAAGATTCGAGATGAAAAACTCGATCCCATCTACGGGGAACTCAAAAAAATCCAAGAGAGCAATGAGGGGGCTGAGAAGCGGCTTGAAAAAGTCAAAAAACAAATCATGCCTCTTTTGCTGGTGATCGCTGAGACGGATCAAAAGCTGGCCGATGAACTATCGGATGCGATCGCAGTGCTTTTGCGAGGAATATCCATCAGTGCCCACAATGATGAAAACAATAGTTCCGTGGCATGCGATGCTATCTTATTGGCATCCAAACTTGTCCGAGATGCAGAACTCAAAAAAAGAATCGAAGATGATCGGGCGACCATTCAAGACAAGATGGGAACCGCACCATGTTTTTTTTGTGGGGTGGAGCCAGGAACCCCAAAAAGAAAAATAGATGTAAAAATGCACAAGATTATCGAACGAACGAAGCAAGGAGTCCGATATAATACAAAAACTATTTCGGTGCCTCGTTGCAATCACTGCTACGAAAAGCATTGGAACTATTTGTGGTGGTGGGCTTTAGTTGGATCAATCATAGCGGGTTTTACCAAGAAAGCTATTCATAAAGATACCCCTGAAGATATTGCTGTTGGTTATAGGCGCATTGCAAACTTAAGAAAAGAAGGCTGGGAGTTAGTCCCTTACCGTTTAAATCCTACGCAAAATGAGCGAGATTTTCAGGTCAGAGCAGGTTGAAGTTCTGGGAGGATGATCCATTGGTG
>JFJP01038208.1_pt1 | contig 18941 bp, 18 predicted proteins | sample 431651 | NCBI WGS metagenome assembly JFJP01 (sample SAMN02602958, study PRJNA72255) | Microbial mat metagenome, whole genome shotgun sequencing project. | biome: fresh water; feature: sink hole; material: water; isolation source: purple microbial (photo- and chemosynthetic) mats found in...
ATTTACAGAAATTCTCCCGGCGTCAAGGTGGTGTTGGACAATGAATGGACCGCCATGACCGGCGGCCAGAATTCACCGGCATCCCCTTTTAATTTTCAGGGGGACCCCAATAAATTTAATCTTGTTTCTGCCCTGAAAGGCGAAGGTGCACCCGTAGTTGAAGTGGACGCCTATGACCGAAAAGCCATCCGAGCTGCTTTAAAAGCTGCGCTGAAGAAAGCGGAAACCGGAACCTTTACCGTCATTGTTGTCAAGGGTACCTGCGTTAAAAAAATGCCCAAAAGCGCATTTGGCCAGAAACTCGTGGTGGATAAAGAAATCTGCAAAGCCTGTGCCACCTGTAATATCTGTTCAGGCCTCGACATGGATGAAAACAACCAGCCGGTCTGGAACAATCTATGTTCCGGATGTGTATCCAAAACCCCGGCCTGTCTACAGATGTGCCCCACAAAGGCCATCCGGATAGCCGGCAAAAACGATCTGCCGGTTGCTGAAAAAACATTGGTGGTTATTGAACAGGCCCCCGAAACCATTGAAATCCCCAAACTTGATCCCAAAAAACGGCCGGAACGTTTGTCTCTGGCCGTCCGGGGTGTGGGAGGACAGGGCAATCTGTTCTTTGGCAAAGCTCTGGCTCGGATGGCCTTTCTGGCCGGATACGGCAAAGAGAACATTGTCAAGGGCGAAACCCACGGCATGGCCCAAATGGGCGGCCCGGTCATCTCCACCTTTGCCTGCGGAAATGTCTTCAGTCCGGCGCTTCTGCCCGGCTCTGCCGATTGTCTCATTGTCATGGAAAAAAGTGAGGTCTTGAGACCCGGTTTTCTGTCCACTCTCAAACCCGGCGGCACCATCCTCACGGCCGATACAAAAATTGTTCCCCAGGGGCTTGCTCCATCAGACTATCCGGATGACAGCGTGATCAAAAAGGCGGTTTCAAGATTCAAGGTCATTACTGTGGATGCGTTGGCTATTGCCATTGAACTCGGTGACACAGCTGGAAAAACAACCAACGTGGTCATGCTGGGCGCCTTAAGCGCGCTTTCGCCCTTTTCATCCATCCCCAGGGCCGTCTGGCTTGAAGCATTAAAAAGCGTTAGCCCAGCGCCGGGGGTCTGGAACAGCAATTATGCCGCTTTCCATGCAGGGATTAAACTGATATAACCAATGCCGGACCCTTTTTAATGAGGAATAAAACCATGGACCTTTCCATCGATTTTGACACCATCTCCAGTATGTTTGAGACTGCTTTTGTAGAAGGCCGGAACTTTTTGTATGAATATGAAGTATATTCGCTTCTCTCCCGGTCCGGGGCTGAAACCCCGCCCCAGTGCAATTTCATCCCCAGGGGCTCCAAGCCATCGGACCGGGCCCTCTCCTCCCTGCCCGGTGACAAAACAGTTTTAAAAATTGTATCACCGACCATTATCCACAAAACCGAGGTGGGCGGTGTCAGAATCGTGGAAAAGGAAACCAATGCCATCCGGTCCGGTCTGCGGCGGATGTTCTATGAAGTCCCGGAAAACTATGCTGCCTGGATCGAACGTCATCCTGAAGCATCCCCGGAAGAATATAAAGGGCTTTCCGGAGATGCACTTAAAGCCGCCATCAGCCGCGATATCAAAGGCATCCTCCAGGTCCAGTTCATGCCGCCGGACTCCAATGCCTTTGGCAACGAACTTATTGTGGGACTTCGATACACTCGGGAATTCGGCACCATTATCAGTGCCGGTCTTGGCGGCACCGACACCGAGCTTTATGCCAAGAGATTCAGAAAAGGCCAGGCCATTGTGGCGGCATCCGTGGCCATGAACGACGGGGAGACCTTTTTCCAGCTTTTCAAGCAGACCATTATGTACAAAAAGCTGGCCGGGCTCACCCGGGGGCAGCGACGCATTGTCACCGACGAGCAGATTATCGAATGTTTTGAATCCTTTATCCGCATGGGCAATTTCTATTCTGCGACCAACCCGGATGCGCCCTTTGTCATTGAAGAGCTGGAAATCAATCCTTTTGCCTTCTCTGATTATCTCATGGTGCCCCTGGACGGCTTGTGCCGGTTTGGAAAACCAGGGAAAATCCCGGCAAAACGGCCAGTCAGGAAGATCGACAAGCTTTTGCACCCCAAATCCATCGGCATCATCGGGGTTTCTGCCACACGGAAAAATTTTGGCCGAATCATTCTCGACAATATTCTGGCGGAAGGGTTTAAAAAAGAAAATATCTTTATCTTCAGGGACAGCGAAGAAGATGTTAGCGGTGTCAGATGTATTAAGGATTTTGAGACGTTTAAACAGCAAGGGCATGCCAAGTTGGATCTCTTTGTTGTGGCTGTGGGTGCAGAAAAAGTCCCGAATCTTGTGGACGATCTCATCTGCCTCAATGTGGCCGACAGCGTCATGCTCATTCCCGGCGGCATGGGTGAAACCAGCGACAGTAAAGAGCGGGCCCGAAAGGTCATTGAAAAAATCGATGAGGTTCACACCACTCAGGACGGCGGTCCGGTATTCCTGGGCGCCAACTGCATGGGCGTGATCTCAAAACCGGGCGGGTATGACACCTGGTTTATCCCTGAAGAAAAGCTGCCCAAACAACGGAACGTAAAATTTCACAGGGCTGCCCTCATCAGCCAGAGCGGGGCTTTCATGCTGCACCGGAGCCATCAGTATCCCCAGATCAGACCGGCCTATATGATTTCCATGGGCAACCAGACCGATCTCACTCTAGGGGATATGGTCCAATATTTTAAGACTTCGGACCAGGTGGATGTCATTGCCGTTTATGCCGAAGGATTCAATGACCTGGACGGTCTTGAATTCTGCAGAGCGGTCCGAGAAGCCATTCTTTCCGGAAAAGAAGTGATTTTCTATAAAGCTGGCCGGACCCTTGAAGGCAAGGCCGCCACCTCCAGCCATACCGCTTCTCTCGCCGGTGATTACATGGTCTGCGAAAGCTGTGTCCGGAAAGCCGGGGCCATAGTGGCCAGGACCTTTTCCGAATTCCAGGAACTTTTGTTTCTTTCTGAGACCCTGAGTCAAAAAACCATCAAAGGCAACCGTCTGGCAGCCGTCAGCGGCGCAGGGTTTGAAGCCGTGGGCATGGCTGATTCCATTCAGTCCGATGATTTTCACATGGAGCTGGCAAAATTTGAAGACACGACAAGGGAGAAGATTGCATTCGTTTTGAAGGAGAAAAAACTGTCCGCCTTTGTCACCCTTTCCAATCCCCTGGACATCAATCCTGCGGCAGATGATGATGCCCATGCCGAGATCACCCGGATTCTAACACAAGACAAGGGCGTGGATGCAGTCATCGTGAGCCTTGACCCTTTGTCTCCGGCCATGAAAACCCTGGATCAGACCACTGTCAAAGGGTTTGACATGCATGAAAAGACCAGCATCAGACATCAGCTCATTGATATTGCGAAAACTTCGGATACACCGGTTGTGGCTGTGGTGGATGGGGGGCGCCTCTATGACCCGCTCCGGGACAGCCTGATTGAAGCCGATATTCCGGTCTTCACGGTCTGTGACCGGGCCATTGCAGCGCTCTCCCTCTATGTTCAGGGAAGGCTCAATGCCGACGCCATCCGCAGCAGCGAAGGGGTTTAACGGCTACGCCTATTGATCTGGAACGATCCACTCATTCATGCGATAGGCCTGGTCCTGGCTTTTCGCGATCAAGTCGCCCGTGGCCTCGTTGTAAATATAAATGTCATAAAGCGATGTCCGGCGACCATTCTGAACTTCTTTTGCTTCAGCCACCAGGCGGTCTCCGGCATAGCTCGGTTTTAAAAACGCAATACTGACATTCAGAGCTACGGCCACCCTGCCGTGGGAATTACAAGCTGCGGCAAAGGCAATATCGCTGACGGAAAAAATAATTCCGCCATGGGTGGTGCCGTGGAAATTGGTCATGTTTTCATTTACGGTCAAAGAAACACGGCTGTGACCGGGTTTGACGATTTCCACCCTGGCGCCCAGATGGTTGGCAAAGGCATCTTTTTGAATGTGATCATAAATTGTCTTTTCACGGTTTTTCTCGTCCATCATGACTCATCCTGAACTGGTTTTTTTAAATATAATGAAAATACCATACCGCACAGTGATATGCCCCCTGCTACAAGAAAGGGAAGGGTAAACGATTTGCTCACATCGGCCAGATACCCGCCCAGGGCCGGACCAATGGACTGTCCGATACCAAAGAAAAGTGTGATGAATCCAAGGCCGGCAGGGGCCAGTCTCGGCCCCACAAAATCCCCGGCTGCGGCTGCCATAATGGTCGGGATGCTCCAGGCCGTGAGCCCAAATAAAAAGGCGGAAATATAAAACCCGACCTCGACCTTGACCAGGGCAAAAACAAGATAGGACATGCCCAGCACCAGATAAGCAAAAGCCGCTCCCTTTCCCCGGCCTATCCGATCGGAAATACCTCCCCAGAGAACCCCGCAGAAAATGCTCAGCCCCCCGGCTGTAGCCCATAATCCACCCGCCCAAGCCTGGGTATGGCCCATTTCCTTGACCAGATAGGCGGCAAAGAACACCACATAAATGATATAGGACATGCCGTAAAAAAAATACACAACCCCAAGAAACCAGAGGGCCTTCATCTTATACACCTTGCCCCAGTCCAGGGAAGAAACCTTGCCTTGGACCGGTGCTGCCGGGCTTTCTTCTTTTTTCTCCTGGCCCACAGGCAAAAGGCCCTTATCCGCAGGCTGATTCCTGATAAAGACCAGCACGATCACGGCAACCATCAGGACCAGGGTCCCCAGAATATACCAGGAATAGCGCCAGCCGTCGGTTTGATAGGATTTTAAAATAAAAGGGACAATAACCCCGGATAAAAACATGCCGAGCCCGATACCGCCGGACACAATGCCGGTGGCAAACCCTCGTTTTTTAACGCTAAACCAGGCAGAGCCAAGGGCCATGGCAGGGACATAGGCAGCCCCGTTGCCAAGACCGGTCAAAAGGCGCATGGCAAAAGCGAACTTGAAAGACTGTGCAAGCCCGGTCAGGATCATGGTAATCCCCATGAGAACAAGGGCAATGGCAATAACGGTCCGTGTGCCGAACCGAGCCGCCAGAAATCCGCCGATAATGGCCATGGAAAGATACCCAATGAAATTACCCGTACCGAGAAGCCCAAGCTGGGTATAATCAAACGAAAGCCCGTCCTTCATGGCAGGCAGGAGAAGGGTATAGGCCATCCGCCCGAAACCGTGGGCCGCAACCGTTGTGATAAGCCCCATAAAAATGACGATCCATCCATAATGAAGTTTCTTTTCCATGCCTATCTCCTTTTTGATGTTCCATAAAACAGCAGACTTCCGTGATCCTCAACTTTGACATACTTTTTCACAAGATTTTTTGAATTGCAATGATTTATTGCGATGGATGAGGGCATCGAAACCACGATGTGACATTCGGAAAGGGAGACCAAGGTCGGGAAGGTGCGATGCACACGCATGGCCAATTCCAGCATCGTTTGCTTTGTGGATTATTTTTTCATGGAAAGAGAAACCCGCTTTCTTTTCACATCCACTTCCAGGACGGTTACTGTAACAGCCTGCCGGACTGTAACGATCTCACCCGGATCTTTTACAAACCGGTCGGCCAGTTGGCTGATATGGACAAGACCGTCCTGGTGAACGCCGATATCCACAAAAGCGCCGAAGGCCGTGACATTGGTCACGATACCGGGAACCTTCATGCCCGGCACAAGATCCTTGATATCATGGATGGTTGTATCAAAACTAAAGGCCTGAAATTGTTTTCTCGGATCACGTCCGGGGCTTGCCAGCTCTTTGATGATATCTTTCAGCGTCGGAAGGCCGATGGATTGAGTCACATACTGTTTCAAATCGATTTTACCGATCTGCTCTGTATTCATCAAAAGGTCTTGAATCCCGATTTTCAAGTCTTTGGCCATTTTCTCCACCACGCCATAGGATTCCGGATGAATGCCGCTTCGATCCAGGGGATGATTGCCATCATGGATTCGTAAAAACCCGGCTGCCTGTTCAAAGGCTTTTGGCCCCAGCCTCAGCACTTTTAAAAATGCTTTTCTCGATTGAAACGGACCGTTTTCATTGCGAAAAAGGATCATATTCCCGGCAATGGTATCGTTCAAGCCAGCCACACGGGAAAGCAGCTCCCGGCCGGCGGTATTCACTTCAACCCCGACCTTGTTGACACAGGAAATCACCCCGTCATCCAGGGATTTTTTCAGTGCTTTCTGGTCCACATCATGCTGATACTGACCCACGCCAATGGATTTCGGGTCCAGTTTGACCAGCTCGGAAAGCGGGTCCATGAGTCTTCGACCGATGGAAACAGCGCCTCTCACCGTAATGTCGTGATCGGGAAATTCCTGCCTTGCGACTTCTGAGGCCGAATAAATGGAGGCCCCGCTTTCATCCACCATCACAATATGAATGCCGGCATCCAGGCCCAGGCCCTGGATAAAGGCCTCAGTTTCACGGCCAGCAGTTCCGTTGCCGATGGCCACGGCTTCAATTTTGTAGGTTTTCACAAGCTTGAGAAGGATCTCCTTTGCCTTGCCGACCTGGGGTTCATGGAGATAGATCACATCATGGTGCAGGAGTTTTCCCTGGGCATCCAGGCAGACCACTTTACAACCGGTTCTGAAACCAGGGTCCAGGGCAAGAATTCTTTTGCGACCCAGGGGGGCAGATAGTAAAAGCTCCTTTAAATTGGCGGCAAACACATTGATGGCGGTTTCATCGGCCTTTGCCTTCAGATCCGTCATGCATTCTTTTTCCATGGATTTTGACAAAAGGCGTTTGTAACCGTCCTTTATGGCGGCCCTGACTTCTTCAGCCGACGTTGATCCGTTTTTAACATATCGGCCTTCTATAAAGGACAAGGCCTGTTCTTCATCCGGGAGAACATGGACCCGAAGAATGTCCTCATTTTGCCCCCTGAACATGGCAAGAACCCTGTGGGAAGGCGTTTTAAAGGCATTCTCCGACCAGTCGAAATAATCTTTGAATTTTGCGCCCTCTTCTTCTTTTCCCTTTTTCAGCAGGGATTGAATCATTGCCGTATTTAAAAACAATTTTCGAATATTGGCCCGGATATCCACATCTTCATTCATGGTTTCCGCAATGATGTCCCGCGCCCCGGACATTGCCTCCTCGGCAGTTTCCACCCCTTTTTCAGAGCTGACATAGAGTTCTGCTTCCACAAGGGGATCACGTTCCGACTGCTTTAACAGAAATTCAGCCAGAGGTTCCAGGCCTTTTTCCCTGGCGTCCTGGGCCCGTGTTCTTTTTTTGGGCCGATATTTTTCATAAAGGTCTTCAAGGCCTGTCATGGAAGAAGCGGCCTGAATCCCTTCCAGAAGTTTTTCCGTCAAAAGATCACGTTCCGTCAAAGATTTAATAATGGATGTTTTTCTTTCATCAAGGGCCTTGATCTGCTCCATTCGATCCCGAATCATGCCGATGGCCACTTCATCAAGGGAGCCGGTCCGCTCTTTTCGGTACCGGGCAATGAACGGAATGGTGGCCCCCTCTTCCAGCAATTTCACAACAGCTGAAACATTTTCGACGGACAGGTTTAATTCCCTGCTGATGATATGGATCGCTTCCATGGGCATTCTCCTAAAAAAAAGGTCAGACCTGTGTCAAATGGGAAAAAAGGATACGGGAGCCGATCAGTATCAGCACAAGGCCGCCGAAAATTTCCATCCGTTTGCCAAATACCACTCCGAGTTTGGTACCGATCTTTATGGCCAGAAGGGACATTCCGGCTGTAATGATGCCGATCATGACACTGGGGTAAAGGATGTTGACCTCCAGCATGGCAAGGCTGAGCCCGATGGCCAGGGCATCGATACTGGTAGCCACACTGAGCATCACCATGGTCATTCCCCTGGAGGGATCCTTTTTCTGTGTTTCAACGGATGTATCCATGCCCTCCCGGATCATCCGCATACCCACAAAGCCGAGAAGAAGAAAGGCGATCCAGTGGTCAAAGGATTTAAAATAGGACACAAAGGCAATTCCCATGAGCCAGCCCAATATCGGCATGAAAAACTGGAACAACCCGAAATGAAATGCCAGGCGGAATTTTGCCCTTCCCTCTTTTGCAAAACCGGCCGCAGCGGCAGCCAGAGAGACAGCCGCGGCATCCATGGCAAGCCCCAGGGCGATAATAATGATTTCCAATGTGGTCATAGGCCTCTCTTTTCTTTTCAATTCAATTCAAAATACGGCAATCTATTAAAAAACCCTGGAGAATGCAATTCATAAAATGGTTTCATCCGCCTTGATATTCTCTTTTACATCGTGTTATCCTGTATTATATTAAAATAACCCTTCAACCTGAAACAGGAGACACCACATGGAAAAATCAAACGCACTGACCATATTGAAGCATGCCCTTCTCATGGAAAGAAAAGGAAAGGCCCTTTATGAAAAAGCCATGGAACATTCCAGGGACGAAGCCGTCAAAGCTTTTTTCAAGGATCTGGCCGATGATGAACAGGAGCATATGAATATTCTTGAAAAACAGTTCAAGGCCCTTATGAGCAGCAGTAAATTCACGGCTGGAGGCTTTGAAAATGACGGCAGCCAGGTCAGTGCGCCGGATATCCTGGATGAAACCCTGAAGCACAAGATTACTGCTGCCGGGTTTGAAGCCACTGCTATTACCGCTGCCATCGGCTTTGAGGAAAAAGCAATAAAACTTTATGCCATAAGATCTGAAGAAGCAACCGACCCGGAAGAAAAAAAGCTTTACCACTGGCTGTCCACCTGGGAAACAACCCATCTAAAAAAACTCATGGCTCTGGATGCGGCCCTAATGGAGACGGTATGGCAGGACAACAGCTTCTGGCCATACTAGATTTTGACCTGAACCTTTGCCATTTCAACCACGGGCAGAGGTTCAAACGGCTCTCCAGGGATCATTTTCAGGATTTCCGGGGGCATGCCTCGATAGAGAAGCCGTACCGTCACCTGGCTGTCTTTTTCAGGCACATCCGGCAGAGAGATGATCTCCACGACTTTCCCCTTGGCCTTGATGCGGTTATCTTTCAGGATTTGCCTGGCCTTTGCAATATTGATGACCTTGTTTCCTTTTCCATCACCAAACACTGTCCGGAAAATGATCGTGTTTTCCGGGAGTTCCTGTTTGTCGTTTAAGGCGCCCATCCGGAACAAGGGTTTATTGTCCTTATTCTTTATGGTGATTTCCAGCCAGACCTGGCGAAGATCGGCCACGCCCGTGGGGATGGAGTGTCCGGCACCCGTATTGGCAATTGTAACAAAAAGTTTTTTCTCTTTGATCTTTGATGTATCAATGGACAGGGTTGCGGCATTCTGAAGCCGTTCAAGCGCCATGCCTGCTTTTCCCTTGTCACCTGAAAGTCCCGGCACATATGAATTTGCACCCACAAAAAAATGGGTAAAAATATGGGGTCTGTCCATGCTGCCGTCAGCAGCGGAACCCGGATTTTCAGGCCGCGGGGTGGACCCTGTGGCCGGGATTCCCGGTTTCTGGAACATATGGCATCCCTGGCAGGGAATATTTTTTTTCGGGTCCTTTGAATGATAGGGACTGTTTTTCCATTCCGTATAGGTGGTCTCAAGGTCTGTCCCGAATGCCACATGTTTCACATCATGGCAGGTGCCGCAGATTTCGGCTTCGGTATGGAGCTTTGAATACCGGGCCTCATGAAATTCAGGTGCGGCATCGTCAAAGGGGCCGAGTTTCACCCCCGGATCATCTTCTCCATGCCCCGGCTTCAGGACCAGACCATTGTTGTGGATCCTTGTAATGGATTCGGCTGAATGGCAGTAATCGCACTGAATCCCCTGGGTTGCAATCTCAGGGGTCTTTGATAAATCATCCGATACTTTCATGGGGAACCCGGTCCGGTTCCCCACCGGGGTATGGCATTTGACACAGGATTCGGCTTCCTTTATTTCTCCTTCATCCGTCAGGCCCTTGCGGAAAAATTGAGCCGCACGTGAATACACCGGGTCCTTATGGGACAAGTGGTGCATGGAATTTTTCCATTGCTCGAAAATTTCCGAATGACATCCGCCGCAGACCTCGGGTGAAATAAACCGGTCAATTTTAATCGCCTCCTCAGGGGCGGCCGACAGCAGTGAAGAAAACAGAAGGATAGCCCCTGAAACAATAATAATGCCTGATATTTTTTTCCAATTTCGATGTCCCATTTTCTTTCTCCCTATTTTATCAATCCGCCAGGATATTCCCTGGTTTCCCCATCCAGGGTCAGAACCGTCCAGTTCCCGTTTTCCTCTTTTGCCGTAACAAGGCAGTCCATGCGAGTGCCGTCATTCAAGGTAATAAAACAGGTGCCGGATTCATTCAGGGTGTTCACAAGAACAAATGTCTTCTCCCGTGAAATCCGGCGGAAGGTCTCCGCCGCCTGTTCAATGGCGATGATCCGGTTATACTCGGCCTCATCCGTGTTTTTGATATCAAGCCTTAGATCATCTATCTTCGCTTTTTGATCTGCAATTTTTTTAATAGTGGTTTCAATGTCCTTTTTATTATTGGAAGGAATGGAAACAAGGATCTGTTTTTGAATATCCATATCCGCTTCAATAAAATTAATTCTCTGTAACAGTTCTTTTATTTTTGCACTGCTCATACCTTTTTCTTTCCTTTAAACGATGTTTGGCCGACCCGCGGCTTATCCTTTTTTGATTCAGGACCTGCAGATTGCCCCTTTTTCTGCCGCCTTTTTATTGCCCGCGGAAATCCATTCCAGAATCCGGATCAGTATATTTTTTTTCTTCTTTTTATCTTCCATAGCCTTCCTTTTTTTTAAACTCAGTTTCCATGAATTCCATCGTCCTGTCAATCCAAACTGCTTTTTAAACCCTGATAATTTTCCGTTCTGCCTATCTCTCTTTACCATCTCCTCTTTTTCTGCTATGTTCCAATGCCAAGAGCCATGACAGGATAAGGTAGAAAACAATGGGAAGTGATATGTCTAAAAACGAGACAGATGAATACAAAAATGCCCGGGATCTTTTAGATATGCCGAAATACAGCGCCACATTCAGATCCGAACCAGAGAGGGTATGGGGGAAAAGGCCCAATTTTTTTCTTGAAAAGCATCCGCTGATGACGGGTTATTCTTTTCTTGCCCTTATTCTGTTTCTGGCCTGGGTTTCCAACCTTTCCATGTTTGTCATTTCATTTCTCTTTTTATATCTGGTATCGGATTTTCTAACCAATGATGTCCGACGATTGATTCCATTCATGCCAAAGGCTTTTCTTTTTTCAATCCTTTATATGGCGGTCATCCTTCTCATCGTCCTGATGACGTATAAAATCATTCCGGATATCGGAAAAAAGCTCCCGACCATTGCCGCAAAACTCCAGACAGAAGTCGTCACCCAATATTCAAAAGCCAGTGAACGATGGAATCTCAAAGACTATATCGATCCTGAAGAGGTCCGATCTGCTGTCGTGAAGGCAACTACTGCAACCATCCAATTTTTGATGAACCGGTTTACATCTGTCTATATCGGGGCTATCTATTTCATTTTTGCCCTGGTCATCAATCTTCTTTTATATCATGACAAGCGAAAATTTGAACAGGTTTTTGCCGTAAAACCCAAGAGCCTGATGTTTTTCCTGTTTACTTTTGTCGAACTCAGGATTCGGGTTTTTTATTTTTATTTCAAACAGGTGATGGGCGGCCAGATGATGATCTCTCTGATCAATACGGCTATTTCCAGTATTCTGGTTTTCTGGCTTCATCTTCCCAGCCCCCTGTTGCTTATCGGCCTGATATTTTTCTGCGGCCTTTTCCCTGTGATCGGGAATCTCGTATCCAATACCATTCTGACCATCATTGCCTTTGTTTCCATCGGACTGTGGGCTGCCGGTGCCTGCCTCGTACTTCTGATTATAATTCACAAACTCGAATATTTTCTGAATTCAAAAATCATCAGCGGCATTGTGAACCTTCCCATGGTGGTATCCCTCACATCCCTTGTCATCGGTGAAGTGCTTCTGGGCCTTATCGGGCTGATGCTGGCCATTCCCATGCTTTTATTCTTGCGCCATGAACTGGAACATATTCCGGGATTTATTAACGGTTCAGTTTCTTCTTCCGTTGTTCCATCACCAGATCAAGGGTAAACCCCTAAACCCCTTTTTTTGTGTTTTGAAGATTCGTGTTTCCCTTTTCCAAACCCTTTTTTATGGTATTAAAATGATCAAGAGGCGGTAAGATCCTTTTCCTTCTTGAAAACTGAATGGAATCTGTGGGACACACCTCCCTGCACGTATAACAGGCAAAGCAATCCGGTATGACGAATTTGTCTTGTTTTAAGATGGCCTCCATCACGGTTGAAGGGCAGGCTGCAGCGCATTTGCCGCAGGCAATACAGGTATGATAATCCACACTGATCCGGACAAGGCTGATTTTTTCCACAAACCATCCCACAAGCCCAAAAGGACAGAAAAGATGGCACCATGGCCTGTAGACAAAGAGTCCGGCAAAAAAAAGAATGAAAAGGAATACTCCTCCGAAAAGCCCCAGATACATGGGTTTAAAAATTTTAAAAGGATCAATGGGGTCAATAATGTCCGTGCCCCAAAAAAAAGCTGCCAGGGTGAATCCACACAGAAATAAAAAACGAATGGTATTGGTCAGGACAAAAGGCAGCTTTATCTGTCTGCCGATGACGGCTTTTCGCATGTCCGTCCGGTTGATGCGGAAGATCAGATCCTGAAGGGTCCCGGCCTGGCATCCCCAGGCACAGATATATTTATTGGCAAGAAGGACCAGAATGAGAAAAATGGAAAGGGCGATCATACGAGGGGGAAAGATCGCATGGGCTGTGCCATAGAGATGAATGGCATCCTTTACCGTACCCATGGGACCGGGGTCGGACCCCATGATCACACCAAAAATGAAAACAGCTGAAAAAAGCAATCGGTTTCGGATCTTTGATGTTATTTTCTGTTTTTTGGACAGAATGAATACCATTAATAAAAAGGCAAACCAAAAGCCGAATTTCACCGGGATTTTGATCCAGTTTTTGGTGGCATTCTCTGATGCCAGAGCCAGTCTTTCCGTCACCCTGGAATTGATTTCATTGATTGTTCCATATTCATCCAATTTTTTTTCCATATCCGACTTGGCCTTGAGATCAAAGATATCTTTTAAAACCTTATCCGACAATGCATTGACCTGACCAAACTGCCCAATGGTCATGTCTTTTTTTATCATGAGGGTATCCGGTTTTACCGGCTGCTCCGGTTTCCCGCCCCAGATCCGGGTGGATATGGTGGATAACCCGATAACAAAAAGCATAATCAACATAAAATAGAAAATTGTCATAATTTTTGATGGTGTCTTCATTTCTCTGTCTCCCATGATTCATTGTCCGCTGTTGAAAGGGCTGTTTTCAACCGTATAAAATAATCCTTTATATATTCATACTCTTTTTGGCAGAGATCTCTTGTTTCAGGAAGGGCAAGCCCGTTCCACCGATCCTCAATATCCGCAAGAATAGCGTCCATGGATATCCGTCCGTAAAGCCGCCGGATATATCTTAGAATCCCGACGACTCCAAGCGTATCAAGCTTATCTGCATCATACAGGATTTTTGATTCAAGGCTTGTTCTATCCTCTGGAGCGGCTGCCACATCATGCACCCGGATGGCATGAAGGACGGCGGCCCTTTTCTCCTGGGGAAAGCTGATTCTCTCCAGCACAGGCAAGGCTTTCTCGGCACCAAGCTCTCTGTCAAGAAATTTTGCCCACTGCTGCCAGGATTTCATCTGATTTTTCATTTTTTTATCATGGTTTTCAGGATGTGCCGGTCTGTTTCAAGCATGCCTTTGGTGGCAAGCTCGCCAATATTTCTGACAGTCTGATCCACATCCTTTGAAATTATACCGTCCGTATGGGCAACAAAGCTGCCTTCCATGGCCAAAAGCGCACAATAAACCGCCGAGCTAACGCCAGCCGATACCTTCAAGGCGCATCCCTGCTTCGCACCGTCACAGATCATACCGGTAATGCTGGCCGCCATATTGTTAATAGTGCCGCTGATCTCTTTCAAAGTTCCGCCGAGAAGATAACAGATACCGCAGGATGCGCCTGTTGATGCGGTCAGAATGCCGCAAAGGGCGGTTAACTGCCCCACAAACTCCTTGATATAAATGGCCATGAGATTGCTTAAAATCAGAGCCCGAATCAATTTTTCCTCTCCTGCCCCTATTTTCCGGGCCACAGCCACCACGGGCAGGATGGTGGTAATGCCCTGGTTCCCGCTGCCGGAATTGCTCATGACCGGCAGGATGGACCCATCCATTCTTGCATCCGATGCTGCTGCCGATAGGCTCATGGCATAGGAGACCAGATCATCCGCTATGAATTTCCGTTTAATGTTCTTTTGTATGGTAAGCCCTGTTTTTAGACCAAAATCACCCGTCATGCCCTGGTCTGAAACAGCCTCATTAAGCCTTGCCCCTTCCAGGATAAACCTGATTTCTTCCAGCGGGGTAGTATCTGCAAATTCAACCACTTTGGCCACGGAAAGAAAAGGATGAGCTGCCGGCATTTCAGCTTCTGTAAAAGTCTTTCCACCATGAAAAATCGTTTCGCCGTCTTTCTCCACATAGATGATATTGGTATGCCGGTGGGAAATAATGGTCCGAGTTTTATGAGGACCTTTTATCAGAATACTTTCAACATATAATTGATCGGTTCCCTCTTTGACCCGGATGACCACTTTCTTTTCTTCAAGCATTTTTTTGGCTGTTTCAAGATGTTCATCATTCACCTGTTTTAAAACCTCAAGCCCGTCTTTTGACCTGCCGCAGACTGCTCCCAGGGCCGCAGCAATGGGAAGGCCCACCATGCCTGTTCCGGGGATCCCAACCCCCATCCCGTTCTTGTAGATATTGCCCGAGACAAAAACCTCTATGGATTCCGGGAGCCCCTTAAGGACCTCCCTTGACTTTGCCGTTGCAAGCGCTACAGCCACCGGTTCGGTACAGCCAAGAGCCGGGACGACTTCCCGGTTGATCAGCTCAAGAATCTTTTGTCGCTCCTCCTTGTCCAGCATGGCATCTCCTTTCAGTCCTGTGGTTTGATGACTTTATATTTAAGTAGGACATGGGCTTTCGTGATTTTCTCAACATCCAGCAGTTCCAGTTCAATGTCCAGAGATTCTGAAAACAGGGCCAAGCCCTTACCAAAAAGCCGAGGCACCAGGGTGACATGGATTTCATCGATCAGGCGTTCTTTGATGAACAGAGTATTCACCACTGACCCGCCGATGAGAGCGACTGAGGTGAATCCCTGAAGGGCGAGATCATTTACAATCTGCACCGGTGCCTGATCCGTAAACATCAAATCCGGATCATTGCTCTGCCTTTTTTTATCCCTTGTCATGACGATGTTCTTTCGTCCGGGCAGCACCCTTCCAATGGTGTCAAAGGTCTTTGACCCCATGATCATGACCCCGGCCTCCCTCGTGATCCGGACAAAATACTGTTTATCCTCTTTTCCTGTCCAGTCCACGGGCTGCATGGAATTTTTTGCAATCATCCCGTCTGCCGTCATTGCCATCAATAGTATAATTTTCATATTACCCTTTGTTTCCTGTTCAGGCGCCGGGCCAGATGGTTATTTTATCTTCAACAAAATAGCAGAACCTGTCCCAGCACACTTCTTTTTTTGAAATGGGGCAGCGCAGGGTCACTTTGGTGTCGGTGATATCCACCACTTCCCAGTCCCCGGACCGCTTTGATCCCTCAATATGAATTTTTTGTCCCTTTTTGAACAAATAGGTTTTAAATACGGTTACCTTCTCTTCCATGTCATTGATCTCCTGTAGCAATGGGCTGATGATGAAAGGCCTTTTTTTAGTATATGTTTTTTATGGTTTTCCGATCATTTTTAAAGGGTCCACCCATTGATCAAATTCATCATTTGTGACAATTCCAAGTTCAAGGGCAGCCTCTTTCAGGGTTTTGTTCTCTTGCTCTGCCTTTTTTGCAATTTTTGCTGCCTGCCCATATCCGATATGGGGATTCAAAGCGGTTACCAGCATAAGGGATTCCTGGAGGCATTTTGCAATCTTTTCCCGGTTGGGTTCTATCCCGTCCACACAATTGTTTTTGAATGATAAGGACGCATCTGCCATGAGTCTGGCTGATTCAAGAAAGGTATGGATGATCACTGGCTTGTATACATTAAGCTCAAAATGCCCGTTTGATCCGGCAATGCTGATGGTCACATCGTTCCCCATGATCTTTGCACACACCATGGTCAATGCCTCGATCTGGGTAGGATTGACTTTTCCGGGCATGATGGATGAGCCGGGTTCATTTCCCGGCAGCAGAAGTTCGCTGACCCCGCATCTCGGCCCTGAACCGGACAGGCGGATATCATTGGCGATTTTCATGAGGCTGCAGGCAATGGCCTTTAACACGCCATGAACCGTAACAACGGCATCGTGGGCAGCCAGTGCTTCAAATTTATTGGGGGCGGTCACAAAGGGATATCCGGTCAGATTGGAAATTTCCTGGGCCACTTTTTTTTCATACCCTTTTGGTGTATTCAGCCCAGTCCCCACGGCAGTACCCCCCAGCGCCAGTTCGGATAAATGCGACAAGGTAAGATCAAGGGCTCTAAGACCATAATCCAGCATGGCTGCATATCCTGAAAATTCCTGACCCAGAGTCAACGGGGTGGCATCCATCAGATGGGTGCGCCCTGTTTTTACTATATTTTTCCAGGCCAGGGCTTTGGCCTGAAGAGAAATTTTCAATGCCGTCAAACAGGGAATGGTATGTTCTTTCAATATGCTGAAAGCAGCAATGCTCATGGCGGTTGGAAAGGTATCGTTGGAGGATTGGGATTGATTGACATCATCGTTGGGATGGATCAGCCGGTTGCCTTTTCCAGGGACATGCCCCAGAAGGACATGGGCCCGGTTGGCAATGACCTCATTCACATTCATGTTGGTCTGGGTCCCGGACCCGGTCTGCCACACTGAAAGGGGGAAATGATCGTCCAGTGCCCCGCTGATGATCTCATCGCAGACCTTAAGAATCATTTCTTTTTTTTGGGCGGATAAGCCCCCAAAGTCATGATTCACCAAGGCGGCCGCCTTTTTTATAATTCCAAAGGCCCGGATGACTTCATCAGGCATTCTATGGGTTCCGATCTTAAATAAATTCAGCGATCGCTGGGTCTGGGCCCCCCAGTAACGGTCCAAAGGAACATGCACCTCGCCCATGGTATCTGTTTCTATTCTTGTCTGCATCATCATCTTTAATGGCCCTTAATTCTTAATGTTTTTAGCCATTATATAAGAGAAATAAAATTATTAAAATCGCCTTGACAAAAAAAGATTTCCTATACAATAATATCTCATCTTTAATGTATGAATCAATTTTTTAAAAGTGATTTCCGGGCATGCACACGTTGTCTCAACAATGTGAATTCTATAACAATCAATAGCAGGAGAAAAGTATGAAGCAGATTAAAATGATTGGTTTGACGATGTTTGTTTTGATTGCATTCGTGGCTGTGGGACTGGCGCTTGATGACGCCACCAAGGCGAAAGTGGATGCGAAGATTGCTCAGTATACCCCCTGGAGTACGGACGCAAAAATTGTGGAAGCAGTCAAAGCATTCAATGCGGCAGCGCCAGCTTATGCAAAAGACATGACCCAGGACAAATGGAAATCATTGACATTACTCAGCCCGGAAATTAAGGCCATTGTATCCTGTGACCTATCAAAATATTTAAAGGATAAAAAAGATGCCTCTGTTTCCGAAGCCTTTGTTTCTGGTGCAGATGGAACAAAAGCAGCCTTTCTTGCCAAAACAAGCGGCTGGAGTCACAAAGGTAAGCCAAAGCATGATGACCCCATGGCTGGCAAGGCATGGATCGGTGAGGTCGAAATAGATGCATCCTCGGGTCAACAACAGATCCAAATCGGTATTCCCGTAATAGACCAGGGGAAGGCGATCGGGTCAATCGTTATAGGCTTCAACGTTACAAAAATGTGATCGGTTTGAAACAGAAAAAGGATTCAGATTCTTCCTTAATCTTTCTTTCAAAAAGGGAATGCTATGAAAATCAAAGTTAAGATAATGCTGCTGGGTCTTTGCGGCAGCGTTCTGTCCATCATCACTGCTGCCATCCTTTTCTCCGTTTTATGGAACTCCAATGGCCGCCTTGCCGACCTGTTACAAGGGTCCCTGGATCGAAGCCAAAATCTTATTTCCATTATTCAGAAATCTTCAGATGCAATCGGAGCCTTGCAGAAAATTCTCATTGAGGAAGATCTGGACCTTTTACAGAAACACCTGGACCAATACACGGCCATTAAGCAGGAGGTCGATGGGTTGGTTATTTCTGCAAGCCTAAAGACAGGCGAGGTGAATGCCAGGTGGAAAGCCTTGCTGGAAATTAACCAGAAAGTCCTGGACCAGGCCTTAATCGGTCAGCAGGCCCAGGCCAACCTGATGTTTATACAGCAAGCCGCACCCCGTTTTCAGGAGATGCTTGGGGTTGTGACCCAGTTGAGCAAACAGGCTGCGGATAAAGATAAGACCGCTACAGGACAGGTTATTGCTCGTGTGATAAAAATTGAGATGGGTGTTGGCGGGGCAATTATTGTCCTCGTCATCATTGCATTGGCATTTAGTTTCTGGACGGTTAAAAGTGTCATAGAGCCGTTAAAACGCACAACGGAAATGCTTCAGGATATTGCCCAGGGGGAAGGGGATCTGACCAAACGGCTGGATGCCGACCGTCAAGACGAGATTGGAGAAATGGCCAAATGGTTCAATGCATTCATGGCCAGTTTAAAGGACATGATCGTCAGTATTCGCCGGGATGCCGCTACCGTGAGCGAATCTTCAACAGAAATGCTGAAGATATC
>JFJP01039649.1_pt1 | contig 18935 bp, 17 predicted proteins | sample 431651 | NCBI WGS metagenome assembly JFJP01 (sample SAMN02602958, study PRJNA72255) | Microbial mat metagenome, whole genome shotgun sequencing project. | biome: fresh water; feature: sink hole; material: water; isolation source: purple microbial (photo- and chemosynthetic) mats found in...
AGCAATGAAGGCTGATGTTGATATTTTCCATATCAGCAATAACCTTGTCAGTATCTATTCCCAAAGCCGCATATTGCTCTTTTGCCAGCTCGTATGACTTTTCAATAAACTTCTTTTTCATGTTCTTTATATTATATAGTATATTATTACGATTTTTTACATTATTACCTGCTGCACGGTGCAGGTTTCTTTCTTCAGATGGCAGTTCCGGATCTTATTTCATATAGAATACCTGCTCTAACGGAATTGTCACAGGTGAGTTATCCGGATTTGTCTCCATGATATCTGCCATAAACTTCCACCATTTCTTAACGATTTCTGTTTGTCCCAGATCCTGTGAGGAACTGTCTCCCGACTGTTCCTGGTATGCGAACAGAGTATTGGTTTCTTCGTCAAGGAAGATAGAATAATTACCGATTCCTTCGTTCTTTAACAGTCTTTCAAGTTCAGGCCATATCTCTGCATGGCGTTTTCTGTACTCTTCCTTAAAACCGGGATAGAGTTTCATTTTAAAAGCAAATCTTTTTGTCTCCATATTCATTAGCCTAGTTTAACTACAAATGTTGAGAGAATAAGAACCACGATCCCAATAACAAGTACAATGATAGTTTTTCTTTTTGCGCCCTTCCATTCATCAAGGAAAATACCCCATATATTACTGATGGCTATGTTCAGCGCCATCAGAATGCTCCAACCGAATACTGCCATTCCTTCAGGCAGTTTACTTGATCCCATGCCGAAGAAATGAAACTGAAGGAACCACAGGAACCCTGCAAGAAATGTAAAGAAGAGGTTATTAAGAAAAACTCCTCCTGATACTGTGTAGTAATCCTTGTATGTTTTATTCTTTATATTAAGATAACCGCAATAAATAAGGTTGGTAATAAAACCGCCAAAGAGAATAAAAATAAGTGACGGATTTTTCTGGAACAAAGGATTTGTACCATGTGCCAGTGCAACTTCTTCAATTGGTTTTCCTGATTCAAAGCCGAAATTAAAGCAGGCACTCATTACTCCTGCAAATACTGCAATAAATATCCCTTTTTTCAGAGCAAATTCTTTTACGGCGGCCCTTTTTTCCTCTTCAGTCATCTCCTTGCTTTTTAGAGATCCGGCATACCCGATAATTGCTATACCGGCAACTGTTACAGAGACACCAATAATAGTTAATATTCCTGTAGTGCTTGAAAAAAGGCTCTCACCGGCAATTACAGGTGGTATTAATGTTCCAAAGGCAGCACATAAACCCAGTGCAATACTCTGACCCAGGGCCACTCCCAGGTACCTGATACTCAATCCGAATGTTAATCCTCCAAATCCCCACAGAGCTCCAAAAAACATCGCCATCAGTTTGGCTGAAGCAGGCGCTTCATTAATTATTGGAAGGAGTTCTCCTGCAGGAACAAATATAAATGCGAACAGAACCGGGGCTATGAGCCAGGCTGCTACACCCTGGCTTAACCAGTATGATTCCCACGCCCATGATTTAACTTTTTTAAACGGCACATAAAAGCTTGCGGCGCCAATGCTGCCAAGTGCAATCAGTAAAATACCCGATAATGGATTCATGTAATATGTATTTTGGTTTTAGAGATACGCAATTTATAAACTTTCGGGTATGAATTTGAATTTTAGGATATTTTTTTATTCAGACATTTTTTTATAATCTTGAAAGACAATTTAACCGACAATAATTATTATGAAATCATTCAAGTTAATTCTTGCATTCCTGTCACTCTTTTTAGTTTCAAGTGGTCAGGATCTTTTTGTAAATGATCTGACCTGCGAGCATAAGAAGGACCCGATAGGTATTGATGTCCTAAAACCCAGGTTTTCATGGAAAATCAACGGAACAGGAAACAGCCTTATGCAAAGTGCTTATTCAATAAGGGTTGCAACTGATGCAAAATTCCCATCTGATAAAATCGTATGGGAGTCTGGGAAAACAGGATCTGACGAATCTGTTCTGGTTATGTATAAAGGATCTGAACTTAAGTCGGGACAAAGATATTACTGGCAGGTACGGATATGGGATAACAAAGGACGGGCTTCGAAGTGGAGTCAAACGGCATTCTGGGAAATGGGACTGCTTTCACCTTCCGACTGGAAAGCAAAATGGATTGAGATGGACGGAGATACACTTAAAGATTCACCATCACCTCACTTCAGAAAAGAATTTGCTCTTGAGAAGAGTGTAAGATCGGCAAGGATATATGTTACTTCGCATGGCTATTACGAACTACACCTGAATGGAAAAAAGATTGGAGATCAGGTACTTACGCCCGGATGGACATCTTATGGGACACGACTTCAATACCAGGTATACGACGTAAAAGATATGCTTCTCAAGGGGAATAATGCCATCGGAGCCATCCTTGGAGATGGTTGGTACAGAGGTTCGCTCGCCTGGGGCAACAACTGGGCCATTTACGGCAAAACGCTGGGATTGCTGATGCAGCTGAAGGTCACATACACCGATGGTACAGAGGCGACCGTAATAAGCGATGACTCCTGGAAAGTTAGCAATGATGGAGCCATACGAATGAATTCAATATATAACGGTGAGACTTATGATGCCACCAGGAAACTCTCCGGATGGAACATGGCAGCTTATGATGACAGCCGGTGGATGAGCGTAAAAACTGCTATTTTTGACAACAGCAACCTTATTGCATCAGAAGGAGCTCCCATCCATAAGATCCAGGAAATAACACCTGTAAAGATCTTCAGAACTCCTTCGGGTAAGCTTATCGTGGATATGGGACAGAATATGGTTGGCTGGCTCAGGCTTAAGGTTACCGGTCCGAAAGGAACAACTGTAACTCTCAGGCATGCAGAGGTAATGGATAAGTTTGGTGAGTTCTATACAACGAATCTCAGGGCTGCCAAATGCGAAATAAACTACACTCTTGACGGAAGCGGAACAGAGATCTACGAGCCAAGGTTCACATTTATGGGCTTCAGGTTTGTAGAGGTTACCGGATTTCCTGGAGAGCTATCAGCTGATAATCTTACAGGAATAGTTGTTCATTCCGACATGGATGTTACCGGAAGTTACGAATGCTCCAACCCTCTTGTCAACCAGTTGCAGCACAATATTCTGTGGGGACAGAAGGGAAATTTTGTTGATGTACCTACCGACTGTCCGCAACGCGATGAGCGTCTGGGCTGGACCGGCGATGCACAGGCATTTTGCAGGACGGCAGCATATAATATGGATGTAGCCGCATTCTTCACCAAATGGCTCAAGGATGTTTCGGCCGATCAGAAAAAGACCGGAGAAATCCCTGTCGTAATTCCTGATGTTCTTAACAAACAGGGATCGGAGCATTCTCAAACATCAGCAGGATGGGGTGATGTTGCTGTAATTGCTCCATGGACCATGTACCAGGTTTATGGAGATATGGAACTTCTTCAAACACAATATCCAGGCATGCTGGCATGGGTAAACTACATCAGAAAAACCGCTGGCGATGATTATATATGGAATGGAGGCAGCGTTTACGGTGACTGGTTGTTCTATCATCCACCAGTGAATAATCACACCGAGCCTGACGGATATACTGACCATGATTTCATTGCAACCGCCTTCTATGCATACTCGACTAAACTGTTTACTGAAGCTGCATTGCTACTTGGCCATTCAGAAGAGGTAGGAATTTATAATGCTGTTCATAACAAGATAAAGGAAGTGTTTGTTGATGAGTATGTTACTAATGCAGGCAGAATAGGAACTAATTCACAAACTTCATATGTGCTTGCATTGATGTTTGACCTTGTGCCGGAACATCTCCGGAAAAAGGCAGCTCAGTTTCTTGTTGATGACATTAAAAGCAGAGGTAACAGGTTGTCAACAGGCTTCCTTGGAACACCTTATCTTTGTCATGTTCTGTCTGACAACGGCTTTACTGACGTGGCATACGATCTGCTTCTGCAGGAGAATTATCCATCGTGGCTCTATCCTGTTAAGATGGGTGCAACAACTATATGGGAGAGATGGGATGGTCAGAAGACCGACAGTACGTTTCAGGATCCTGGCATGAATTCTTTCAACCATTATGCATATGGCGCTATTGGTGACTGGATGTACAGGGTCTCAGCAGGTATTGAAATAATTAAACCCGGATATAAACACATTGCAATTCAGCCTCACCCGACAAAGAAACTTGAATATTCAAAAGCTTCTTTTGAGAGTTCATACGGTACAATTGCTTCAGGGTGGGAAAGAAAAGGGACAAAGATTGTTGTAACTGCCAGGATCCCGGCAAACACTATTGCCACTGTAACACTTCCGGTCTCGTCTGTATCTTTAATAACTGAAGGAGGCAAACTGTTAGAGGAAAATAAAAACTTCTCGGCGATAAGAGCAAAGGATGATAAGATTATCTTTGAAGCCGGATCGGGAGCATACGTTTTTGAATACACTGAAGAATAACATCTGTCCCGGATTAAGATAACACCTGCTAAGGCTGTCTCACAAGTATCTGTGAGAGAGCCTTAGTTTTATATAACATTATTTATGCTTTTTATTGATAATCATATAGGTGAGTTTGCAGCATTACTCACGGCGCTGTTCTGGACTGTCACGGCATTATCCTTTGAGTCAGCGAGCCACAGGATTGGCTCAGTAGCAGTCAATATACTGAGGTTAGTGATGGGTTTGGCTTTCCTGAGTGCGTACACATTCATAAGTAGGGGTCTGATTCTCCCTACTGATGCAAGCAGCGATAATTGGATCTGGTTATCACTATCCGGGTTGATTGGATTTGTTTTTGGCGACCTGTTTCTGTTCAAGTCGTACACCATGATAGGATCGAGATTCTCAATGCTTATTATGACACTGGTCCCTCCCATTACTACATTTTTCAGCTTCATGATTCTGGGCGAGCGTCTTACACTTTTTCATTTTTTTGGGATGTCACTTACCTTCTCGGGAATTGCCCTGGCTATATTCAGCAGGGATGCAAAAGGGGAAAAACTAAAAATGAAGCTGGCACCCAAAGGAGTGCTATATGCTTTTGGAGGAGCTATTGGTCAGGCATTGGGTCTGGTCTTGAGCAAGTTTGGAATGAAAGATTATGACCCATTTGCGGCAACACAGATAAGGATCATAGCAGGGATTTTTGGATTTGCGATACTTGTGACCTTTCTTCACCGCTGGGGTAGTGTTGTCAGGGCAACCAGAAACAGGGACGGAATGCTTTTTACAGGTCTTGGTTCTTTCTTTGGGCCGTTTCTGGGAGTCTCGTTTTCGTTAATTGCAGTTAAGTATACCGAAGCCGGAATAGCATCGACAATAATGGCGCTGGTACCAGTTTTTATAATTATACCGGCTGTATTGTTATATAAGCAGAAGGTTACACTTTTGGAAATGACCGGAGCTCTTGTCAGTGTTACTGGTGTGGCACTGTTTTTTGTTTAACTCATCATTTAGCATTACATGGAACGCTCAGAACTGGAGAGACGCAATTTTGAAAGTGAATTTATCTTTTCAACATCCAGAAGCAGTGGACCGGGAGGTCAGAATGTAAACAAGGTAAGTTCAAAAGTTGAACTAAGGATCAATGTATCATCATCAGCCCTCTTCTCTGAACCAGAAAAAGAGATCATATTCAGAAAACTGAAGAATAAGATTAATAAGGAAGGGGAATTAATACTTGTGTCTCAGTCGGAAAGAACGCAGTTACTAAACAAAGTTGTTGTAACTGAAAAATTCTATGATATCGTTACGAAAGCTCTTACATTACCTCAAAAGAGACACTCAACACGACCAACGCTAACATCAAAGTTAAAACGTCTCGAAGAAAAACGGAGCCGGGGTTTTACCAAAAAGTTACGCAGCGATCAGGGTGAATCAGCTGAATAGACAAGGATGTTCATTTCACCACAAAGAGATAACACATATTTCAGGCAGTATAGACTTTGAAACTATCTGTTACGTTTCAATTAAACCTCTTTAAGTTTCCATTTTCCCCTCCGAAAAACCAGCCAGGATACAAGAGTCATTAATGATTGGTATTTCCACAATCCAGAATGCAAAGATGTTAATAGTCAGAGGAGTTGAAGTATCTCCTGCTCCATTGAATGAATTAACAAGCACCATTCCAAGTCCATAAGAGATGAAACCAATACTTATTATCCGCAGTCCGAGAACACCTGGAGCAATAACATTAATATCATCAATAAAGATTCGTATAAAAAACTCAGGAAAGGCTACCAGTATCAGGCCAATTACACCCAGCAGGATCATATTAACCCATCCCGTTACCCATACTGCTCTTTCGGCTCTTTCCGGTTTTTTTGCCCCCAGGTTTTGTCCGACAAGTGTAGCTGAAGCGTTGCTTATGCCCCACGAAGGAAGGATAGTAAAACCTATTATCCGGATTGCTATTGTATAGCCGGCAACCACCTCGCTGCCAAAGATTGAAATTATTCTGACTAAGGCAATCCAGCTTGATGTGCTGATAAGGTTCTGGCCTATCGTACCGAATGAGAGCTTCAGAAGTTTAATCATCACCCTGAAATCAAAAGAAAGGTGATTCAGAGAAAGACGGATACGTTTTTTTCCGGAGAACAGAAGGTAGAACTGTAATAATACAGCAGTCCCTCTGCCAATAGTAGTTGCAACAGCAGCGCCCTTTACCCCCAGTTCAGGAAAAGGACCCAGGCCAAAGATAAAACAAGGATCAAGAATAATATTAATAATGTTACCCAGCCACAGGACCTTCATTGCCACAGCAGCATCACCGGCGCTTCTGAATATTGCATTAATTATGAAAAGCATCATTATAACTACATTACCACCGATCATAATGCGGGTATAACCTGACATCTCTTCGACGATCTGGTGCGAAGCGCCCATCATGCCAAGCAGATTATCAGAGAACAGGGCACCAGGAATACCTATCAGCAGCGAAACAATTAATCCTGTAAGAATAGCCTGAAAAGCTGCCCTGGAAGCAGAATCGTGGTTCTTTTCCCCTATTCTCCTCGACACCATAGATGTTGTGGCAGTGCCAAGTCCTATTGCAATAGCGTATATTATTGTTAGCATAGATTCTGTAAGTCCTACTGTAGCAATGGCATCAGCTCCAAGTTTCGACACAAAGAATATGTCGGTTATTACAAATATTGATTCCATCACCATCTCCAGCAATGCGGGAATGGAAAGCAAAAGTATTGCGCGGCTCAGTCTGCCTTCAGTAAAATCCTGCTCAGTTCCCGATACCGCCTCAATAATGTCGCGGAACAAAGACTTTAATCTGCTTGTCGGGTTATTCACGAAAAAAGAATATACATTAATGCGAACAATATATCAGAATTGTATGTTATGATACCTTAAGATGAGTTTCGAAGCAAAAAGGATGCAAAATATCTGATTTTTTTTTATTTTAATGCAGTATATAGCAAATAATAATTGATGCAATGTTTTTTGAAGTGAGATGAAGAATATTTAAAAAGGGAGGAATAATGAAGCGGCATTTTAAGGTGTGAAACAAATAACAGACGATTCGAAAATTCGGGACAGTAATATTGGCTGAAAACAGGTTAATAAATTCAGAAAAATGACTATTGTTACCACCCTCTATATCAGCTATATATCCAATTTTGTAACATTAAGAAAAACTGATTGTTAATAAAATGTGTTATGTGTTAATATTTATGATAGTCGAATGATACATTGTATTTATAGATTATTTAATTTCGTCACAATTTATTTTATAAAACAGTATTAATTAAAAGCAAGTAAACAATTAAAAAAGAAAAGGTGAAAATTCTCATCATCTGTTATGAACGCTAACAATAATGAGGCTACGACACTCCATGGAGAGAGTCGCCTCGTGGGTTGCTCTTCTGATGAAGAGCCTGGCGCGAAGACCACGTTTTTTTCGCAAAACGCAATCCCAATTCAGTTAGTTAGCAACCGAAGTTCGGAGTTTATGCACCGTTACTTCCCCCTAACAACTATCGATTCCTGGAATGATTGGAAATGGCAGCTTCGGAATGCTTTCACAAGCCTCGAAGATCTAAAGAAAATCATGAAATTGTCCGAGAAGGAGATTATGGCTATTAATAATCTAAAAGGACGCCTTCCACTCAGGATTACCCCCTATTTTGCCTCATTGATCTATGATACTAAATATTCAGATCCTCTGAGGCGTAATGTTATTCCGGTTGTTGAAGAGCTACTGCAGCATACCACAGAGCATTCTGATCCATTACATGAGAAATCATTTTCTCCTGTAAAGGGTATTGTTCACAGGTATCCCGACAGGGTACTGTTCACTGTTACACAGGTATGCTCAAATTACTGCAGGTACTGTACCCGATCACATTCTGTTGGAAGGCTCGATAAGCTTGGCAAACAGGATTACGAGAAGGCATTTAATTACATTGCCAATCACAAGGAGGTAAGGGATGTCCTTATCAGCGGCGGTGATCCATTGACATTAAGCGATGATCTACTGGACTATATTCTTTCCAACATTAAAAAGATAGAACATGTCGAGATCATCAGGATAGGAACCAGAATACCGGTTGTACTGCCGCAGCGAATAACAGACAATCTTATAAACATACTAAAGAAATATCATCCGCTTTTCATAAGCCTGCACTTTTCACACCCATCTGAAATTACTGATGAGTGTTCAAAAGCCTGTATTAAGCTTGCTGATAATGGTTTCCCGCTTGGGAGTCAGACTGTTCTTCTTAAGGGTATTAACGATAGTGTACCGGTAATGAAGGAACTTATGCATAAGCTCCTGAAAATCAGGGTTCGACCATACTACCTTTATCAGTGTGACCTGATACCCGGATCTTCACATTTCAGGACCACTGTTAAAAAAGGTCTTGAAATAATTAAAGGGCTCAGGGGATTTACAAGCGGATATGCAGTACCTACGTTCGTTATTGATGCTCCCGGAGGAGGTGGAAAAATTCCTTTGCTGCCAAATTATGTTGTTGAGCATAATGAAGAGCGTATCGTGATGCGTAATTATAAAGGTTTATTGTGCGAATATCCTGAAAAATAACTCATACTGATGAAAATTGGCTTAACGTATGATCTGCGGTCATGGTATCTTGACCGGGGTTATTCTATGGATGAAACTGCTGAGTTTGACAAGCAGGAAACTGTTGATGCTCTGGAAAACTCCTTAAAACTGATGGGGCATGAAACTGAACCCATCGGTAATGCTTTTCAGCTGATTGAGGCCCTGGCTGGTGGCAAGAGATGGGATATGGTTTTTAATATAGCTGAAGGGTTATACGGAGATGGCAGGGAATCGGTTGTACCTGCTATACTCGATCAGTACAGGATACCATATGTCTTTAGCGGCCCGGTAATAATGGGTTTATCGCTGAATAAGCATATTGCAAAGCTCGTTGTTGCTGCTGCAGGTGTTCCGGTAAGTCCGGGATGTCTGATCAGCAATCTTAGTGAATCCGACAGCATAAATCTGAAATATCCTCTGTTTGTAAAACCTGTTTCAGAAGGAACAGGGAAAGGAATTACAGCAAAAAGCCTTGTAAACAATATAACTGAACTCAAAAATATGGTTGCATGGATACTGACTGAGTTTAACCAGCCAGCTCTTGTTGAAGAGTATCTGCCCGGCAGAGAGTTTACAGTGGGTATCGTTGGATACGGAGAAGAGGCTAAAGTCATTGGAGGTATGGAGGTGATCTGCGCAAACAACCTTCCTTATTCAGTTGAGGTTAAGGAGAATTATCAGGATTATTGCAAGTATACAACTCTCGACACCGGAGTGATTGACGAATGTAAAACTGTTGCTCTTAATGCCTGGAAGGCGCTTGATGCTGTTGATGCAGGAAGAGTTGACCTTAAGGCTGACAGAAATGGGCGGATCTGCTTTATTGAAGCAAATCCGCTTGCGGGACTAAATCCGGTTCATTCAGATCTTCCAATTTTATCAAGAATGTATGGAATTGAATACCAGGCATTAATGGAAATGATTATGGATGCTGCCATAAAAAGGTTAAAAGTTTGAGGATGGAGTTTTGCGAAAAGAAGGCCATTTCCGGTAAAAGCTATATTGATTAAGTGATCTGTGAAATGAAGAGATGTTGTATAATATATAACAAACCAGGTGAGGGTGCGCTGGCTGATGAACTTGATGTACTTGACCAGGTTGCACATATTGAAGAGAACCTGGCTGCTCTGGGAATTGAGGTGTCAAGAAAGGGGATCACCGCCGGATTTATGGATGAGATAGCAGCGCTTGCCCTCGAAAAATATGACTTTGTATATAACCTGGTTGAATCGATCAATAACAAAGGCGAGCTCAATTATTTTATTCCTGCTCTGCTGAATCTATATTCTATACCCTATTCAGGCAACCCGCTTGAAGCTATCTTTATTACTAGTAGTAAAACCCTGGCAAGCAATACAATGAAGAGAGCAGGAATTAATAATCCGGCTTCTTTTCTTCCATCCCAGATGCATCTTCTCAAACCAGGAAGGAAATATATTGTTAAGCCAATTTGGGAAGACGGGTCGCTGGGAATTACAGATGAATCGGTATTTGAATGTAAACCAGGATTTGAAGAGAAACTTAAAGGATTGGATGACTCACACTGGTTCATTGAGGATTTTATCGATGGCCGGGAGTTTAACATTAGTGTACTCGCCGGACCAAATGGCCCGGAGGTACTCCCCCCTGCCGAAATCGTTTTTGTTAATTATAATGATGATAAACCAAAGATCATAGATTTCAAAGCTAAATGGGAGATGGATAGCTTCGAATACATTAATACTGTCAGAGAATTTCCCGGTTCAAATCTTAATCCTGATCTGGAAAAAAACCTTAAAGAAGCTGCTCTGGCCTGCTGGCACCTGTTTGGTTTGAAAGGTTATGCCAGGGTTGATGCAAGAACTGATGAAAGCAACAATGTTTACGTTATTGAAATAAATGCCAATCCATGTATCTCACCCGATGGAGGGTTTGTTGCAGCCACAAAAGAAGCAGGATACTCTTTCAGAGATGTTGTTCTGAGAATTATTAATGATCTTAACGGATGATTATGTATAAAGGTTTAAGCACAATAATCCTGTTGGCTCTCTCGAATACGTTTATGACCTTTGCATGGTATGGTCACCTGAAATTACGGACTGTCAGCAGGTTTGAAAGTTTAAGTGTCATAGCAGTCATATTACTAAGCTGGGGCATAGCATTCTTCGAGTATTCGCTTCAGGTGCCGGCAAACAGGATTGGCTTCAGCGGAAATGGCGGACCTTTTTCGCTGGTTGAGTTAAAAGTGATACAGGAGGTAATATCAGTAACTGTATTTATGGGATTCACCCTGCTCCTGTTTAAAAGTGAGCAGCTCAGGATGAATCATCTTATCGGATTCTTTTTTTTGATTCTTGCAGTTTACTTCATTTTTAAGAAGTAATCTATTTACAAAGGTTAGAGTTATAATATAAGGGATCTCCAGTTACTTCCTCGCCCAGCCATTCGGGTATTTCATATTGTTCATTCTCAGAAGAAAGCTCAATTTCTGCAATTACAAGTCCTTCGTTCCTGTCATGAAATACATCTACCTCGAAAGTATGTTTCCCTGCCGGTATCAGATACCTCGTTTTAATAATTCGTCCAGGCAGGCAGAGATCAAGAATCTCGGAAGCATCATTTGAAGAAATTGCATATTCCCATTCACTGCGTGTGATTGTCTCCTCCTGTTTCCGGCTTTTTATTGTAAGAAAACCATTTCCGTCAGCTATCCTTATGCGAATTGTTTTATCAGGATCTTTTGACAGGTATGCCTGAATTATGCTTATTTCTCTGACAGAAAGATGCCTGAATTCGCCTTTTACCAGAAATTTGCGTTCTGTTTCTGTTGCCATTTTTATTGTAAAGTTAATATTTATACCATTCATGTAATTAAAATTCAACTGCAGTAATTAGCCCGACACGTGTATTAAAAATGTAATCAGACTCTTAAAAACTATTAGCAGATATTAAGTTTATTATTTAAAATATTAGATTTATATAAGATAATTTCATAATTTTGACAGTATAATTCATAATATTCTATAAATATAGAATGATTGACAGCATTTGTTCTTATAGTAGTTTTAGGTTGTGAGGGTGATCTGTGACAATGGACTGTCGTAACAAGGCAGTCCATTTTTTTATAGTCAATCCATATTTTTTGTTATTTTAGCTTTTTGCAAATACAGGGTATACTTCACTTAAGTCATTAGATGAACGTTAAAATTGATCCGGGCTGGAAAGCTAAATTGAGCAGTGAATTTGAAAAGGAGTATTTCTTAAAGCTCTCTGAATTCGTCAGGGAAGAGTACAGGCATAAGACAGTTTATCCGCCTGGCGGGCTTATCTTTAATGCTTTCAATCTTTGTCCTTTTGATAACGTGAGAGCTGTCATAATCGGACAGGATCCATATCATGGACCAGGACAGGCTCATGGTCTATGTTTTTCAGTACGTGATGGGGTTAGGTTTCCGCCGAGCCTGATAAATATTTTTAAAGAGATTGAGCTTGATTTAGGGATAAAGCGACCGGTAAGTGGTAATCTCGAAAGATGGGCATCGCAAGGTGTACTGCTTCTAAATGCAACTCTTACTGTAATGGCAGACCAGGCAGGCTCTCATCAGAAAAAGGGTTGGGAGGAGTTTACTGACAGTGTGATAAAAATGTTAAACAGCGAAAAACAGAATATTGTTTTCTTTCTTTGGGGGGCTTATGCCCAGAAGAAGGGAGAAGCGATTGACCGGACTAAGCATCTGGTTCTTGAATCAGTGCATCCCTCCCCTCTTTCGGCATCAAGAGGCTTCTTTGGAAACAATCACTTTAGCAGATGTAATGAATATCTCAGGGAACATGGACTGGAACCTGTGAATTGGGCATAGGCTCTAAGCTTTCAGGTTTTCTCAATTGTTTTCAAAGCTTTATCAATAGTTGTCAGGAGTTCCTCATAAATCTCAAATCCTACTGACAATCTGATCATTCCGGGTTCAGGATATTTTGCACCCCACACAGCCTCAACAGGCATAAGAATTGTATGCGGATCTCCTAATGTGGGAATAAGTTTTATTTTTTCAGAAACCAGAGATATAAAATGGTCTCTCCTGCTCCTCTTTTCATTGTCATCGGACCCATCAAAATCAAATGTTATCATTGCTCCGAATCCTTTTCCCATAAATTGATTCTCTGCAACATTGTGAGTAGGATGGTTCTTTAATCCAGGATAGAGTACTCTGTTTATCAATGATGATCTTTCAAGGAATGTTGCAAGCTTTTCTGCGTTGCTGCACTGTCTTGGAAACCTTAATTCAAAAGTCTGTACCTGTGTCTGCAACCTGTATGCATCATCAGGTGCGAGCATATGTCCGGCAAATTTTCTGTACTCAACCGCTGATCGTAAAATTTTCTCATCGTTGCCGCATATTACTCCAGCAGTAAGGTTACCATGGCCTGAAAGATACTTGGTAGCGCTATGGATAACTATATCAGCGCCATCCTCAAGCGGCCTGTACAGCCATGGAGTCGCAAAAGTGTTATCAATAATAAGTTTAGCTCCGTTTCTTTTTACTATCCTTGCTATTTCAGTAACATCGGAAACAATAAGCATTGGATTTGAGACCGATTCTATATAAACCAGTTCAGGTTTAAGGGCTGAGACGGATTTCTCAAGTTCAACGAGGTTATATCCTTCTTTGTCTGGTGCAAAATAATGAATATCAAGACCTCTGCGTTTCCTTAGTATCGCTTCAACAAACGAGATGGTTCCGCCGTAGATCTCTGTAAAAAACAGCCATGGACCAGTTTTTTTGCCATTTTGAAATACCGACAGTGCAATATCTATGGCCGACATTCCTGATTGAGACAATAAGGCCCAGTTGCACCTCTCTAGTTTCATGATCTCTTCTTCTGCAGACACAACAGAGGGATTACGATACCGGGAATAGATATATCTTCCGGGGGCCCTGGTATTTTCTGTCTCTCCGGCGAAAGTATCTGCAGTAATTGCTGCATCGAAAAGTTCAAAACCTGCATCACGATAAACAGGAATCCGGGAGCTGTTAACTTCTTTTTTCATCATTTATTTTTTAAATGCATCCTGACTAAATTATTGATATTTATCGGATTAAAGTCCAAATAAAATTGTACACGATCAATGAATTCTCCTGTAAGAAGCAAGACAGCTATAACGGGATCAGTGATCGAGATCTTAGATATAAGGCTTATTCCGGCAACCAGAAGCAAGGCAATTCTGAAGAACCTTAATACCTTATATGTACTATCATATATCAGCCTGCAGACTGATGACAGTATTTTAAGTGTGGCTATAAAGACAAATGGAAACATGCTCCCAGTAAAGAATGAAACGATCAGCAGAGCACTCAGGAAGGTTTGCCCGCTATGCAGCAGTACTGACTTTCTGCGGTCGGAATATAGATATACACTATCAATAACAATTAGCAGCAGCAGTCCGGCTAATGATGACACAGCAATCAGTGCGGGTAGAATGGTAAAGACAGAGGTTATTGCCACTATAGAATAAACAAGGAAGAGTGCTATTTCCCGGCTTAATGGAGATTTTCTGATATTTGCAAGAGCCCTCCAAGCCCTGTCTGCTCTGCCCAGGTGAAACATAGACAGCAGCCCTGCTGAGATAATGATTGAAGTGAATAGCCACTTTCCCGGAATAGTGCCATTCAAAAGAGAGGTAATAGAAAGCGAAACTGAAACTGTCATAAGGAAAGTGAATGCAACCAGGCTCCATTCGGGAGTAAAAATACTCTCATATTTCTCTGAGATGTTAAAAGCGTTATCATTTTTTCTTTCAGGAAAAATTTGCAGTGGGGTCAGATTTTGTTCAGATGCAAAAGCTACTTCTGGTTTAAGATCTTTTTGAGGAAACCAGTCCGGGATGTTTTCATTGTTTATTCCGGTAAGGTCCCCATATTTAAGGGCACCGGTAGGGCATGCAGTTGTGCAGGCCGGCATGATTCCTGTTTTCAGGTTTGAAAAGCAAAGATTGCACTTCCCGATAATTCTCTTTACCGGATCAAAAACGGGTGCATCGTAAGGACAGTTCCAGATGCAGTATTTGCAGCCGATACATTTTGTTTCATCAATTACAATAGCTCCGGTTACTTCATCTCTGGTATATGCAGAGACAGGACATCCTTCAAGGCACAATGCAATTTCGCAATGGTTACAGGCTAAAGAAAGATTAGTCAGAGGAAACGAAGGGTCTGTCTCTGAGTTAAATGTGATTATCCTACGTGCATGAATTCCCCAGCCGTTTTCGAGAATACAGGCTGCGGTGCAAGCACTGCAACCCACACAAAGGTTTTGATAAAATATAAATCCTTTGCTCATTTTCCGGCTATTTCAATTTCTACCATTGCATCATGAAAAGCTGCTCCATAACCGATGTCGGTCTCACGTCCTTCAATAAGATGATTGCCTCCCCCTCCCTCAGAATACCAGATGCCATTCGGAAGGACAACTGTTCCTTCAGGGATCCTTTTTGAGACCATAGCTTTGCTTATAATTTCACCTGTCTCGTTGTAAACTCTCACACTATCTCCTGTGGATATGCTGCGCACGTCTGCATCTTCCGGTGAAATGCTTACTCCCTGAAAATTAACAATTTCCCTGATTATACTAAGGTTCCCAAACTGAGAATGTATACGGCTGGCTGTGTTTGGAGTAATAAACGCCAGAGGATATTTTTTCCGGTCTTCCATGGTTGGAGAAGCAACAAAGTCAGGTAGTGGAGGTATTCCCCATTTTCGTGTTGCTTCGGTCGAATAAAGTTCAATTTTACCTGAAGGAGTTTCAAATTTCCGGTCATGATATGCAATCTGCTGCAGTCCGGGAGCAAGAACGGGGCCGTTTTTAAGATCTTCAAGCGTCAGGTTAGAGTATCCTTTTATCCTGTTTTCGAGCCATGTTTCAGTATTTTCGTTTCCGGGTCCTGGTATCTTCAGGTTATCAATGTTCATGTTAAGAAGTCTTGCCAGATGCCAGTATATTTCACTTTCAGGCATTACGTCACCCTCCGGCTGGATTACTTTGGGTTTATACTGCACATAAGGTGACCAATATGATCCTATTATGTCTGACTGTTCAAAAATATCTTTTGCAGGCAGAATTATGTCAGCTATAGCAGCTGTATCATTCATAAATTGTTCTGCAACGACCTTAAATTCAAGTTTGGCAAAAGCCTTCCTTACAGTGTTTGAATCAGGTGATTGTAACAAAGGATTACCTCTCTCTATCCATGCGGCTTTTATCTGAGGGTCACAGGCCTTCAGCATGTCGCCTCCAAGCTTTGCCATGGATAATATACGTCTGAAAGGCTGGTCTTTAACAGGATCAGGGTAATAAGATAATGGCTCTTTAATGTCATCATAAATATAACTCTGCAGGTTTGCGTAATTGAAGCCCGCGCCGGATTTTCCTATATTTCCGGTAAGAACCGAAAGTGCCAGGATTGACCTGATTGTCTGTCCTCCGTTATGATGCCGTTGTAAGCCATACCCCGGAAGTATTGTCAGTAAGCTTCTGTTTCCAATGATATGCGCAAGTTTAATTATACTCTGACGAGGAATGCCGGTTATCTTTTCAGCATCAGCAGGAGTGATATGCAACGAATGGCTGAATTCTTCATATCCAGATACATGATTGCTGATAAAATCTTGATCGACCAGGTTGTCATGAATAAGAACCCATGCTATTGCCAGAGCAAGGGCACCGTCTGTGCCAGGGATAGGGGTGAATAAGATATCTGCTTTATCTGCAGTTGGAGTTCTGACCGGATCGATCACAATAATTAAAGCTCCCTTTTCTTTAGCACGGGCAATAAACGTTATTTCCTGGATGTTTGTCTCAGCCGGGTTCTTTCCCCAAATCAGTATTGTTCCGGCATTCTCAAGATCCCATGGCACATTGTGTTTTACTGAACCCAAAGTAAGTCTTACTGCTTCAAGGCCTGCTGGCCAGCATAAGTTTCCATAAGTTGTCGTAGCCCCCCCGAACTCTTTCCAGAACGATGTACCTGTTTCGTTTATCAAGCCTGACATACCACTCCCCTTATACCACATTATACTGTGAGAGCCATACTTTTGTCTGAAATCAGACAATTTACTGCTGATTATTCCAAGGGCCTCATCTTTGGATATTCTAAGGAACTTGCCAGATGGTGATTTTATGAGAGGATGAATGATTCTGTCGGGAGAGTGGGCCCTTTCGATGTATGCCAGGCCTTTTATGCATGGTCCTTCAGGAGTCGCAAGATTTCCTGAATAGGGAAGAATTCTTCTTATTCTATTGTTTTCAACCTGCACTCTGAACGTACAGGTGCTATAGCAATTTCTGGGACAGGCTGTTATAAATTCTTCCATTTAATCCAATGGACCATCAAGCGGATAGAGAACTTTAACTTCCAATTTCTTATTATTATAGTCTGAGATCCAGACCTCATAGGTTATTTTTGCCTGACCGATGTAGGTCAGTCCGTTATAATTAACCTCACCTGTTGAAAACAGCTGACCATTTATCTGGGCGGAAATTTCCGCTTTCACAAAAGCTTTATCGAACCGTTCATATTCAGATAGCTCACCGGGTCCAATATTGCCAAGAGTATCAATTCCTCCGGATGTATTCACAATTACCTCAATAAATGTAATATCTGATGTAATGTTTTTCACACGGACATCGGTTGGTCCTTCAGGTTCAAATTCCTTTTCTTTGCAGCTAATAACAGAGAATATTATCAGCGAAATCAGAAGAAATCTTTTCATGTCAAGGCAGGTTAGTGTGTTCTAAATAATTGACCTGAAATATAGCAAAAAAGTTGCAATGATCAGATTATATTGAGACTATTTACAGGTATCCATCCTTTGTTACCATCCGAAAGCCTGATCTCATACCACTCGCCTACTTCATCCTCCACAGATACTTTTGTACCTTCATGAAGAACAAACAGGTCAGTTCCGCTATTATCAGGAGAGCTTTTTCCACTGACCACCGGGGTTGTAATTATCGCTTTCTGGCTATTGTAAACAAGCGATCTGTTCCTGACGGCAAAGGAGAGCGAGAATGCTGAAATGACAAAAAACAGCAGTGCCATCCAGAACCCGAGGATCTTGTACCGGTAATGCGATGAATAGATATAAAGTGAGAGCAGCAATAAACAGGCTATAAATGAAATCAGACTGAGCCTGGCCCATATATTACTTGATAAGAAAAGCGACATAAAATCAAACCACTCTACGAAAAACAGATCAGGTATCTCCTGGAACCTGTCAACAATAAGTGTTCTGGCAATTTGCAGGTTATAGTTTATGTCTTCATTGGCAGGATTAAGAAGGTATGCACGCTCGTAAAAGAGAATTGCATATGGGATATTATTCAGTTTGAAATATGCATTCCCTATATTGTAGTTAAGGTTTGCCGAGCGATAGCCTGTGTCGTACAGATCTTTCCATTGCTCCAATGCATTTTCATAATCACCTGAAGTATATGATGTTGTTCCATTAAAAAATTTTCCCGAACTATTTTCCTGAGAATATGCAACAGGTGTAGTTAATAAAATAAGAAGGAGAATAATTAAGTGTTTTACTAATCTGTTCATTGTCTAGCCTATTGAGTTTTCAACTGACTTAATAAACTGAGTGGCACCTTCATAAATTGTTGCAGCCTCAGTCTCTGAAGCTGATGGAGAGAATCGTGCAAACTCACAGGTATCAAGAATATTATTAAGATTTTTCAACCTCTCTTCATCAATTCCCTTTTCTTCCAGGGATGTTATGGCATTGTTCCTGGTAAGGTCCGATACAGGAATATTCAGTTTATCACTAAGATATCCCCATAATGCTTTAAGGATCTCCTCATAGAACTTATCAATCTCCTCATTCTTCAGACATAACGAAGCAG
>JFJP01030267.1_pt1 | contig 18934 bp, 19 predicted proteins | sample 431651 | NCBI WGS metagenome assembly JFJP01 (sample SAMN02602958, study PRJNA72255) | Microbial mat metagenome, whole genome shotgun sequencing project. | biome: fresh water; feature: sink hole; material: water; isolation source: purple microbial (photo- and chemosynthetic) mats found in...
GGGAAATGAGCGCCCATCACTACTTCCGCGAATTTGCCTATTGCGACAGCGGGATGATTCCCTGGCTATTGATTGCGGAACTGTTGAGCCAACGCGGTCAACCGTTATCGGCGCTGGTGGATGCGCGAATGCAGGCGTTCCCCTGTAGCGGCGAGATCAATTTTCGGGTGGTCGACGCCCCCGCCAAAATTGCACAGATTCGCACGGTCTATGCCGATCAGCAGCCGACGGTGGATGAGACCGATGGCCTGAGTCTGGAATTTGCCGACTGGCGGTTCAATCTGCGATCCTCCAACACGGAACCGTTGCTGCGGCTGAACGTGGAAACACGCGGGGACGCTGACGTGCTGGAACGCCGCACTCAGGAACTGCGCACGCTGATTGAAACCGTGTGATGTTGCGCAGAACCCTACCACCCGAAGTATCGGCGCACCTTCTCAACGAATCCGGATCCGGTGCTATTGACGACTCCCGGTTCGTTGAGGGGAGCCGGGGAAGAGTCCGCGGTGCTGGCGGGTGCTAAGGGGCTTTCGTCGAGTTCTTTTGAGGCGTTACTTTCAGCGACGCTAGGCGGGTTGACCGGGCGCTCCAACGGTCGGTAATCACGGGTTACATACCCGCCGGGCGTCCATTCGCGCAGCATCAGGGTTAAATAGCCGGTAGCCGGTAGTGGGGCGGCATGAGCCACAAAGTGGCTGCTGGACCAGGCGCTCTGGCCATGGAGACAGCCGATAATCAGGCTGGCAATCGGCACACCGCTCCAGACATCCCCGGCATAAGGCTCCTCCAGCGACCAGACTTCCAGGGCGAGGGTGCCACTGATATTGCCGACATCCCGGGAATTTTCGATCCCGGCGATATCGATGACCAGTTCGTCGGTTCCGAAATGGCACTCAACCGCCCCCTTCAGGCCGGGCTGCTGAAAGCGCTGCAAACTGGTAAATTCCTTGTGGTCATGGCAACTGTCGTACACCCCGAGCGCACCGGAAACCAGCGACAGAGACAGCGCATGGAACTGCTCACCTGCCGGTATCCGAGCCGCTGCGGTGCCGGAAACACTCATCAGACCCTGGTCGTCAGGCAACAACGAACCCAGAGGCAGTTCGGCAATCTTGATGGCGTCATCCGCCCAGAGTTGTACTGCCCAGTCCTGACTCACGGGCGCTGCGGGGCTGCATTGGATGTCAGCGGTTAATTCCACAACATCGGCAGTAAAGCGATAGCCCAGGTTATTGCCGAAAGTGGCCATCGGTAGTGGGGCAGAAACCGGTTTTTGCGTCATCGTTCATCAACATTTGGAGTAGAGAATCGTTGGCGTTAAGCAAAATTCATACCCTACTCGGAGTTCAAGCATCCTTGTCGTGGTGAGTGCCGTGGAGGTAGCGTCCACTGACGGACACGGGGAGGCGATAAGGCTCTGGTGGTGCATGGCGGGCGGGGTCGCACTTTAATAGTGCAGCGCAAGGGACGGGTTCCATAGCGAGCGCAGACGCACTGAATTTTCAGGTAATCAACGGATCATTAGCGGTTTTCATGTTGAATCGGACTGAACGTGCACCCGATAGGCCAGCGCCAGTAGAATAACCCCGACGGCAATCAGTGGCAGTGACAGGATCTGCCCCATGGTCACCCAGCCGAACGCCAGATAACCCAGTTGGGGGTCTGGCTGGCGGACGAATTCCACCAGCAACCGGAACACCCCGTAGCCCAGGGCGAAAACTCCCGATACGGCCATCGCCGGGCGTGGCTTGGCGGAAAACAGCCAGACGATCAAAAACAGCGCCACACCCTCCAGCGCCGCCTCATACAGTTGCGAAGGATGACGCGGTAACTGATCGCCGGTCTGGCGAAACACCATGCCCCAGGGTAAATCCGTAACTTTGCCCCACAACTCGCCGTTGATGAAATTGCCGAGTCGGCCAAACAGAATACCCGGCGCAATCAGTGGGGCAATGAAATCGACCGTCACCCAGAACGGTTTCTGATATTTGCGGGCAAATAGGATCATCGCTACCAGCACGCCCAGAAAGCCGCCATGGAACGACATGCCGCCTTCCCAGACCCGGAACAGCATCAGTGGATCGCTCAGGAAGTTGCTGAAACTGTAGTCCATCTGCTCGACGGTCCAGCCGGAATGCGGCTGTTTGGCTCGGTAACGACCCAGCGCCCAACCGGCCAGAAAACCGAGCAGGTACATCAGACCATACCAGCGAACGTGCAACGGCCCCAGACTGAACGCTATGGGGTCAAAGTCAGGATGAATCAGCATCACAAACTCCATGGCAACACGCCCTCCCCCCTGGTGGGGGAGGGTTGGGGTGGGGGTTAAACCGGCAACACTCGGGCGAACACCGCTTTGAGATAATCCGTTTCGGGAATCGCCGGGGGAACGGGATGATCCGGCCCCTGCCGACCCTGTTCCAGGATGACCAGATTACGGTCGAGATGCCGTGAGGCTTGTAACACGGTCTGCTCCAGCGCCTCGCGGGTCAACAGTTGGGAGCAGGAACAGGATGCCAGCACACCATCACGATCCAGCACCTGCATGGCCATTTCGTTGATGCGCCGATATGCCAGCGTCCCTTCCTTCAAATCCTTGCGGCGCTTGATAAACGCCGGTGGATCAACAATCACCACATCAAACCGCTCACGGGCTTCGCGCAGCGCTTTCAATACTTCAAAGGCATCGCCCTGTTCAAACCGCACCCGGTCACTAACCCCATTCAGGGCCGCATTTGCCATCGCCAGTTCCAGTGCCGGCGCGGAACTGTCCACGCACAACACTTCCCGTGCGCCATGCACCGCTGCCCGGATGCCCCAGGCTCCGACATAGCTGAACACGTCCAGCACCCGCCGGTCGCGGACATAGCGATCCAGTCGGGCGCGGTTGTCGCGCTGGTCGTAAAACCACCCCGTTTTCTGCCCGGTGCGCGGCGCGACCTGGAAGCGCAAGCCCCCTTCCTCAATCACCACTGTTTCAGGAACCTCGCCCACCGCATCAGCGACATAGCGCTCCAACCCCTCGATTTCGCGCATCGGGCTATCGTTACGCCACAGCACCGCCTGGGGTTTCAGCACCTTTTGCAAAGCCGCCAGCACGTCTTCCTTAATCCGATCCATACCCGCCGTGGTCAGTTGCGCCACGCACAAGTCGCCATAGCGATCCACGATCAACCCCGGCAACCCGTCGCCCTCGCCGTACACCAACCGGTAAAACGGCCGCTCATACAGCCGTTCCCGCAGACTTAACGCCACGTTCAGGCGATGCACCAGCAACGAAGGACTCAGGGGATGCTCCGGATCGCGGCTGACCAGCCGGGCGCAAAGCAGAACGTGGGGATTGATATAGCCCGTACCAATGAATTTACCGTTACTGGCCTGAATCGTGACCGGTTGGCCGGGCTGAAAATCGCGCAGCGGCGTGGCTTCGACATCCACCTCGTTGCTGTAGACCCAGAGATGACCAGCGCGCAGTCGGCGATCTTCATTTTTACGCAGGCGCAACGGGGCCAGCTCAGTCGGGGTAGGAGAAGTTTCGGACATGGGAAAAGGGTTCCGGGAAATGTAGAGGATGTAGATAGGATCAATTTCCGGCCCGTGCCATCGGCTGGAAGGATTTCCGTCGTCACTTTCAAAAATCCCGGCGGCCGGCGAAAGCGTGCGCCAGGGTGCCGCCGTCCACCGATTCCAGTTCGCCGCCCAGGGGTACGCCATGGGCGATGCGGGTGGCGCGGATGCCGCGTTCGCGAGCCAGTTCACCGATGTAGTAAGCGGTCGCTTCGCCTTCCACTGTCGGATTGGTGGCCAGAATAATCTCGCGGACTTCGCCCTCGGCCAGTCGGGCTTCCAGAACATCCAAGCCGAGTTCCGCCGGGCCAACCCCGTCCAGCGGCGATAAATGGCCCATCAGCACAAAGTAGCGCCCCTGAAAGCCGGTCGCCTGCTCCACTGCCAACACGTCCGCGGGCGTCTCGATCACACACAGTTGCGCCGCATCGCGGCGGGGACTGGCGCACAGGGTGCACAGCTCCGTTTCGCTCAAATCGCGGCACAACCGACAATGACCAATCCGTTCCAGCGCCAACCGCAAGGACTCGACCAACCGTTCAGCGCCGACGCGATCCCGCTCCAGCAGGTGCAACGCCATCCGCTGGGCGGATTTCGGCCCGACGCCCGGCAGGCAACGCAACGCCGTCATCAACTGATTGAGCAGCGGCGAAGCAGCCATGCGCTCAGAACGGCATCTTTAAATCGCCCAGCATTCCCGGCGGCAAACCCATGCCCGCGGTCAAACCGGACATTTTGTCCTGCACGGTGCGCTCGACTTTATGCACCGCGTCGTTAATCGCGGCAGCGACCAAATCTTCCAGCATGTCCTTATCGTCGCCCACCAGACTGTCGTCGATGCGAATCCGCCGCACCTCATAACGTCCGGTCATCACCACACTGACCAATCCACCGCCAGACTCGCCAGCGATTTCCAGCGTCGCGATTTCCGCCTGCGCTTTTTGCAGGTTTTCCTGCATCTTCTGCGCTTGCTTCATGATGTTGCCCAAACCACCTTTCATCAGCTTCTCTCCTGTCGTCTTTACTCACCGGGGCCGCGCCACTCGATGAGCGTTCAAATGCTAAACTGGTTATGGCGCGGTCTCCGATGCAGCAGCCAGTTAGGCTAGTTGATTAAATTAGGTTGCTAACAGCGGCAACTGACCTGTGCTGCTCAATAAATCTCGTCTTCTTCTTCTATTATGAAACCCAACTGTTCATTTTCAGAACAATCACCAAATTTTTTACCTTTTATAGGGTTGAAGGTCAACTACAGCACCAAATTTACTTCTTCAAGGATTATTGTGGAGGCAGACCCCGCACAGAGCAATTATCTCTAACTATTTGATTAGAAAGGCTGTAAGGCGGGATTCATCCCGCTAAGCCGGTTGAAACCGGCCCTACAGCATCAATTCCACAGGATTCATCCCGCTAAGCCGGTTGAAACCGGCCCTACAGCATCAATTCCACAGAAAGTATCGAAGAACCCAAAAGGTTGGAGTGCAATATCTGCCTGAATTTCAATTTGAACTTTTGGAATGAGTTTTTCGACAGCCTCTATCGCTCAATGGATACTATTAGCGTCATCCAGTGGATGTACTGCGGCAATCTTCGCATCAAATATTTCCTGCATATCGCGCACATGCGGATCCTGACTGGTCTGCTCGGCAGCGACCTGCTGCCGCTCCGCCTGTTGCTGTTGTCGTTGAATCGCCGGTGTCGCCGTAGTAGTTGCGGCAGCGCCCACCTGAATTTTCAGGGTCACCGGTCGACCTAGATGCTGTTCCAGCGCGGCCTGAATGCGATCTTCAACCGCTTTATTCAGCATCTGGGCGTAGCCGGGTTCCAAGGCCAGCCGAAAGGCATCACCCTGCCGTTCCGCGAGGGCGCTATTCAAGGCGATCTGTTTAGGGATGCCCGCCAGGGACAGTTGGGCAACCAGTGCGCCCCAGTCGGAAGCGGGCGGCGAAGACCGTGTTGGCGGCGGCGCGGGCGGCGGTGTCATGCGGGGAGCATTCGCCGGAGCAGGGCGCGGGGTTGCGGTAGGCGTAGGCACGGCAACAATTGGGGATCGTGCAAGCGCCGGTTCCGCAGTCGCCGGACGGAAACACAGCATTCGCAACAGCGTCATCTCGAAGCCGCCCCGCGGGTCCGGGGCCAGTGGCAAATCACGCCGACCCAGCAGGGCAATCTGATAGAACAGTTGCACGTCTTCCGGCGGCAACAATTCCGCGAACCGGCGCAATTCCGCCGGATCACTCACCTCGTCATCGGCCAGCGTCTCCGGGACGGCCTGGGTCAAAGCCACCCGCTGCAACAGCGACAACAATTCGGCCAGCACCGCCGCATAATCCGGCGCGTGTTCATCCAGTTCCGCGACCTGTTGCAGCAATCCGGGCGCATCATTCGCCGCCAGTGCGTCCAACAATCCGGTAACTTGCCGCCGGTCGATGCTGCCGAGCATCAGGCTCACTGAGGCGGTTTCCACCTGGCCACTGCCGAAAGCGATGGCCTGATCGAGCAGACTCAGTGCATCGCGCATACTGCCATCGCCGGCGCGGGCGATCAGTTGCAGCGCGGCGGCTTCGGATGTGATGCCTTCCTGCTCCAAAACCTGCTGCAAATACCGGGCGATCATCCCGGCGGGCAGGCGCTTGAGACTGAACTGGAGGCAGCGCGACAGGATAGTGACCGGCAATTTCTGGGGATCGGTAGTCGCCAACAGGAATTTCACATGTGGCGGCGGTTCTTCCAGGGTCTTGAGCAGGGCGTTGAAGCTGTGGTTCGAGAACATGTGCACCTCGTCAATGAGGTACACCTTGAAGCGTCCGCGACTGGGCGCGTACTGCACGTTCTCCAGCAATTCGCGGGTTTCATCGACCTTGGTGCGGGAAGCGGCGTCCACTTCGATCAAATCGACGAAGCGCCCGGCGTCGATCTCCTGGCAGGCGGAACACTGGCCGCAAGGGGTGGACGACACGCCCGTTTCACAATTCAGGGATTTGGCGAAAATCCGGGCAATGGTGGTTTTGCCAACGCCCCGGGTGCCAGTGAACAGGAAAGCATGGTGCAGGCGTTGCCGGTCGAGGGCATTGGTCAGCGCCCGAACGACATGCTCCTGACCGACCAGCTCATGGAACGTGCGGGGTCGCCACTTGCGAGCCAAGACCTGGTAGCTCATGGAACGTTTGATACCTGGGCCGGAAAGCTGATGCCTAGCGATTTGAAAGAGGGGGGCGACCCCTACCCGCCGCACCCCGGCGCCCGAGGCTACTGCTGCCGCTGCTCCCTTCCGGGCCTGACGGGGTTCACAGCGTATCGTCGCGAGGGGACTGATAGGAATCGCCATTGAATAAAAACGCAGGCGGCTTTCAGTGCGGCCTGCATCATAGCGAGGCTTATAACCGCTATGCGGCTATAAATCAACCGGAACGGTTTTTACAACGGCTAAAAGCCAACCGTAGCGATGGCCAGATTCAGGCCGTTCAGATGATCGATCAGGCTGCCGCCGACCAAATCCAGCCGGGAGATCTGATGGATGCGCTCCTGATGTCGGCGCAGTTCGCGGGGCGATAAAATATCGGCGAACAGTCCGCAGGCGGTGACCAGGCTCACCAAAACGGTATCACGGGGATCGGGAATCACCTCGGGATCCGTCACCATAGCCCGCAACCGCCGTTCGACATCGATTAATTCGCGGTTGTCGATGACCGGGTAGCGTCGCGAGGGAATGACCCAAAAGGTCCGCCCGGCGACTTCCCGGATCACCTGTTGACGCACCAGTTCCTGGCGAGTCAGTGTCTCGATGGCGGAGGCCGTCTGATACAAATCATCCAGACAACGCCGCAGTGGGCGTGGTCCGGCACCCGCCGCCCGTAATGGCGTCAGTACCGTATCGAGGATCGGATTCCCGGTCGGCGATGTATCCAGCACCACTAGCGATTCAAGATCAGCATCCAGTCGGCGCATGAACGAGAGTTCACCGAGCACCGCCACCACCAGCGCCTGATTCAAGGCCATTTGACCACCGGCGAGTACGGTCTGCCCGGTCGTATCATCCAGCGCCAGCAGGTAGATTTCTTCAGCGAAACTCAGCATGGGGCATTCTCCCGATTGGAGGATCAGCAGTAGGAATGTGCGGTTATTGTAGCTTAACTGCAACCATTTACGCTTTGACCGCGTATGAGGATCGAGCCACGGAAAGACACGGAAGACATGGAAAAAAAGCATCTTCCGTGGTTTTCCGTGTTTTTCCGTGGCCAGGTTCGGAAGGGTATGGGAATATTTTTGCGCGTTGCCTTACCCCTGATGCGCCTGAAACCGTAGCCTCGCCCGAACTTTGGCACCGCCCAGCGCCCCATAACCGATTTCCAGCCGACCGGAGTAAACCTCTTCGACCAGATCCCGCACCACCGCCAAACCAATACCATGACCGGCCACAGTCGGGTCGGCACGCTGACCGCGATTGAGCAGTAACGGCGCTTGCTCGGCGGAAATGCCCGACCCATCGTCCTCAATCTCCATGACCAACTCCGCCCGCCCCTCATACTCGGCCGGCCAGGCGCGCACCACGACCTGCTGCCGCGCCCACTTGCAGGCGTTATCCGCCAGGTTGCCGAGAATTTCCATCAAGTCCCCTTCATCGCCGTAAAACACTGTGTTTGAACCGATCTCGCAGCGCAACTCCAGCGCCCGTTCCGCGTAGACCTTGGCCAGCGAATCCAGAATCCGGCGCGCCAGTGGCGCGAGCGGCAACGGGACGCTAAGCGCCAGCGGACCCGAAGCCGCCGCCCGCTGCAACTGATAATCCACGGTGCGGTTCATCCGTTCAACCTGTTCGGTCAGCGCCTGCCGCAATTCATCCGGGGAGACGTTGTTGTCCAGTGCGCTGCGCAACACCGCCAGCGGCGTTTTCAGACTGTGCGCCAGATCGCCCAGCGCATTCCGATAGCGTTCCAGCAGGGTGCGGCCTTGCCGGACCAGCACGTTCAGATTAGTCGTGAGCGGCTGTAATTCCTCGGGATAGTCGCTGCTGAGTTCGAGACGCTGGCCGGATTCAATCTCCGTGACCTCCGCCGCCACCCGCCGCAGGGGCTGCAAACTCCAGCGCAGGATCAGCCCCTGTACGGTCAGCAATACCGCGGTGGCTGCCAGCAACCAACCCCACAGACTGCGCCGAAAACTCCAGAGCTGTTCGCGGAAATTAGCCTGATCTTCGGCCACCCGGAAGGTGTAAAGCTGATAATGGCCGGGCGTGACTTCCCAACTGACAGTGAACGCCAGCAGAAACAGCAAATCGCCATCCGCCGATTCCAGTGGCGCAAACTGCGTATCACCCGGATCGCGGACTGCCGGGAAAAAGGGCAAGGCGCGGCCCAACAATGAGGGGGAACGCCAGACCAGATTACCCGGCGCATCCATGACATCGGCGTACAGGCCAGAATCCGGGGTGGAAAACCGCGCTTCCGGCAAAGTTTGTGGCAGCGTCAACCGATTGAAGGCGTCGACATCGACCGCGCCCAGCAGCAGATAGATTTGGGCTTGCAGGCGCTCCTGCACTCCGGACTGGGCGCTGTCCTGAAACGCCCGATCCAGCGTCAGACCGGTGAGGCCGAGAAATGCCGCGAGTACGACACTGCCCGCGATCAGCAGGCGACCGCGCAGAGAACGCATCATCGGCAGTTAGCCCGCGGCGCGTTCCAGCCGGAACCGGTAGCCACGCCCGCGCAAGGTTTCAATCGGATTCAGCGTCCGGTCGGGATCGAGTTTGCGGCGCAATCGGCCCACCAGCACTTCCAGCACATTGCTGTCGCGGTCTTCATCTTCCTGATAAAGATGCTCGGTCAGCTCGGTTTTGGAGATGACCGTTCCGGCATGAAGCATCAGATATTCCAGTAATTTGTATTCATACGCGGTAATTTCCACCGGTTGACCTTCCAAAGTCACCTGCTGCGCGCCGATGTCCAGCGCCACCGGCCCACATTGCAGGACGGTGTGCGTCCAGCCGCCCGTGCGGCGAATCAGCGCCCGCAACCGCGCCAGCAGTTCCTCGGTGTAGAACGGTTTGACCAGGTAATCATCCGCGCCGGCTTCCAGTCCCTCCACTTTGTCCTGCCAACGGCCCCGGGCGGTCAGAATCAGGATGGGGAACTTGCACCCCGCTGCCCGCCACTGACGGATGACATCCATGCCGGGTAAATCCGGCAGGCCGAGATCGACAATCGCCGCATCCAGTGGGTATTCCTGCCCGATGTACAGGCCGGTGCGACCGTCCGCGGCGGTATCTACCGCATACCCCTGCTCGCGCAATTGGGCGGCGACTTGTTCCAGCAACGGGGCTTCGTCTTCGATGATCAAAATGCGCATGGCGTACCTCGTTCTTAGAGGCTATCTAAAAACGCCTCTGATATAGTTAAAGAGTAGACCGGTTAGAATGAATCTGGACTGAACTGCCGAATCATGCCGGATTCAAGCCAGTCCTGATCACCAAGAAAGAAGAGGATGATTTGGACGGGTATAGCCGTAAGGCGGTGGCTGCATACCGTGGAGACGACCGTTTGTCTGGAGTGCCTCGACGAAATCTTGACACATCGCTAACCATGTTCTTCAATCATTCTAATGTGTTAACTAATCGCATCTTCCACCTGCCAAGGGAGCAATCTATGACCGCACTTTCGATCAACCCTACCACCATCACTTTTACCCAGATCGAAACCGCCTTTAAAGATACGGCCAATCTCGATACCGGTATCCGTCTAAAGGGTAATGAACTCAGTAACCAAAGCCATTCGTTCCTTCCAGAACGCGGCGCCAAAGCCGAAGCCAAGCATTTATTGCTGAAAGCGATCGAAAACGAGTACGGGCCTGATGTGGCCAATGCGCTGAAACAAACTAATATGTTCCATGAGAACGACTCCTTTAAAATCTTTAAGGGCGAGTTCGCCGACAACAGCAAGTTGACGGCCAAAGATCTCAAGAGTATCCGCCAATTCATCGAGTCTCAATCGCGCCATAACGCTCAGGATCATTTCATCGGCTCCAAAGAGAATTTACCAAAACAGGGTGTGGACGTGCTGAATAATGGAGGGAAGGTGAGCACTACCATGGCGGGCGGTGGCGGTATCCTGTTCGTTCATAATGGTCAAAATGAAAAGGTCGGCGTCATCAAACCCGTTGAGAATGAAGAAGTGCAACAAACATTACAACTTCAGCGTTTTTACGAAGGTATTCTCGAAAACGGCAATCAGGACTTACCATTTGGTTTCCTAACCGTAAAACACATCAACGACAAGGAGGATGTCCAGACGGTGGTGGAACACATCAAGACAGAAAAAGAGCGTGTGGCCAACGATACGGATAAAGGCCCCCACGAACGTCTGGACGGTTTCCAAACAAGCATTGAAAACGGTGGTCAGGAATTGATGCAGATGGAGTTTGTAGAGGGGAAAACTCTCAGGGAAATAGAGCTCAAAACCACGGAGGATCTGCATCAGGTGAACCTGGCTATGCGGAAACTGGGCAAGACGGCTCCGTTCTGCGCCTTGTTCGGGTTGAAAGACCACACGCTCGGGGGGCCGGGTAAGTTCAATTTGGAAAACATGATCATCACTGATGGCCAATTCAAGGTTATGGATCCGGATGTAGGGAGCAAGAAACCGGGTTTTGAAGCTAAGGAACTTCAGAATTTATTCCAGGAGATGGCCGATCTGGCCTCAGCAGGGCCAGAACTATACGATAAGCTGCTTCAGTTATTCGTGGGACGTCAAGATATTACATGTGGGAGTATTTTTAACGGCATTAAGCAGGAACATGAATTTGCAATCGTGACCGCTTTACGTCAGGAATTAAGCGATAGAAATATAGATATTGGTCGAATCAACAACGATGAAAAAGCGAAACTTATGACTAACTTCGTGATCGGCATGTACGAAGGTATGCGTGAAATGGCGGCCAACAGTACTGGAATAGCCAAGGCCTTAACTGAATTCAATGCGACGGCCGGTGAGTATGCCTTGCATCGTAACGACGAGGGAGGGCCTATAACAGGCGACCAGTTTATGGAAATATTCAAGGGCGTCTTTGATAAAATTGACCATCAGCAAGCTTCTTCCATCCGTGGCGAAAAGCCTAATTGACAGGGAGAATATCCATGGAAAAGTCAATCATATCCCAACTGCTGAAAGACATGGGCACACTGAGCGATGTTCTGGAGATTACCGAATACGACGACTACTGGCTGGTCGTGGCGGATGACTCCACCGGCATCTTTGTGGAAATGGCCGAAGATGCGGCGCTATTCCTGTGGGCTAACATCGGCGAGATTCGATCCGGCACCGAGTCGGTCGTGTTGCGCCTCGCCATGCAAGCGAATGGTTTGTTCATGGACTCCGGTGGCTGCACTATGGCGCTGGAAGGCGACAATAATCGTCTACAACTGGTGTTGAAAATCGCCATTGCGGAACTCAGCGCCGCTCAACTGGCGGTAGTGATCGATAATTTTCAGCAGAAGGTTCATGCGTGGCGGGCGGCGCTGGTGGAGGTGACGCCATCGACAACCAGTTTTGGCGGCTGGGAATCCAGCATGATTCGCGTGTGAAGATCGGGATGAAGTCAGTTTTGAGGGCCATCTCTCATGGCTTGGCCCTCGCGCCTCGGTCTCAATCGCGGCCATTGGGGGGATCGTAATGGAAATTCCGCACCCGGCCGCCCGGCTCCAAAATCCGCACCCGGTAACCGGGACGGCCATCGCGATCAGCGCCCTGGACGCCCAGCACCCGACCCCCAGTCGCTTCGCGAGCAGCATTGGCAGCCCGGTCGGGATCCGCAAACTGGCGGGGGGGCGGGCGCGAAGGTCCGCTACGGGCGGGTGTCCCTTCTTGATAGCCATTCCGGTGCGACCGGTAGGGCTGGGCTTCAGCGCCGCCAGCGACGAGCAGGCTGGCCAGCATGAACAGCGCCAGTCGCCGCAATCGTCTCGTTCTGTCGGACATGGTAGGCAATTTCCAGAGTCAATTTTTATGATCGGTTTGAATATTAGAAGGATTAGAATGAATCTGGACTGAATTATTGAAGAACGCCCAACGTGAGCAACCCGTCCGGGAAATTCAGTAGGGATTCAGCCGGTCAAGCCGAGGATAGACCGGTCATTGAGCGTCCATCCATCTATGGACATTCTGTATTCTGTACCATCAAGCCGGAGTGAGTCTGATGAAAATAGCATGGCCAGCAGGATTGATCGCACTATTGATGCTGTTGGAGCCGACCACGGTCTTGGCCCAACGGCTCGACAGTCGCGATGTTGAAGTCGAAGTCGTCAACGACCGGGGCCGACCGTTTCCCCAATACCCCTTGCGGCGCGGCAGCAAACCGACCATCTACAAGGCGCATCTGGAAGCGGTGCGCAACAGTAAATATTCGATCCGCATTCGCAACCGCAGCGATCAGCGCATCGGCGTGGTGATCCGCCCGGATGAGCGCATGTATGTCCTTGAACCCGGTCAGCGCGAAACCTACGAAGGCTGGCGGTCAGGGCGCAACCGGGTCAATCGCTTCTATTTCACCGATGCGGGCGATTCTTACGCAGGGGCCTGGGGCGACTATTCAGCGATGGGTGTGATCGCGGTCGCCGCCTTCCGGGAGGTTGTTGCCGACCCACCGCCCCGACCGCAACCCTGGTCGGAGGGTCGGGAAGGGCAACCGCCCAGCGCTGAACGCCAGCGACAGAGTGCGCCGCCCGCTGCGGCCCAAATGCCCCGGATGCAGTCAGCACCCGGCACCGGCTATGGCGAAAGCGAGTGGTCGCCCTCACGGCGCGTTGAGTTTGAAGCCGAACGACGGCCCTTTGCGCGGTTCTTCCTGAAATACGCCTGGCGCGATACGCTGTGCCGGGAAAATGTAATCGATTGCGACGGAGAACGTCCGCGCCCGCCCAACCGGATGTGGGATGAAAGTGATGACTATGCGCCACCCCCGCCGAGTGATGATCGCGGGGATGAGTGGCGATAAGGCCTGCCTACCCTGACCCTCTCTCACCAAGAGCGGGTCATTTTGATACCGGAGACTGAACCGTTGCGCACGTTTGATGCCTGGAGCCGCTTGCGGGAGGCGCTACTGAATCCTGCCGTGGATGCGGCACAACTCGATGAAGCGGTGCGTCTGGCGCAGGCGCGGCAACCCGTGCCGGTGGTCTGGCTCCTCGGCAAAGCCCAGGCGGGTAAAACGTCGATCATCCGCGCTCTAACGGGGAGTGCAACGGCGGAAATCGGCAACGGTTTCCAGCCCTGCACCCGCACCGCTCGGTTCTACGACTTCCCGGCCGAAGCGCCGGTGGTGCGCTTCCTCGATACCCGGGGACTGGGCGAAGTCGCTTACGATCCCGCCGAGGATATTCACTACTGCGAAGCGCAGGCGCATCTAGTCCTCGGTGTGATGAAAGCCACCGACCTCCGCCAGGACGCGGTATTTGCAGGGTTACGCGCTGTCCGCCAGCGCCATCCGGAATGGCCGGTGTTGATCGCCCAGACCGGCCTGCATGAAGCCTATCCGCTGGGTGCTGATCATTTCCAACCCTATCCCTACGACCAACAGCCGTGGCCGCCCCAGCTTCCCTCGGATCTAACCCGCGCCCTGCTGGCCCAGCGGGATCGCCTGGGGACAGTGCCGGGCGCAGCACCCGTCCACTGGACGCCGATGGATCTGACGTTGTCGGAAGATGGCTGGGAACCGGTAGATTACGGGCTGGCGGCGTTGTGGAAAGCGATTGGGGAGGTGTCCGCACTCGGTTTGCAGGCGCGCTTGCGGGACGATGCCGGAATCCGTGATGTCTACGCCCGCGCTGCGCACCCGCAGATTGTCGGTCATGCGCTGATGGCTGCCGGGGTGGGTGCGTTACCGCTGGTTGACCTGGTCGGCGTACCGGCAGTGCAGGGCAAGTTGCTACATGCACTGGCGACGCTGTACGGCCAGGACTGGAACCGGCGCACCGTGTCGGAATTCTTCAGTTTGCTGGGCATGAGCATCGGTGCCGGCTATATCGCCCGAATGCTGGGCCGCGAAGTCGTCAAGCTGATTCCCGGCTGGGGACAAACGGTCGGGGCGATGTGGGGCGCCACGGCCAGCGGGACGATGACCTATGCGCTGGGCAAAACTGCCAGCGCCTATTTTCTCAATCGGCATCAGGGTCATCCCGTCGATGCTGCCGCGATTCGCCAGGTTTACGCTGAAGCGCTGGCGTCCGGCGCGAATCTGTTGAAATCGTTGCCGGAAGTGCGCGAATAGTCGAAATAAAAAGCTCTACAGCGTTTTGGCTGACTACACTTTCCGTATATTTCTCCTGCAATACGATCCACCTTTCGTGGTGACCATAATGAATTTCGGAAGTTACATCCGGTGGCTTCGCCAGCAGCGTTACCAGTCCAATCGCGATTACACACTGCAGCAAACCGCTGAACGCCTGGGCATTAGCCGGACTTATCTCTGCCGAATTGAACGCAATGATGTGTCACCGCCGACGGAAGACGTCATCCGGCGGTTGGCGGCAGATCTGGACGAGAACGCCGATGTTCTGTTGGCGCTCGCCGGACGACTGGCCAGCGATGTTAATCAAGCGATTATCCAGCGGCCGATTTTGTTTGCTGAATTGATCCGAACCTGGAGCGATCTGTCCGATGAGGAACTGACTGAATTGTTGGATCAATTTCGGAAAGGGCAGTGGCCGACCGCCCTGGAGGACGCGTAATGAGAGTCGTGCAAAGCTGGGATGATGGCGTCGTGGATGATATTCGGTTGACCGAACTGTTGCGGCGGTACGGAGCGACTGCGACGTTCAATCTGAATCCGGGACTGCATCAGCGCCAGCGGTCGTTCAGTTGGCAGTATGGCGATAAGGATGTCTGGCGGCTGGGCCTGCATGAACTGGTTGAGGTTTATGCCGGTTTCGAGATCGCCAACCATTCTCAGACGCATCCTTATCTGCCCGATTTGTCGCCGATGGATCTGGAGCGCGAAGTCGCGGACAGCCGACGGTATCTGCAGGACTGGTTTCAACAACCCGTTCGCGGTTTCTGCTATCCCTTCGGCGGTTTCAATCCTGCGGTCAAAGCCGCCATTCACGCCGCCGGTCACATTTACGCCCGCACCGTGGCGGAGTTTGATCCGGTTTTCCCCCCGGCTGACCCGCTGGAATTTGGTGCACATTGCCGGTTTGCTGACCCGGCCTTCTGGACGCGCTATGAACGCGCCAAGGCCATCCATGGCGTCTTTTTCTTCTGGGGCCACAGCTACGAACTGGTCAATGAGGCGATGTGGGCTGATCTGGAGAACAAGATCGCTAGCATCAGTGCTGATTCTGCAGCGGAGTGGGTGAATCTCGAAACGCTGTTTACCGAGTAAAATAGGCCAGACACCGCGGCTACTTTCCCGAGGTTTCCAAACAGGCGCTCACCCTATGCCCCGTCCCTTTCATATTGCGTTCCGCATTGGCTTGAGCCTGTGCATCGTACTGGCGCTGATGCTGCATGTCAGCGGCTTCTATCCGTTGGCGCTGGTGAACCGGTTGGAGCAGTTCGCCTACGATGTCCGGTTACGTTTCACCCTGCCGGGCGGGATGGATTCCCGAATAGTCATTGCTGACATCGATGAGCAGAGCCTGCTGCGGGAAGCATTCTATTCAACGAATATCAGATCCGGTTGCTGGCTTTTGACGTGGTGTTTCCCGAGCCGGAGCGCCATTCCGCATTAACTGTGCTGGATACGCTGGCGCAAGGCGCATTGCGGGAGAATGCCGCCTTTCAGCAGGAATGGGCGGCCTTGCGTCCGGCTCTGTCGGGCGATATGCGCTTGGCGGCCAGCCTGCAAGATCGTCCAGTAGTGCTGGGCTATTCCTTTGCTCTAGCCGGTCAGCAGGGTCAGGATTTGCGCATCGGACAATTGCCGCCCGCCGCGTTGTCCGCGACCGCACTGACCGATGCGGCCAGCCCCTTTGCGGTCGCTACCGGTTACAGCGCCAACCTGCCCGTATTGCAGGCCAGCGCCCGGAGTGGTGGATTTTTCAACAGCCCGCTGGTTGATCAGGACGGTTTGTTCCGCCGACTGCCGCTGTTGCTGCGCCATGATGACCAGTTTTATGAAACGCTCAGCCTGGCGATGCTGCGTACTCTATTGGGCAAACCGCCACTGGAAATGGTCGTCGGCGCTGGCTATCGTGATACGCCGAAGGGTCAGCGCGTGGAAGCCCTGCGCGTCGGCGTTTTCAACCTGCCGGTTGATGCGCAGGGGGCGGTGCGCATTCCCTACCGGGGATCGCAAGGCAGCTTTCCCTACGTCTCCGCCAGCACCATTCTGAACCGCCAGGCCGATCCTGAATTATTGAACGGTGCCATCGTGCTGGTCGGCGCGACGGCAGCCGGCCTGCTGGATTTACGCGCCACGCCGGTGCAAAACAGTTATCCCGGTGTCGAAGTTCACGCGAATTTGCTGGCTGGGATGCTGGATCAGCGGCTTAAAAATCAGCCGGCGTTCATCGCGGGTCTGGAACTGCTGCTCTTGGCCGTGTTAGGTATCCTGAGCATTGCTCTGGGATTTATGCCGCCACTACGCGCTTTATTAGGCATACTCACTCTCGCCGCCGTAACCCTCGCGGTGAATGTATATGCCTGGCAGGCACTGAATCTGGTGATTCCATTGGCTCCAGCGCTCCTGTTACTGGCGCTGGTGTATCTGTTACAGAGTCTCTACGGCTACTTCGTCCAGACGCGCCGCGAACAGCGCTTGGCGCAGTGGTTTGGCCGTTATGTGCCGCACGAACTGGTGACGGAAATGAGCCAGCGACCGGGCAGTTACGGACTCGGCGGCGAAAGTCGGCAAATGACCGTGCTGTTTAGCGATATCCAGGATTTCACCACGATTTCCGAACGCCTGGAGCCGCACCAGTTGACGCAGTTGATGCAATTTATCCTGACGCCGCTCACCCAGGTCATTCACGCCCAGCGCGGTACGGTGGATAAATATATTGGTGACGCGATTATGGCGTTCTGGGGAGCGCCGCTGCCCGATCCGGATCACGCTCGCCACGGGGTCCAAGCGGCGCTGGCGATGAAAGCGCGGTTGGCAGCGTTAGCGCCCGAACTTCAAACCCGTGGCTGGCCCGCGCTGAAAATCCGGATTGGGATCAATACCGGCCTGATGAATGTTGGCAATATGGGTTCGGAATTCCGCATGGCCTATACCGTCCTGGGCGATGCGGTCAATCTGGCCTCGCGGCTGGAAGGCGTCGCCAAGCAATATGGGGTGACGATGGTGATCAGTGAGACGACCCGCGCTGCCGTTCCCGAAATCGCCGTTCGTGAACTGGATCGGGTGCGGGTAAAGGGTCGGCGTCAACCGGTGACGTTGTTTGAGCCGCTGGGTGTGGTCGATGCCTTGACGGATGCGCAGCGGGAAGAAGTCCAGGATTACGAACAGGCGCTGGCCGCTTGGCGGGCGGGTGATTGGGAACAGGCGGATGCCCGGTTTATGGCCTTGGAAAACCGGCAGCCGCAGGAACGCTTGTATACACTTTATCGAGAACGGGTTGCCGTTTTACGCACCCAACCGCCCGCCGCCGACTGGGACGGGGTTTTCACGTTGACTGACAAATAGTTCTCTTATTAGGAGTAAGCCATCATGTTGCGTTGCAAGAATCAATGGATGTTACTCATAGCGTTGTGGCTCTGGACCACGCTCGGACTGGCGGCGCTGCCGCATGACATTGCCGGTTACGTCACCCGAGTCCGTGGCGACGTGGCGGTCGAGAATGCCGCGGGTCGTCAGCCGCTGGCGCTCGGTCAACCGCTACACCTGCGCGACCACATCGTGACCGGTGCGAACGCCCGTCTGGAGGCGCAGATGCGCGATGGCATGACAGTCACGCTGGGCGAAAACACCGAATTTGCCATCCAGCAGGTCATGGGCGTGTCGGCAAACAGCGAGAACTCGATCTTTGAATTGATTAAAGGGGTCTTCCGGTCGGCTACCCACCATGCCGAAGGAAAACCGCTCCCCAGAGAACCGTGTCGGGTTGAAACGCCGGTCGCCACGATTGGCATTCGCGGCACCGAGTTATGGGGGGGATTTAACCTGCTCGATTCCGGATCGACTACGCTGGATGTGGTGATGCTGGACGGGAAAGGCGTGTATGTGGAGAGCGCCGGGCAGCGTGTGGAATTGAAGCAGGCCGGGGACGGTACCACGGTGAAAGGTACGGGTCAGGTGAAAGGCCCAGGTCAGCCACCAACGCCCCTGAAGGTGTGGGGAGACAAGAAGCTCCAGGCGGCTCAGCAAACCGTAGCCTGGTAGGGTCAGAATTTGGCACCACCAAGCGATCTTGGCGGTTCAATTTTTTCCAATTTCA
>JFJP01032833.1_pt1 | contig 18930 bp, 14 predicted proteins | sample 431651 | NCBI WGS metagenome assembly JFJP01 (sample SAMN02602958, study PRJNA72255) | Microbial mat metagenome, whole genome shotgun sequencing project. | biome: fresh water; feature: sink hole; material: water; isolation source: purple microbial (photo- and chemosynthetic) mats found in...
GAATGCACCGCCAAATCCGCCGATCCGTCCAATAAACCTTGTTCTAACTCTTTGACAAATAAGCCTTTTCCACCGATTTTAGCGAGCGGCGTATCCAAAATTTTATCGCCCTGCGTGGACATTTCTAATAATTCAATTTCTAAATGCGGATGCGCGGCAATTAATTGATTTTTAACATGATTTGCTTGCCACAACGCCAACGGACTTTTTCGAGTTGCAATGCGTAATTTCATAATGTGTTCTTTAACTTAAATTTTTGCATTATAATCTAGTTTATCGTTAAAATCTGAAATTTGGGGCTTATCCAATGAATAACAATCCTCGTTTAAATCAGCAATTAATTGATTTACAACAAGAAGTTGACATTGCTACTGGGAAATTACATAAAGTACGAGAAGCATTAATTTTAGAAACTCGTATTGAAGAAAAACTTCGAATAGAGTATCAAGTTGAATTAACCGAACAAACGCTTGATCAGCTTAATCAACGCTATGATAAATTAGAGGAATATTTAAGTAGCATTGGTTTAAAAGAATTACCCAATGCCGATGAAAATCCCTATAAAAGTTTAGCAGCATTTCAAGAAAAAGATGCAGAACAATTTTTTGGTCGAGAAATTTTTGTTCAAGAATTAGTTGAAAAATATCAACAAGTTAATTTATTACCTTTATTAGGTCCTTCAGGAAGTGGTAAGTCATCAGTTGCTCGCGCAGGTTTAATTCCTGAATTAAAAAAAATAGAGAAAAATCTACAAACGATTATTATAACTCCCACAGATGTTCCTTTAGAAAATCTTGCCAATCATTTGGCGTGGTTAATTACTCACGACCCCTTTCCAATTGCTAAAACAAGAGAATTTGAAGAGTTTTTGCTTAAAGAAACAGATGCTTTAAAGAGAATTGTAAGAGGTTTCACTTCTTCAACGAATCAAAAGTTAGTTATTTTAATTGATCAATTTGAGGAAATCTACACGCTTTGCAAAGATAAAAATCTTCAAACCGCGTTTATAGAAAATATTTTAACTTTAAATGAAGAACAGCATTTATCAGCGAAAGTTATTTTAACGTTGCGCAGTGATTTTTTAGGAGAAACTCAACAACATAGTAAGCTAAATCAATTGATTGCAAGACAATCTATTATTGTTCCTGCGATGAATGAAAATGAATTACGAGATGCGATTTCAAAGCCTGCTGAATTAGCGGGACACCCACTCGATGAGGCAACGATTAATTTACTTTTAGAACAAACCGAAGGACGGGCGAGTGCATTGCCGCTGTTGCAATTTGCATTAACCCAAATTTGGGACAATATGAGCAAAGGGATTTCTGCCGCGCAAACTCTTTCAGAATGCGGAGGCGTTGGTGGGGCATTGGCGAAAAAGGCAGAAGAAGTTTTTACACAATTAACTGAGGAAGATCAAAAGGTTACGCGACGGATATTTTTGAAATTAGTGCAGTTAGGTGAAGGTTCAAAAGACACTCGTCGTCGCACGCCGTTGAGTGAAATGATCGCGCAACATGATGAATCTGCTGAAAAAGTTAAATTGATTTTAGAGCGTTTTGCGCGTCAAGATGTGCGTTTATTAAGTTTAGCAACCCAAACTGTTGAAAATAATAATATTTTTGCTGAAATTACCCATGAATCTTTATTGGACAATTGGCAATTGTTGCAAGAATGGTTAAAAGATGGGCGAGAAGCCGAACGTTTTCACCGTCGCGTGCATGAAGCCGCACAACTTTGGCAATTAAATCAACGACCTAGTGGTTCATTATGGCGTTCACCTGATTTAGATTTATTAGCAACGTTTTATTCCTCCCATTCTGAAGATATGACCGCTTTAGAAATCGACTTTTTTAATTCAAGTCGAGAACAACAACAACGCGAAATCAATGAAAAACTCAAACAACAACGTCGTTTGAAATTGCTCACTTCCGTTGCTTTATTGATTGCAATTGTAGCGGGTTTCTTTTATTTTCAAGCAGAACAGCAAACAGAAATTGCTTTACAAAATGAAAATGAAGCAAAATCACAAACAAAAATTGCAGAGGAACAAAAGAAACTTGCTTTAGATAATGAAAACAAAGCAAAAGAACAAGCAATGCTTGCTCAAGAAAATGCAGAAAAAGCTAGGGAACAAGAAACTATTGCTCAAAATAACGCTCAACAAGCATTGAAAGAAAAACAAAATGCGATTGAACAACGTAATGAAGCCTTAAAAACCCAATCTTTATTTCTCGCAGATTTATCAAGTCAAGAATTAAAAAATGGTAATTCAACACTGGCTATATTATTAACTTTAGAAGGATTACCAACGCCATCGAGCTATATAGAAGAACGTCCTTTTGTTCAACAAGCAGCGGATGGCTTACTTAATGCGGTAACTATACCACTATTTAGAGAAAAATTTATCTTTGATCATGAATATGCTGTTGTATTTCATACTTGTTTTAGTAGCGATGCTCAGCAAATTCTTACAGTTTCACAAGGTAATAATATTAAGGAAAAAGTAAAACTATGGGATAAACAAACTGGTAATCTGTTGCGTACTTTTAATTATGAAGAAGACATTGTATGGAGTGCCCATTTTAGTCCTGATAATCAACAAATCGTTGTTATTTCAAGTAAGGAGCTGACTTCTCCCAATAAGGTAGCAACATTATGGGATAAGCAAACAGGAGAAATTGTACATACTTTCCAAGACATGAGAAATGACAACTTTTTTATAACTGGAATTGCTTCTTTACTTAATTCAGATGTTCAAATCAATCTTAATCCACATGAACAAGTTAGTTTTAGTCCTGATGGGCAACAAATACTTGTCACGTTTAACGATAATACTGCAAAAATATGGGACAAATCAAAAAGAAAGTTTTTACACTCTTTTCAACATGAAAAAATAAATAAAGCCTTTTTTAGTCCTGATGGACAACAAGTGGTTACAATCTCAATTGATAAAATAGCAAAACTGTGGGATAAACAACGTAAAGTTATAAGCTCTTTCCAACAAGTGAATGATGTTAGTTTTAGTCCTGATAATAAACAAATTCTTATCGGTTTTACAGATGGAAGCGTTAGTTTGTTAGAGAGAAAAACGGCTAAAAATTTATATTCTCTCGAACATGAAAAATCAGTAAAAAATGTTAAATTTAGCCCTGATGGTTATCAAATTCTTGTAGTTTTGGCAGACAAAACAGCAAATTTATGGGATAAGCAAACCCGTACTCTTTTGCGTACTTTTCAGCAAGTGAATGAGGCTTTTTTTAGTCCAGATAGTCAACAAATCCTTGCGAGCTTAGAAGGTGGAATAGTTGTATTATGGGATAAGAAAACAGGTAATTTATTACAAATTTTTGAAGATGAAAAAACTGTAATAAAAGCTGATTTTAGCCCTGATGGTCAGCATATTTTTATTGCTTCTACAGATGGTTTTGCAAAACTATGGAGCAAGCAATATAATTTTTCTTTTCAACATGAGAAAGAAGTAAAAAATGCTTTTTTTAGCCCTGATGATCAACAAATTCTTACCATAGAAGATAAAACATTGCATTTGTGGGATAAGCAAACTGGAAAGCATTTACAGCAGTTTCAACATGAAAAAGAAATTCAAACCGCTCGCTTTAGTCCAGATAGTCAACAACTTCTTACAACGGCTTTTTTTGATAATGCAGCAAAACTATGGGATAAACAAACAGGTAAATTGCTGACAGTTTTTCCATACAAAGATATGCCATTAAATCTTGTATTTAATGCTAATTTTAGTCCAAATGGTCAACAAATTATTACCGCTGGTAACAAAGAAGCAAAATTGTGGGATAAGCAAACAGGAAAGATTTTACGCGGTTTTCCTCACGAGCAAGCTGTAATAAATGCTAATTTTAGCTTTGATGACAAACAAATTATTACCGCTTCAGCTAGTAATGCAATTTTATGGAATAAGCAAACTGGTGAACTTATACGAACTTTTCCTCACGCAGATATTGTATTAAACGCTAATTTTAGTCCTGACAATCAACAAATTCTTACTGTCTCTTCCAATGTAGTAACCTTATGGGATAAACAAACAGGTAATCCTTTGGAAACATTTGTTCATGCAGACCAAGTACAAAATGCTAATTTTAATCCTAATGGTTGGCAAATTCTCACTATTTCAAATGATAAAACTGCTAAACTATGGGATAAACAAACTGGACAACTTGTACGAGTTTTTTCTAATGAACAATTAACTCTTAGTGCTAATTTTAGCCCAAATGGAGAACAAATTATTACAACTTTAGATAATAAAACGGCTAAATTATGGAATGTTCATGTCGATTTTCAAACTCTTATTAATGATACATTAAAGCAACTTCCTATAATAAATAATGGGAAGCAACCACCATATTATAGAGTTTTTACCTGTGAAGAACGCCAACGTTTCTTCTTATTTTTACCCAAAAAATGCATCCCCGTTTCTCAATCCACAGAAACAAATTGAAACGCGGAAAGTATTTGGGAATTTATTTTCAGAAGCACTCTATTCTTTTTGGGGTAGTGATCAAATTGGAATGCTGGTTTAAACATAAAATATCTAAAAACATCTCTTGCTTTTGATTACCCCCTCTTTTCTTTTAGTTTAAAAAACAAAAACCTTTTAAGTTTTCAAAGCCTAAAAGGATTTCATTTTATTTGAAGATTTCTATATCAAGGGCGAGCAACCACTCAAACAAGCGATTACTTATCCTTAATTTAGGGTAACGTGGAGATTTAACCAAAAACTACGTTTTTCTGCGGGAATTAAGGAATTACGAAACCCTAAGCTACGTTGAGAAAAATCATCGCCTGAATCAGCTTGTTCACCGCCCGGAAAATAATATTCTTTACCCAAAAGATTTTTTACCGTAAAACTTAAATCAAATGGTTTCTGACGATAGCCTAAAGTGAGGTTTGAAACGATATAAGATTCAGCGATTTTTCCTTGTTCACGCAAAGGGTTACGAGAATATAAAACCCGATTACTTACATAATTAGTTCGCCAATTTAAATGCCAATGTTGATCAAAAGGAATATCGACACCTAGATTAATTTTATGGGGAGCAATATCGCCTAATTCAGAGGTTTGATTAATCCAATCTGCGAGCGTTTGATTGTAAGTAATATCGCTCAAAGATTTAGTGTAAGTGTAATAAAAATTACCGGTTATATTTGACGCATTTTTGAACAAAAGATTTGGATAACTAAATCGCCCGCGATATTCTATTCCCCAAACATTTCTAGTTCCTGCGTTTTCGGCTTCTTCTTTGATTACATCTTTGTAATGTGCCGTAAATAAAGACAAATCATGTAACCAATGTTGTTGTTTGTACATGATAATGAGTTCTAAATTCTCGGCTTTTTCGGGTTTTAAATCTGGATTTCCAGCTCTTCCACTCCAACCTCCCCACAATTGAATCGGTGAAGGTTCTTGAAATGCCTTTCCGTAGAGGATTTTTACGCTTGTTTCAGGTGTCCAATGATAAATTGCCGACAAACGTGGATTAACACTGCTACCATACATACTATTTCTATCATAACGTACGCCCGCTAACCAATGCCATTTGTTCTGTATCCATAACACTTGTAGATATGCGCCAATATCACGGGTATGCGCGAGATTTTCTTCGGGCATTGAACCCATGGTTGACGGTGCAATAATTACAGTCGGATCAGTGCTATAGAAAACACCAGACCCTTGTCCGTATTTGCCATTATCTTCCGATCCAGAAGTACAAAAAGTGCCACTCCAATAGGAACATACATCATAGGCTTTGGTGAGGGTTTTTGCTTCATATTTCAAACCGCCCGTGAAACGCAGTTCTTTTGAGAATTGATAATCATAATCTTGTCTGAATAACCAACTGTGATTAAGCGAGTTCCAATCCGAAGTGCTCACATAAGAATAAGCAGATTTGTTTTCGTTCCAATCGGGAATAGCTTCAACCCAACCTCCCCAAATTCGATTAGCGTGATATAACACTTGGCTTTTGATTGTTAGTTTGTGATCTGTTTGATAATCGTGTTTGAGATAAAGCTGTTGGGCATCGTGTTTCCAATACACATTAGGTTGAACGCGGTCGCCCGCATAATAGGGTCCGTATCCTTCGCGGGCATCCCATGCGATCACGCCGAGCGTAAAGTCTCGAAAATGCACTTCGCCCAACACGCCCCAATCTTTAGTCGGATCAGAATATTCGCCATATTTCACGCCTTCATTTCCTAATCCTAACAGTGCGCCCCAAGTATTTTTGTTGCTAAGTTGTTCATTTGTAAGGAATCCCCACGAGGCAAGATTATCCAAATTGGCTTCTTTGCTGCGAAAGGTCTTTGCCGATAAATTAAATCGCCAATCGCCGTGTTTTCCTTGAACATTAGCTTCCGCGCCGCGTGATTGGTAACTCCCTAATTGGGTTGAGATATTTACCCGAGTTTCTCCATTTTTCAACGATCCGCCGTCTTCGGTAATTAAATTGATAATCCCTAAAAACGCATTTGGTCCATACACAGCGCTGGTGGGTCCATATAAAACCTCGACCCGTTTTAGTCCGCTGATCGGGTATTGACGCGAAATCTGTGCACCGTGACTCCACAAATGATTGTCGACAATTCCGTTGATCATCAATAAGGTACGCTGCATAAATGAGGTACGATATCCGCGTTGATGCCCCAACACTGGCAGCGGCGAACCCGTTTGCATCGCGTCGAACCCGGGTAAATCCGCAAAAATTTCCGTTAAATTCGTATAACCGCGCCGCCGCATGTCCTCAGCCGTAATCACCACCATCGCCGCATGCGCATCACGCAAACTTTCCTCAATTCCCGACGCAGTTTCAATCGTTACCTCTAAGAGTTGCTCTAAATCCATTGCTAACAATTTACGGAGTTCTTCATTTTTATGATCCTCATTATCCGCCTCAGTTGCATAACAATTTAAACTGAGCAAACTTATTAGAAAAAAATTAGAATACCACGCCATAAATTCCTCCAAATCATTTTAATTTGTTAAACCCAGTCTTTCACCACGATAACTACCATCCATCACGCGCTGACACCATTTGTGGTTCTCTAAATACCATTGAACGGTTTTCTTTAAGCCAGTTTCAAAGGTTTCCTCTGGTTTCCAACCTAAATCGCGGTGAATTTTGCTCGCATCAATTGCATAACGTTGATCATGACCTGGGCGATCTTTTACGAAGGTAATCAAAGAGTTATGAGGAAAATAGGGCGAGTTTGGCAATAATTCATCTAAAATTTTACATAATTGATGAACGACCTCCAAATTAGTTTTCTCATTATGCCCGCCGATGTTATATGTTTCTCCAACCTTTCCTTCGCGCAATACTAACCATAATGCTTTCGCATGATCCTCAACAAACAACCAATCGCGGATATTTGAACCATCACCATAAATTGGCAACGGTTTTCCAACTTGGGCGTTGTGGATCATTAAGGGAATGAGTTTCTCTGGAAATTGAAATGCGCCGTAATTGTTTGAGCAATTCGTTGTTATCACGGGTAATTTAAAGGTGTGATGCCATGCGCGAACCAAATGATCTGACGATGCTTTGCTGGCAGAATAAGGCGAATTGGGTGAATAAGCCGTTGTTTCTAAAAATAAATCTTCTTTGCCTAAACTGCCATACACTTCATCGGTAGAAACGTGGTGAAAACGAAAGGCATTTTTTTTAGGTAAATCAAGAGCTTGCCAATATGTTCGCGCGGCTTCCAGCAATGTATAAGTCCCAACAATATTGGTTTGGATAAATTCAGCAGGACCGTCGATCGAGCGATCAACGTGCGATTCGGCGGCTAAGTGCATCACTGCATCAGGTTGATAACGTTGGAAAATTTGATCCAAACCCGCCCGATTTAAAATATCTAACTTTTCAAAATGATAACGCGAATTGGTCGCCACACTTTCCAACGAATCCAAATTTCCCGCGTAAGTTAATTTATCCACATTAACGATAGAAACATCAGTACAATCAATAAGATGGCGAATCACCGCCGAGCCAATAAACCCCGCACCACCCGTCACAAGCAACGTAAAAGACATAAAATTCTCAAAATTCCATTCAAACTCTTATTATAACCGTTTTTCTTTAGTATTTTTAAAAGGAACACAAAAAAGACCTGCTCAACTTTAAATTAAGCAAGTCTTTGTTTTTAATTGCTATTATCAAATAAAAAAGAGTAACTAGGGTCCCATATGCAAGCCGCCATTGATGGCGATATTTGCACCTGTGATAAAACCAGAACGTTCATCGGCTAGAAATGCAACCGTGTGAGCAATTTCAGAAGGTTCTGCTAAACGTCCAACGGGTACAGTTGCAATGATTTTGTTCCGTACTTCTTCAGGAATTGCCATCACCATCGCGGTTGCAATGTAACCAGGAGAAACGGTGTTCACAGTAATCTTTTTCTTTGCAACTTCTTGCGCTAATGCCATTGTAAAACCGTGCATACCTGCTTTAGCCGCAGAATAGTTAGTTTGACCTAATTGACCTTTTTGACCATTGACAGAAGAAATGTTGATAATTCTTCCATAATCCACGCCACGATCTAACATACTATCAATAACGGGTTTAGTTGCGTTGAACACGCTGTTTAAATTGACATTAATAACATCGTACCATTGTTCTTTCTTCATTTTTTTCAACGTGCCGTCTTTAGTAATACCCGCACAGTTCACTAAAATGTCAATTGCCCCGAGTTTCTCAGTGACGGTTTCTACCATTTTAACCGATGAATCAAAATCAGAAACGTTTCCAGCGACGACCATGAAATCAAATCCTAATTCTTTTTGTTTAGCTTGCCAACCTAAGCCGTCGTCCACGCCTTCTAAGTAGTTTGCAGCCACTTTGCAACCACGGTTTGCTAACTCTTGACAAATGGCAGTTCCAATGCCGCCAACCCCACCAGTAACGAGTGCTACTTTTCCTTGCATATCAAATCCTCCAGAATAAAATAAGTGTTGCGTAAAAAAAGGGATAAAAAACTATTTCTTTTCCTTGTCTTCTTTTTTGGTGGCTGTCGCTGCCGCCTTAAAGAAAGTTTCCTGCATATCTTTCCACATTTTGAAATTGCGATCTGTCACTTCAGAAATCAGACTTAAAGGATTTTGTTTTTGTATTTGTTCTTGGACTTTTTCTTGCTGTTGTGCAAAGAGCTTAAAAGAGTTTTCTAAATAATTTCCCATCATTCCTTGAAATGTTCCGCCGTAAAAACGAATTAACTCTTCCAATGCCCCATTGCTAAACAAATGCTCTCCACCGCGTTCTTCTTGTTCAACGATGATTTGTAATAAAACCAATCTCGTAATATCTTCGCCCGTTTTCGCATCTTGAATCGCGAAGGGTTCGTTGTCAATCACCAAACGCTTCACATCTGCTAAGGTAATATAACTACTGACAAACGTATCATATAAGCGACGATTCGGGTATTTTTTGATAATTCTTAACTCAGTCATTTCTTTTAATTCCTTAAAGATTTCCTCTCTCAATCCATTAAGAAAGGAAATCAGCAATTTATTAGCGTTCGATCGTCATTGCAACGCCCATTCCGCCGCCAATACAAAGGGTTGCCAGACCTTTGTGTGCATCGCGACGCATCATTTCAAATAACAATGTTACTAAAATTCTTGCACCTGATGCACCAATCGGATGACCAATTGAAATCGCACCGCCATTCACGTTGACTTTGCTCAAATCCCAGTTCATTTCTTTGTTCACAGAAATCGCTTGTGCAGCAAAGGCTTCATTTGATTCGATCAAATCTAAATCATTCACTGACCAATTGGCTTTTTCTAAGCATTTTTTAGAAGCGGGAATCGGACCTGTTCCCATGATTTTGGGATCAACACCCGCGCTTGCGTAAGAAACGATTTTTGCTAAGATTGGCAAACCGAGTTCTTTGGCTTTTTTCTCACTTGCTAAAATGATTGCTGCCGCGCCATCATTAATACCCGACGCATTACCAGCCGTGACAGAACCGTTCTTATCAAAAGCGGGACGTAATTTTCCTAAAGCTTCTTTTGTGACCCCCGCGCGAGGAAATTCATCTTTATTGAAAACTAACGGATCGCCTTTTCTTTGAGGAATCACGACAGGAATAATTTGAGCATCGAAAGCCCCCGCGTTTTGAGCAGCTTCGGTTTTTTGTTGAGAAGTGGCGGCAAACGCATCTTGTTCGTCGCGAGAAATGTCAAACTGTTTGGCGATGTTTTCTGCGGTCACGCCCATGTGATAATTATTGAACGCTTCCCACAAACCGTCTTTGATCATCGTGTCAACCATTTGCCAGTCGCCCATGCGTTGACCTTTGCGCGAACCGACTAAAGCGTGAGGGGACGCGCTCATGTTTTCTTGACCGCCCGCAATCACGATGTCAGCGTCGCCACAACGGATTGCCTGAGCCGCGAGGTGCATCGCTTTTAAACCGCTTCCGCAAACCTTGTTGATGGTCATCGCGGGGGTGTCGATGGATAAACCCGCTTCGATAACGGCTTGGCGCGCGGGGTTTTGACCAACGCCAGTAGTAAGAACTTGTCCGAGGATAACCTCATCAATTTGTTCGGGTTTTAATCCAGCGCGTTCAAGCAAGCCTTTGATAACGATTGCGCCTAAGGTGCTGGCGGGAAGATCGGTAAGCGAACCATTAAAATTGCCAACTGGCGTACGTCCAGCAGCGACAATGACGACATTTTCCACGAAAGTTCTCCTGTTTTTTGAGCCTAAAATCTAAAACCTGCGCGTTGTGTGCAGTGCACAAAATCGTAACAAATAAATCGCTTGAATACCAGTCGACCCGCGCTGTTTTTCCCAATTTCCCATAAAATCATTTTGTTAATGCTCTTTATAAATGGATTATGGGGGTGGATTGCTCCATAAAAGCTGAGGGTAGGAATTTTCCTTCTCATGCTAAATCCTGCTAAAATCTGCACAATTTTTTGATTTAAAGAGGATTCAGAATGCAAATGAGATTTTTAGGTATCTTAGCGCTGAGCGTGTTGAGTGCGTCGTGTGCACAGCAGTATGTTCCTGATGATGCGGCAAATTCTTCTGCGTCATCGCCCACTACCGCGTCGGGCAAACCTACCGTGTTGATTTATGATCCGATCACTGGCACAACCAAACCCCAAGACCCAAACGATGCCGCACCCGATTCAGTTTCTGCTGAAAACTCAGCAACTTATACCATTAAAAAAGGCGATACCGTGTATTCGATTGGACGAGCGTATGGACTTGCGCCTGCGGATATTATTGCGTGGAATGGCTTAACACCGCCGTATGCGTTGTCGGTGGGGCAAACGTTGACGCTGCAAGGCGTGCCGACCGATGCGCCCAAACCCCCCATCAATTTAACGCCTCCCTCAAAAACAGGCATGTTGTCCCACACTGTCAAAAAAGGCGACACTTTGTATTCAATCGCCAAACGTCACGGGCGCACGCCGCAGGAAATTATGGCGTGGAACGGATTGAGTTCGGCAAATACCCTGCAACATGGTCAGGAATTGAAAGTCGCGCCTTCTGGTTCAAAAACCACCGCAAAATCAATCGCTAAAAAAAACGTCACCGTGCCCGCAAATACGACCGAACACACCGTCGCGGCAAATGAAAATTTATATCGAATCGCACAACGTTACGGACATGATGTCGATGAATTAGCTATTTTGAATGGATTATCAAAGCCTTACAATTTAACGGTTGGGCAAACTTTGCAAGTCAAAGCCCCGACTTCTAAAACCAAAAAAGCCAAACCATCGACGAAAAAATTTACGCCCAAACCTTCCGCCAAAGCCGTCAAAACCGTTGAAAAAGAACCCGACACCGCTTCCGACACCGTTTCTGATCCCAAACCCACTAAAGCTAAAAATACCGAAAAAACAAGCACTAACACAGGTGGATTCGAGATCGTTCGGCACAAAGTCGCCGCTGGAGATTCCTTAGAAACCATCGCGCAAAAACACGGGCAAAAAGTCGAAGATGTCGGTTTGTGGAATGGCATCGCCCCGCCTTACGCCGTTCAAGAAGGTCAAACCATTTTGATTTATAAATAATGAAAACCTTTGTTTTAATTGGAATTCTAGGTTTATCGGGTTGTGCGATGATCCCACCAGAGTCACCACCCGATAATCCAAAAATATCAATCAAAACAACAGGCTATGAATCATTTTATCAGGTGAAACGCGGCGATACCTTGTTTAACATTGCACGACGGCAGGGCGTAAAAACGTCGGACATTGCGCATTGGAATCGATTGACCCCGCCTTATAAATTGCAAGTTGGACAGATGCTGCGTCTTCTAAATTCTTCAATAAAATCAAGCAATTCTACCACGCATTCAAAATGCACGCCCCTTCAATGGCAATTCCCAACTGGCGGTCAAGTGGTGCGTAAAATATCACGAAATGGGCGGGAAGCGCTTGAAATTACAGGGAATTTTGCACAAACGATCTTCGCGGCGGCGGACGGAACGGTTGCGTACAGTGGAAATGGCGTGCAGGGTTATGCGGGCGGATTAATAATTCTAAATCATTCAATGGGTTGGCACAGTGTGTATGCGCACAATCAGCAACGTTTGGTGGCGAAAGGCGCGGCGGTAAAACGTGGACAACCCATTGCAACGTTGGGCGTGAATGCGCATCGTCGCCCCGTGTTGCATTTTGAAATTCGTTGTGGGCGGCAAACCCTCAATCCGCTGCGTTATTTATCGGAGAAATAAACTGTGAGCAACGATATTCTCGATCCATTAGAACACGAATTGATTTTATTAGAAGAAACCGTCGAAGAAGAAACCGAACATTTAGAGGAAATTTATAAAGCAAGTCCAATCAATGCAGAACCCGATGCCATGCGTTTATATCTAAAAGAAATCGGCGCAAAACCACTCTTAAAACCCGATGAAGAACTCTGTTTGGCACGATTGGTTTGTCAAGGCGATAAAAAAGCCACCCAAAAAATGATTGAATCTAATTTGCGTTTAGTAGTAAGAATCGCCCGTCGTTATTTGAATCGTGGCATGCCTTTATTAGACTTAATTGAAGAAGGAAATATCGGTTTAATTAAAGCCGTGCAAAAGTTTGATCCAGAACGCGGATTTCGTTTCTCAACTTATGCAACATGGTGGATTCGTCAAACCATCGAACGCGCAATGATGAATCAAAACCGCATGATTCGTTTGCCCGTCCACATTATTGTAGAAATTAACAAATACTTACGCACTATCAAATTATTAAAACATCAGCTTCAACGTGAACCCTCAAATGAAGAAATTGCTCACCATCTGGAGAAACCATTGCACTTAATTGAACGCATGGCAGTTTTCTTAGAGCCAATTACCTCAGTTGATACGCCTCGCACCAATGATCAGGAGAAATCATTGCTCGATGCACTTCCCGATGAATATAATCCCGATCCAAGCACCTATATTGAAGACAATGATATTAATCATCAATTAAAGATTTTATTATTGCAACTCTCTGAAAAACAAAGACAAGTTATTGAATTACGCTTTGGGTTGCAATCACCTGAAAAAAACTTTACATTAGAAGAAACAGGCGCAAAATTAGGTATCACCCGTGAAAGCGCTCGACAAATCCAAATCGATGCCCTTTTTAAACTTCGCCAATTATTAGAAAATGAGGGGCTTTCCGCTAATGAATTACTTCACGAATAATCACCCATGAAACTACTTACTTTAGATACTTCCTCTGATGCGTGTTCTTGTGCTTTACAAATCGATGATCAAATACTTTCCTTTGAAGAAATTGCGCCGCGTCGTCACGCTGATTTGATTTTAGAAATGATTGATCGTTTATTTGTAGAAAGCGGCGTTTCTCCAAATGAATTAGATGCCGTTGCTTTCGCCTGTGGACCCGGAAGTTTCACGGGCATTCGCATTGCAACGGGCGTTACGCAAGGGATTGCATTTGGATTACAAATCCCCGTCATTCCGATTTCAACTTTAGCAGTTTTAGCACAAGGCGCATTTCATAAAAATCCTCAATGTAATCATGCTTTAGTTGCTATCGATGCAAGAATGAGCGAAGTTTATTGGGCAGAATATCAATAGAAATGCTACCTTTATATAAAAATCAACAATATCATGGCGTTGGGTGTGGCTGGAAAACTTATCACGATATTTTAAAAAATCGCTTTGAAAATGTTTTATTAGAAATAGTTGAAGAACCTTATCCTTTGGCGAAAAATATGTTACCCTTAGCAAAGCAAGCCTTTGAAGAACAACGTTATGTCGATGCAGAACAAGCATTGCCAATTTATTTAAGAAACCAAGTCACTTTTAATTAAAAATATGCCTCATTTATTGATTTCTGCGGCTCATAAATCTTCAGGTAAAACTACCTTGAGCATTGGTTTGTGCGCGGCATTGAAAAATCGTGGTTTAATTGTGCAACCTTTTAAGAAAGGACCCGATTATATCGATCCACTTTGGTTAAGCGAAGCCGCTGGAAATGCTTGTTATAATTTAGATTTTTACACGATGTCGCGTGAGGAAATCATTAAATTAATGGTTTGTCGATCTCGAGAAAGTGATATTTCAATTATTGAAGCAAATAAAGGTTTGTACGACGGTTTAGATTTAGATGGAAGCAATAGCAACGCAGCATTAGCAAAGTTAGTAAATGCGCCCGTTGTTTTAGTGTTAAGTACCAAAGGCATGACGCGAGGAATTGCGCCGTTAATTTTGGGGTATCAACAATTTGATAAAGACATTCATATTGCGGGCGTAATTTTAAATCAAGTTGGGGGTTCTCGCCACGAAGCAAAATTGAGAGCAATTATTGAGCATTATACCAATGTTAAAATCTTAGGTGCAGTGCAATTTAATCCCGAATTAAATATTGATGAACGGCATTTAGGTTTAATTCCCAGCAATGAAATCCAAGTTGTACAACATAAAATTCAAACCATTGCAACGATTGTTTCAAATTCAGTGGATTTAGATCAATTATTAAGTGTTGCAAATTTTACCGCCCCAACGGTTTCAAGTTGTTCTAAAAAAACACATACCAAACCGCATCTTCGTTTAGGTATTTTGCGAGATCAAGCGTTTGGTTTTTATTATCCTGAAGATTTAGAAAACTTCCAAAATTTAGGCGCGGAATTGGTTTTTATTAACGCATTACAAGATCAAACGTTACCAAACATAGATGGTTTATTTATTGGTGGTGGTTTTCCAGAAATGTACGCCGATCAACTTTCCTCTAATTTTTCTTTAAAAAAAGCAATTCTCAATGTGATAGAAAATAACCTGCCCGTGTATGCTGAATGTGGGGGGTTAATGTATTTAGCTAACGCATTGATTTTAAAAGAAAAAAACTATCCAATGGTCGGTGCATTAGATTTAGATACTCAAATGTTTGAACGTCCGCAAGGTCGAGGATATGTGCATTTGCAAGAAACAGGAAAAGGGTTGTGGAATTTGGGAGAAAATTTTGCCGCCCATGAGTTTCATTATTCAAAAGCGATTAACATTTCTCCAAATTTACAATTTGCTTACAAAGTTTTGAGAGGAATGGGGGTTGATGGTGAGCATGATGGGATTGTTTATAAAAACACTTTAGCCTCTTATACGCATTTGAGAACGGTTGATCAAAATAGATGGACAGATCGTTTTATTCAATTTATTGAAAACACTAAACAAAGTAGATAAGCTATGGAAAAGAAAGTTGGTTTTATTTCTTTAGGTTGTCCTAAAGCAACAGTTGATTCAGAACGCATTTTAACTCAATTACGATCTGAAGGTTATCAATTGGTTTCTGGCTATGAAGAATCCGATTTAATTATAGTGAATACCTGTGGTTTCATTAATGACGCTATCGACGAATCATTAGAAACCATTGGAGAAGCGCTTGCAGAAAATGGTAAAGTTATTGTTACAGGTTGCTTAGGAAAACGCGCCGATTTAATTAGAGAAAATTACCCTGAAGTCTTAGCTATTACGGGAGCAAATGCGTTAGAAGAAGTTATGGAAGCGGTGCATTTACATTTGCCTGCACCTCATGAACCTTTTAGTGATTTGATTCCGCCCGCAGGTTTGAAATTAACGCCACATCATTATGCGTATTTGAAAATTGCGGAAGGTTGCAATCAAAGTTGTAGTTTCTGCGTCATTCCAAGTTTGAGAGGAAAATTAATCAGTCGACCGATTAATAAAATCTTAGATGAAGCTACTCATTTGGTGAATGCAGGTGTGAAAGAATTATTGATTGTTTCTCAAGATACCGCTTCTTATGGAATTGATGTGAAATATCAAACGACTTTTTGGCAAGGTCGTCCTCTAAAAACGCGCATTTCTGAATTAGCAAAACAACTCGGTAATTTAGATGCGTGGATTCGATTACATTATGTGTATCCTTATCCTCACGTTGATGAATTAGTAGAACTGATGGCAGAAGGCTTCATTTTGCCGTATTTGGATATTCCATTACAACACGCTTCTCCCAACATTTTAAAAGCAATGAAAAGACCCGCTAATGTTGAGAACATGTTGAAACGGATTGCACATTGGAGAAGTATTTGTCCAGATTTAACCATTCGGAGCACGTTTATTGTAGGATTTCCGAATGAAACTGAGCAAGAATTTAATGAATTATTAGATTTCTTAGTGGAAGCTCAATTAGATCGAGTGGGTGCATTTGCGTATTCAAATGTTGAAGGTGCGCCCGCAAATAGCTTTAAAAATCAACTAGATGAAGAAGCTAAAGCGGAACGTTTAGATCATTTTATGCGAGTGCAAAGCGCGATTAGTGCAGATAAATTGCAAAAGAAAATTGGCACGGTTGTTCCCGTTATTATTGATGCAATAACCGATGAAGGAATTATTGCACGCAGCAGTGGAGAAGCGCCAGAAGTCGATGGTGTTATTTGGATTGATTTACCAGAAGAAGAATTTGATCTCGAAGCGGGTGATTTTGTCGATGTAGAAATACGAGCAGCAGACGAACACGATTTGTATGCAAGTTTAATAATGGATTTTGAAGATGAACGTTAATGAAAAACTGTTTCAAAGTGCCGCCAAAATGATTTGTGAAACAGGGCGATTTCTTTATAGCAAAGGTTGGTGTCCAGCAACCAGTAGTAATTTCTCAGCGCGTATTGATCAGGATTATGCAGCGATTACCGCATCGGGTAAGCATAAAGGTGAATTATTAGAGAAAGATATTTTGTTGATTGATTTGAATGGTAAAGCAATTCAAAGCAATTTAAAACCTTCCGCAGAAACCTTTTTGCATACAGGTTTGTATCAACGAGATAAAACAATTAGAAGCGTTTTACATACCCATTCGGTGAATGCAACGGTGCTTTCTCGTTTATTTGAAAAACAAGGTTTTATTCGCGTTGAAGATTATGAAATTTTGAAAGCCTTGCCTAACATAGAAACACATGAAACTTTTTTAAATATCCCAATTTTTTCAAATACCCAAGACATTTCAACTTTATCAAAGGAAGTTAATCAATATTTGGATAACAACCTGCAAACGTTTGGGTATTGTATTGCGGGACATGGTTTCTATACTTGGGGCAAAGATATTGAAACCGCTCGCCGACATATTGAAGCATTTGAATTTTTATTTGAATGCGCTATTTTAGAAATGCAATTACAATGCAAATTAAACGCATCTTAGTGATTTCAACGCGGCAAATTGGAGATGTTTTATTAACCACGCCGTTGATTCATTCTTTGAAACAAGCAACCCGTTCAGAAATTGACGTTTTGGTATTTCAAGGAAAGGGAGCAATTTTAGAAGGCAATCCCGATATAAGAAACATCATTGAAATTCCTGAACGTCCGCATTTCAAAGATCATTTTAAATTATTTCAACTTATTTATAGAAACTATGATTTAGCGATTTCTACACAAGCAGGAGATCGCCCTGCGATTTACGCATTTCTCGCTTCAAACTATCGGATTGGAATATTACCCGATCTTTCTTTAAAAAATCTTTGGAAAAAGTGGTTGTATCAGAAATCAATTGTGTTAGATGATTGGGATACACCGACGATTTTACAAAACTTACAACTAGTTGATTTATTGAATATTTCACGTTGCTACCAAGTTGTTTTACCGCGTTCTTCTCAAAAAATAGAGCAACTTCCTCAAAGTTCTTATGCGGTTTTGCATTTGACCCCGATGTGGAAATACAAGCGCTGGACAAAAGAGGGTTGGGAGAAAGTTGCTCAATGGCTTGCAGATCAAAATTACCAAGTTGTTTTAACGGGAAGTGATAACCCAGAAGAGCAGCAGTATCTTATTGAAATTACTCAAAATTTTCCAAAAAATACGCTAAATTTGGCGGGAAAATTATCGTTTGGACAAGTCGCACAACTCATTGAAAAATCTGTTGTTTATATTGGTGTGGATACGGCGGTGACGCATTTGGCGGCGGCAACGGGTGTTCCAATGATTGCGTTATTTGGACCGACAAATCCAATAAAATGGTCGCCATTTCCAAAAGATTACGCAGAAAACAAACCACCTTTTCAAAGAGTTGCCCCATTTCAAAGAAATCAAAATATTATTCTAATTCAGGGAATTGCAGAATGTGTACCCTGTCATCAAGAAGGCTGTGAGAAACATCGACAAAGCCATAGTCGTTGTTTAGATGAAATCCCCGCCGAAAGAGTGATTGAAGCAATTCTTTCCTAGTAGTGGATTGAAAGAGATGCAATAAGTGATGAGGGTATTTTAATATGCATAAAATAATTTTCCTCAAAAAAGAGGTTTCTCTAAAAGTTGTTTTAAAACAGTTCCGATTTGCTCAGAGTAGGCTTTGCTATCTAAAAACGGCGGATTATTGGACATTTTCTCTAAAATTTGCTCACGATATTGGTTTCTCAATTTTTCATCCGTTCCCAATTTCACCGCTAAATTGATATAACTTTTTTCATCTTG
>JFJP01021743.1_pt1 | contig 18929 bp, 15 predicted proteins | sample 431651 | NCBI WGS metagenome assembly JFJP01 (sample SAMN02602958, study PRJNA72255) | Microbial mat metagenome, whole genome shotgun sequencing project. | biome: fresh water; feature: sink hole; material: water; isolation source: purple microbial (photo- and chemosynthetic) mats found in...
TCTTTTAATCGGCTTTGGCGAAGTAGAAACAGTTCGGCCCCCTTCAACGGTGAAATAGCTCACCACTTCCTGAAGCTGTTGAGCTTGCGAAGCGAGTTCTTCTGCAGTTGCGGCTAACTCTTCGGAATTTGCCGCATTCATTTGGATCACTTTGTCCAACTGCTGAAGAGCAATGTTTACCTGTTCTGCACCGCTGTCTTGTTCCGTACTTGCCGCATTGATTTCCTGCACCAGTTCTGCATTTCGCTGAATATCCGGAACCATCCGCGTGATCATATCTCCGGCACGTTCAGCAATATTCACCGATGAGTTCGAAAGCACGGAGATATCATTGGCCGCTGACTGACTGCGTTCTGCCAGTTTGCGAACCGCGTCGGCCACAACGGCGAACCCTTTTCCGTGTTCACCGGCCCGAGCCGCTTCAATTGCCGCATTGAGTGCAAGCATGTTAGTCTGGCGAGCAATCTCTTCGATGATATTGATCTTTTCCGCAATCTCTTTCATGGCTGATACGGTCTTTTTGACCGCTTCGCCGGACTCTTTCGCATCGATTGCAACTTTCACGGCAATTGATTCGGTGGTGCGGGCGTTATCTGCGTTCTGACGAATATTCGCGGAGATCTCTTCCATCGAAGCCGAAGCCTCTTCGGCGGAACTGGCCTGTTCGGTCGATCCCTGAGAGAGTGCTTCCGCGGTGGCACTCATTTCTTGGCTACCGGTTGTTACATTTGTTACGGCATTTTGAACATTCAGCACCACCGCTACCAGTTGTCTGATCATGTTTTGCAGAGATCCCATGAGTGTATCAGAGGGAGAGCGTTTATCAATAGAGACCGTTAAATCTCCATTGGCCATTTTTTCAGCAACGCTAATGATACTGAGATTGGAATCAATAAGGTCGTTTAAACTGTTCTTGATTTCATTGAAATCACCTTGGTATTGGTCGGAAATTTTATTTGGAATATCGCCAATAGAAATCTTACGAACATATTCAGAGGTTACTGCTATTGGATTACAAAATGCATCGACAATTGCATTAACCCCAACCATTAATCCTTGGAACTCCTCGGCCACTTTTTTCTCCTCAATACGACTTTTCAGTTCGCCTTTGAGTACATTTTTGGTCGCCGTGTTGATCTCATCTTTCATTGTATTAAACGCCTGATTAACACCTTTGGAGATAGCCATCGCCAAGAAGATTGAGAAGAGAATACCTACAAGAGCCATAATTGAACTAATCACAATAATTTGATTTACAATCGAGTCATACTTCTTGTCCGCTTCAACCATCTCTTTGTAAAGTGATCCTGCTATTTCATGGGCTTTTTCTGAAAATACCACTTTGAGTTGGTCATATTGTTCATCAAGTACTTTGCATTGTGCCATGTTACTATCTTTGACCGCTGCGACGGTCTTTTCATAGATCGTATTCATTTCTGCGGAGATATCGTGCAGTTCTTTTGCTAATGCAATTTCTTGATCCGTATCGACACGACCATTCATTTCCCCTAAGATCGAATCTCTTTCATGTTTTACAACTTTCCATTTCGTTTGATTTTCTGTTAAATATTGATTAATGATTGCATCAGCATAAACTGAGTACGATTCATCACCTAAACTCGTGGAATGGGTAATAAAGACTGCATCATCGGCTCGTTTTGCACCCTCATCTTGGAGAGTTCGCAATGTGTTTAACTGAAACATATTGTAGATTACAATGATAGCGATAGTGGCGATACAGACTGAAAATCCAGTAATAATTTGTTTGTTTGTTGTCATATTCATTTTTTTTCTCCTAATAATTTGATTGATCGGTTTTCGCGTTTCATAAGTTGTGTAATAGGTTCACCCCCCATGCGATTCGATAAGTGCACTCACATCGATGATCAGAGCTACCGATCCATCACCCAAAATGGTTGCCCCTGAAAAATCTCGTGCCCGTTTGAGCACGGTTCCCAGTGGTTTCAGTACCGTTTGATGACTGCCGATAACCACATCTACCACAATTCCCACCCGATGACCCTCAACCATGGTGATCACCACCTGTTCGCGATCGGGAGCGACAGAGGTTCGTTCAAGTCGTTGGCGAAGTTTCACAAAGGGAACCGCTTCACCGCGAAGGTTGATAATCTCTCTCCCTTGAATTCGTTCCATCTCTGCATGGTTCAGATCGACACACTCTTCGACGAGGGAAAGAGGAATAATAAACGAATCGTCATCGAGGGTGACCATAAGCCCATCAATAATCGCCAGTGTCACGGGCAGGCGAAGGATGATAGAGGTCGAATGTCCCAAAACCGTATCGATTACCAGTGTTCCGTGAAGAGCTTCCACGGCTTTTTTCACCACATCCATTCCCACACCACGGCCGGAAATGTTCGACACTTTTTCTGCCGTGGAGAATCCGGGAGCACAGATCAGTTGAGCGATTTCGTTTCTGGTAAGATTAGCTTCCGCAGAAATGAGTCCGCGATCAACGGCCCGTTTGCGGATCACGTCGAGATCAAGACCGCCACCGTCATCATCGACGCGCACAATCACCGCCGCCCCTTCGTGGTAGGCAGAAACTTTGATTGTTCCTTCGACAGGTTTCCCTGAAGCCATGCGTTTTTCGTTTGATTCGATCCCATGGTCAGCGGAGTTGCGGATAATGTGCATGAGCGGTTCTTTGAGTTTTTCTACTACAGACTTGTCCAGTTCGGTATCTTCGCCTTCGGTCTCAAAGGTGATTACTTTGTCAAGATCACGGGAAAGATCGCGCACCAGTCGATTAAAGCCACCAAGAATAGTCGAGATCGGAACCATGCGAATACTCATGGTCTGATCGCGCAGTCCCACCGTGAGCGTCTCCACGATTTCCGCAACTTCCTGAATATCCGGATCGAGACTTTTGCGCGCCACACTCATTAGCCGCGCTTGAGCGGTCACCATTTCGCCGACGAGGTCAACGAGACGATCCAGCTTGTCCGCATCGACACGAATCGTGGATTTTGTCTCGGAGGAAGGCGATTTTGATCGGCGGTCTGACTGTTCAACGAGAGCTGATTTCACATCTGCCGGGGTGGCAACTCCCTGCGCGACAAGAACGGTTCCCAGAAGTCCATCTTCTTGCAATGCTTTTTCGATATGATCTGGAGTTGCAACGCCTCGTTCGATGAGAATATCGCCTAAACGGCTCGGCAGATTTTGTGCACCGGAATCTTCAGTTTTTGTGATAACGAGATCATCACTTTTCCCGAGGTAGAAGATGAACATGTCAGCCAAATCATTTTCAGAAAGCGCGGTTTGTACATTGATTATCCAACTCAGATAGCAGGATTTTGGATCAAATGTTTCATCTAACGGTGAAGGGAGTTGATCTATGCGAAGAATTATCGTCATTTCACCGGCTTCACGAATTTCATCGAACAGAGCCGAAGGTCCTGCCCCATTAAAAAAAGTGGGCGATGCGGTGAATTCGATATGATAATTCTTACTATGGCTCTCGCTGGATTCAACATTCGATTTTGAAATAATCGGTTCAGGTATTGGCTTCTTTACTGTGCGTAATATCTTCTGTTTAGAAAGCATTTGAAGAACGTCGTGTACTTCTTCAGCACAGGACTCGCCATCGAGCATGCGGGGAATCATATCGTGTGAAGCCAGAATCGCATCAATAAGTCCCCGCGAAACCGCTCCGCCATTTTTGCGTACCACATCGAGATCTGTTTCGAGGTGATGTGTAAAGGTCGTAATGGTATCGAGCGAAAACATCCCCGCTGAACCTTTGATCGTGTGCATTACTCGAAAGAGAAGGTTTATTGCTTCAGCGTCACTAGGATTTTTTTCTACTGCCAGTACGGACTCTTCGAGTTGTTGAAGCAGTTCTTCGATTTCGTTAAGGAAATCCGGTTCAAGTGTATCACGCAGACTCATGGGAACCTCCTGTTAGCAATAGCTCTTTGGGGTATCGTTTTAGGAGATCAATCCCCAAACTGATTGACAGTTCATCCATAATCGGTGAAAATTGTTCGATTACGACGAGCCGTTTTTGGCGATCTAGTTCGGCAAAGAATGAACAGAGCAGCTGAAACCCAGCTCCATCACAGGCGGTGATTTCTGATCCATCGATGATTACGCCACCATTTTTGCCGAGTAGTTTTCTGATAGGGATGAGATCCTGTTCTACTGAATTGATTGTAAGTTCACCATCGATATGGACAAAGAACTTAAATCCTTTATGAGAAGCACAGGGAATTGACGTGATTGCCAGTAATATGAGTTTGATAATTCATATGATTGTATGATTGATGTACTTGTCAAAGAGCTTTGTATCGAAGGGCTTGAAGCCGCGTAAATGTATGACTATCTAACATCTCTGTAATATTTCTTGACTTGCTTCTCTATTCCCTGTACAATTTGCTCAACGTATTCTAAGGAGTTTGCTATGGAGTTTATGCACTGGACCAAATCGCTCAGTGTCGGAATTGCTGAAATTGATGATCAACATAAAAAGATGATCGGTATGATCAATACGTTTCATGATCACCAAAAGACTGATAGCATCAAGGCCATGAAAGAGTTGCTTGGATCTATGGCGAGTTACACGGTGTATCATTTCAACACAGAAGAAGCTTATTTCGACAAGTTCAATTATCCTCATACCGATGCTCACAAAAAAGAACATGAGAAATTTATTGCAGAAGTCTATTCGGTACAAGCACGTTTAGAAGGTGGAACTCTACTTCTTGCACTTGAGCTTACAGGCTTTTTGAAAAAGTGGCTCACCGATCATATTATGGGAAGTGATAAAAAATATGCACCATTTCTTGTAAGTAAGGGCGTTAAGTGATACGGCGGGGACAGAAAACGGCTTCATTTGGTTCTATTTTGTTGCATATCCTATGAAACAATTCTATCATACCTACAAAATTATTGTGTTAACCGAGGAGAAACCATGTCAAAAACAGTTGTAATCGCCGATGATTCCAAGTTTCTAACGAAACATATACAGCAATTCTTTGAAGAGTCTATGGGATTTACCGTTGTTGGCATTGGTCACGATGGCGTAGAAGCGGTAGATTTGTACAAGCAATTTAAACCTGATTTGATTACACTCGACATCACAATGCCGAATAAAGATGGCCAAGATGCATTGAGAGAGATCATTACCGAATTTCCCCAAGCGAAAGTTGTTATGATGTCCGCAGTTCGCGGTGAAACAATGATAGCCTGTATCAAAGATGGGGCGAGTGCCTTTATCGAAAAACCACTTAAATTTGCCGATGCCGATTTTGCCGAGACATTCAAAGAGACAATTAACGAAGTTTTTGAATAATCGGTCCAGTTGATGAATAAAGTGTTGGGAAGTAGAAATACTTCCCTTTTTTATGCACTGAAATGGAAAAGCCGCATGAGAATTTTCACATTAGATGATTTTCTGCACCGTTCTTTTATAAAGTTCGAAATGTTCTAGGAGCGATTCCCTTTTTATTTCATAGCAGATGTTGGGTGAGGATTACTCTTGCTTACGTGGGTTTCCCATGTTGTGAAGAAACCGAAAGTGTGTTGAAATCGCTTGGGAAAAGGTGGACTTGTTGCGATAGGGAACGCCAAATTCTGTGCAGGTTTGTGCGACAATTGGTGCTATTTCCGGATAGTGAACATGGCAGATTTTGGGGAAAAGATGGTGTTCAATTTGGTAGTTCAGACCGCCGAGATACCAGGTGAGAAAGCGATTGTTTGCAGAGAAATCAGAGGTTGTAGCCAGCTGATGTTCAGCAAAATCCTGTGAAATTTTACCGTTGTTATCCGGTTCGGGGAAACTGTTGCTGTCCAGTGTATGCGCCAATTGAAAAATGACCGAAATGGTAAATCCAGCGATCAAATTAATTGCAATATAAGCGATTACAACGTGTTGCCATGAGTGAAACTGCAGGGGGATCACAAACATATAGGTAAAGTAGATCAGCTTGAAACCGATGAAAATCCACGTTGCCCGGTTGTCAATTCCGCGAACTTTGTAGGGACCGATTTTCCGCTGAAAAAACTGTATAAAATCATTTAAGAGAAACCAGTACATGGTCAAGATAGCGTAGAGAAATGGCGCGTACAATGCTTGAAATCGAAAGTGAGGTTTCCAGGGCTGCTGAGGCGAAAGACGAATAAATCCTGCTGTTTGAATATCGTCGTCAATGCCGTTGATATTCGTGTATGAGTGGTGTAGGAAATTGTGTTTTTGACACCACACCAGTGAGTTCGCTCCCATGAAATCGAGCGAAAATCCAAGAAGCCTATTGATTTTTGAAAACTTGCTGTAACTTCCGTGGTTGCTGTCATGCATGATTGAAAAGCCGATCATAACCATGGATTGAGAGAGAAGAAACGTTAAAAGTATCCCGGAAATGAGCGTCGGTTTTCCGAAAACAAGCATTCCATAGGAGGCGCAAAAGAGAAGGACGATAAAAATAGACTTGTGAATCATTGAAGGCGAAGCGAAGGGTGATAGTTTGTTTTCTGTAAAATAACGTTCTACGCGGGCATTGAGTTCCTGTGCAAAAGGGGTACGAGGGGCAAATTTCGCCTGTTTCATGGTGTCCTTACTGTATTTCAAAGTGAAATCATTCGTTGAAAAGTGGATCATTTCGGTGTATGAAATGAGAGCTAGTATACTTCATGGAGAGCCGCATCGCGGGGGTTATTCCACGGAAGTGTTTTCCGCGGAGTCGTTAGAGATTCTATTGCTAATAAGTGCCGGTTTTCAAATCGGTTCTAGTTGTGGAAATATTTGTCGAAATCGATCAGTTTGGGAAGGAGAATAAGTGTCACGAGTCCCGTCAATGAAATCACACCTAGAGGAATCGCCACAATGAGTGACCATGTCAGATTTGTTGGTGTTCCAACTATATAATCGATACCAAAACAGAACAGGGTTGTCAGAATTGCGTGAAACGTCACTTGAAAGCGGAAACGGTTCCGAACCATGGAAAAGCTGACCAACGAAGCAAAGATTGCGCAGGCCGTGAGTACCACAATGGGGAGCGCCGTTTGGTAGTACCACACTCCGGGGCGAATACTATTGAATAGTTTCAGCATGAAGAGTACTGACCCGGTGAGCCAAATCAGAGTAAACACGCGGTTTCTTCCTACAAGCAATACGCCTACTCCCGCAGCTGCCACCGATACCAACGTGGCCAGTGACCAACGGCTCCAGCTGATCAAATGATCGGGGCGATAGTCAAGTACAAGCAGAAGAAAAAAGGCGATCGCTGTAAGGATTAAGCCGGGAGTGATCACTGCCGCTTGAATGTGCAGCAGCTTTGAGCCCGGTAATGACTTCACTTTCGGCCATAGTGGTGAAAGTGTCGGCTCTTCATCATAGCGGTGAATGGGCACCGAGCAGAGTGGGCAGGTGGTCCGGTCTATTTCTACTTCGACACCACATCGTGAACAGTAGGCCATTATGAGATCCTTTCATTTGATTCAATCGAAACCGACAGCCCAGCTTTTTTCAACCGTGTGAAAAAGAGCCGTTCTGGATCGCGATAGTTTTCCAGCGATGAAATGGTTATGGTGGTTTTGTCGCCATAGGTCACTACGCCGATATTGCAACCGGTGACGGGATTGGGATTGGGGATGAAATCAAAACGTTCAATCTGGTCAGCGATCGATTCGGGCTGGCGAATGAGGCCAAGGTTGGTAAATACGCCGGAGTGGCGCGCGGTGGCTATATGGCGGTAGATAATTCGTTCAAACGGCTTTTTGAAGATTCGCGGAAGAAACCGAACGACGGGAGATGCGGAATTGCCAACAATTTGCCGAATTTGCTGATTGATATACTTTTCGTTTACTTCGACCTGCATGTAGTGATGCACCGTATCGAGTATTTCCCTGAAGGTAAAGTGTCCCAAGCGAAGGTCGATTCCGGGAAGTACGGTGAGAAAAAAGTTGCGCATCGTCGTCGAAGGGTAGAGCGCGCGAAGGTTCACCGGAACCATCATGCGAAGGGGAAGTAGTTTTGCTCGCTGTGGATTTTCGGCGTGCAGATCCTGCAGTGCCGCGAGCCAGGTTGTCCCCGTGAGAATGCGGTGTGAATGTTCCGGCATCCATCGTTTGGGCAGGTGATACGCCCCCAAAGAGCGGCGGGGCATGGGAATTTCCGGGCGGTAGAAACGGCGATAGGCATCTTCCCACAGTTCCGGATCGATTGTATCGTGGATTTCGGTTGGGTTATCGTGGATTTCTGTTGGGTTATCGTGGATTTCTGTTGGGTTAGCGTGGATGTCGGTTGGGTTAGCGACTCCCGCAACATACGTTTCCAGAAGGGCATTCAGAAATACCAGTGCGCCGGTGCCATCGGCGAGAACGTGAGCGCATTCTAGGGAGATTCGCTGTTTGAAATAGAGTACGCGGAATTGAAAGCCGCGATCGCGCCGACGGTTCATGGGACGACACGGAGCAAATCGCTCTTCGGAAATTGCGGGAAGATGGCGAATCTCTTGGAAGTAGTTCCAATAAATCCCCTGGCGCAAGCAGACCTGAAAGTGTGGGAAGTTAACAATGGTCTGATCGAGCGCGTGTTGCAGTGATGATGGCGACACCGGTTCAGTCATGGTTGCGGAGAGGCGAAAGACGGTGGTCATGCGGTTGTTCACAATGGAAGGGAAAATCCGCGCGGCACTGTCCAAGCGGTACCATTTTTTGCGCCGCATCAAAGCCATGACGCAACTCCTGTGATCATCATGTCATTGCCAAACTGGTGCCACTGTGGGTTGTCCAGCGCGATCGGCTGATTCATCGGATGCGGTTCGGCCAGAACTAGTCCGTCGGTGCCTCCACCCAAGAGTTTCGGCGCATAAAAGAGATAGAATCGATTCACCGCACGCAGTTCGAGAAAGGTTGAAACTAGCCCGGAACCGCCTTCGACAAAGAGCGAATCGATCTCCTGCTCACCCGCCATGGTGAGAAATCGATCGAGCGATTCGAGATGTGATGCTGATCCGGTGAACCACAGTTCCACGCCATCTGAGGCTGTTTCGATTCGTTGATTTGATGTATCCGAAATGACCATAATCGTCCGTTCGTCGCGAGCGTGATCTCGGAACCAGGTTGCTTTTCCGGCGGTTGCGTCAGACACAAAGGCGATGCGGATCGGGTTTTTTCCCTCTACTCCTCGCACGGTGAGCTGAGGATTGTCTGTTTCTAAGGTTCCTCGCCCCACGCCGATTGCCGTGTGTTTCGCCCGCAGTTCGTGGACAAATCTGCGCGATTCCGGACCGGTGATCCACTGTGATGATCCTTTGCTGTCGGCGACGCGTCCGTCCAATGTCATGGCAAGTTTTACTGTGACCCACGGTTTTTTGTGGGTGATGTAATAGAAAAAATCTTCGTTGAGTTGGTGAGCTTCGGTTTCGCAAATGCCTGTGATCACTTCGATTCCAGCGGCGCGGATTTGTGAAGTTCCTCTGCCTGAAACAAGTGGATTGGGATCTTCCATGGCAATAATCACTTTTGAAAACCCCGCGGCGATCACCGCTTCTGAACAGGGAGGAGTTTTTCCCCAGTGGCTGCACGGTTCGAGTGTGACGTAAAGTTCTGCACCTCGACAGTTTTCACCGGCGGCGCGAATTGCATGGATCTCTGCGTGATCACCTCCCGCAGGTGAAGTAGATCCTGTGGCGATAATTACACCGTCCCGAACAATGACCGCTCCCACCGCAGGATTTGGCGCAGTGAATCCTTTCACTGTTCGAGCAGAATCGAGTGCGGCGTTCATATACATCGTGATCGCATCCATCTGTTTCCTCATTTTCTATTCACTCAATGAAAATACACTCTTGGAACGGTGAAAATAACGATCTCTATTCTTGCATTTCGCTGAAAAAGGTGTCATAATGATTTCAAACAACAGCAAGTGAGGACACCATGCCAAATAAACGAAGACTAAAAATTGTAGAATTGCTCATTGCTCAAGGGTTTATGACCGAAAAGCAGGTGATTCGCGTCATCGATGAACAACAAAAGACGGGTAAAGATATAGCAACACTCGTGGCTGAACTTGGATTTATCTCTCAGCATGATTTAACCGCAATGCTGGGCGAACAAATTCAGATCACTCACCGCAAACGCCTTGGCGAAGTACTCATTGACCACGCCTTGATCACACCTGAACAGCTGCAAGAGGCATTACAGTATCAAGCGACCACACATGAAACGCTCGGCCAGTGCCTGATTCAACTCAAGATTATCGATGAAAGTACCCTGCTCGATGTTCTCGGCGCGCAACTCGATACACCTCACGTGGTATTGGAACACATTGTATTTAACCACAAAATGCTCGAACTTGTCCCTTTGACCTATATCGAACTCTATAAAGTCATACCACTATTCCTTCGGGGAAATCAACTTACAATTGCTATGGCCGACCCGACGAATCTCCGCACCTTGGATCACCTTCGCTTTACCACGGGCAAAGAAGTTGAACCGGTAATTGCTTCGGAAGTGAGTATCGAACACTATATCCGCAAGCTCAAAAGTGGTGATGTCGTTGAAGTAAATAAGCCACTCGACACGATGGAACGGGTTAATCTCGACGCTCTTAATAATATGGCAGATCCTGAGTTCGCCGTTGCTTCGGAATATGGCGAAGCGGTAGTGAATATCGTCAACAATCTCGTGTTTAATGCAATTGAAGAAAACGCTTCGGACATTCACATCGAAGAGACAAACAGTCATATTCGGGTGAGATACCGCATCGATGGTGTGTTGATCGAACGGCGCACCCTGGATCTGCACTATCTCGCGCCAATTATTTCCCGCTTGAAAATCATGGCGAATATGGATATCGCAGAAAAACGCAAACCGCAGGACGGAAAATTCCACCTTCACCACGACAAACATCAGGTTGATGTTCGCGTGTCGACGTTCCCCACGGTGAGTAGAGATAAAGGATTGCAGGAAAAAGTCGTACTTCGTGTGCTCAACGCTGATTCCGGTTCCTATTCGCTAGGAGATATTGGCTTCCCCGCGCCGGTGCTTCAGAAAATGAAAGAGATTCTCGGGTATACGAACGGCTTGATTCTGGTAACCGGTCCCACGGGTAGTGGAAAAAGCACTTCACTTTACGCGGCGTTAAAACATCTTCAAAGCCCGGAAGTGAACATCGTGACCATGGAAGATCCCGTGGAGTATGCCATCGATGGAATCGCGCAGGGGCAGATCCACAACAAATCAGGATTTACCTTTGCATCGGGAATGCGCGCGATTCTTCGTCAAGACCCGGATATTATCATGGTAGGAGAGATGCGTGACAAGGAGACCTGCGAACTGGCGGTTCAGGCGGCTTTGACCGGTCACCTCGTTTTATCAACTCTTCACACCAACGATGCCGCTTCGGCATTTACCCGCTTGATGGATATGTCGATCGAACCGTATTTGATCACGTCGTCCCTTCGCGGAATTCTCGCTCAGCGGCTGGTGCGCAAGATTTGCCCGCACTGTCGCGATTCTTACACGCCACCAAGTTCGCTCTCGGCTGAATTTGGCTATCCACTTCCGGAAACGCTGTTCCGCGGAACTGGCTGTGCGCACTGTGCAAACACTGGCTATTCAGGACGGACGCCGATCTTTGAACTGCTGGTTCCCGATGAAACGATTGTGAATATGGTGATGCATCGGGCTACCGCCTTGGAAATTCACACCTACGCGGTAAAAAGTGGCTTGTCTCAGACCTTGCGGTTCCATGGATTTCATCTCATAAAAGAGGGGATCACCACGGTGGAAGAGGTTATGATGAAAACCGAGCGCGATGGCATTACCCTCGTTCCCTATGAAAAAGAGATCACCGAAATGTAACTGAAGTTGTCGTGTGAAATGATTAGGGCAGTGAAATTTGATTTCACTGCCCTTTTTGTTACTCTTTTGATGATTTTAGTTTTTCTGGCTTGCAAAGAACTTTTTCATCAGCTGACGCTCGAAGGCATTTTTTGCAGAAAAATTTGGGTTTTAGCAGAAGTTCGAGAAGTTCCTCGCGGTTTTTTTCTTCGGCCCACTCTTTTGATCGACAGAGTTTTTTCTTTCCCATAATGCCTCTTTTCAATTTTCTACACAAATGTCTTCATGTGATGGTTCGTTATAACGGTGCGAAAACAGTGCCATGCGAAATTCATGGAAAAAAAAAGTATGCTAGGGAAGCGTGCGGTTGAGCAGATAGGTTATTTCTCCCACTTTGGTGAGTGGGATAATTGTTGCGAAGTAGAACTGAGCCACCTGATCAGGATCGATCTGCTTGCGAATTAATGGATTTGAAATCGCCTGAATAGAGGCACATTTTTCGCGGATACGAATTATAATGCGATCTTCCACCTCTTGCCGCGTGAGCAGTCTCATCAGAGCCTGTTCATCTTTGGCGCGAATCAGTTCTGTATAGTGATCGGGGTTTCCGCGAAATTTGGCTTCCGCAACATAGAATGATCCAAAATGGATTCTTCGCGCGATTGCCTGTAGTGAAGCGATATCGGTTTCTGCGGTGGTGCCGTATTCTCCATCATTTCCCACTGTGATCCGGTCGAGCAGTTCTGTGTAGGCCAATCGAATCGACGCAGTGAGATTGATCTGATTGAAATCGCAAATCTGAAGTCCCACATCGCGATCACCGGCCATACCTTCAGCAGGGATTGGCAGGTCGCTAAAAAAAGGACGTTCTTCGGCAACGACATAGCGCCCGAGCATGGCGTGGGTCGATTCATGGAATCGCAACATGTGGTTTAGCAGGGTCGATTCGGTGCCGCTGAGAGGAAACCTGTTCGGTTCATAGACGGCGAGATTTCGTCCCAGTTGCACTCGATCGATAAGACGGAAAATGATTGTCTCTTCGAGCGATTCAAGGCGGGTTGCGATTGCAGACAAATCAAAGCTGAACATGGAACCTCCACAGGGTATTTTAGCAAACATCAAGCCCAAATATACAACGATCACCACCAATTGCAAAGGATCAGAAGATGAATGAACTGAAACACTACTCGTTGAATCTGAATCTCCTTGAAGGCCGATTTTTACGCCGCCCCAACCGATTTGTCGTCTATGTCGAAATCGATGGCAAAGAGTGTGGAGCTTCGCTGCCAAATCCCGGAAAAATGCAAGAGCTGCTGTTCCCCGGAGTTACTATGCTTCTCATGCCCATGGACACGGATCGGGTTACCTATCCGTTTCGAGTTGAGGGGATTATCACCGATCAGAACGATGTAATAATGCTCAATACGGTGAAAACGAACGATTGTGCCGCATGGTTGGTGGAACACAATCTAATCCCATCGCTGAATGGTTGGCGTTTGGTACGCCGTGAAATTACCGTAGGAAGCAGTCGCTTTGATCTTCTTCTTGAAAAAGAGGGGAAAGAGCTCTACTGCGAAGTGAAATCATGCACGCTATTCGGCGGCAACATGGCGATGTTCCCCGATGCGGTGACTGAGCGCGGCAGACGCCACGTGGAAGAGTTGGGCGAACTGGCTCGATCGGGAGTTGCTACGGCGGTTCTGTTTATGATTCACTCTCATCGAGTTCATGGATTTTGCCCTGACTATCACACCGATCCGGCATTTTCAACCACACTGTATGAAAATCGTTTCGACGTGCAGATCATTCCGCTTTCCCTTGGATGGGATCGAACCCTAACGCTTACAGGCGGTATTCGCGAAATTCCTCTTCGCTGGGATCTGTACGAAAAGCACGGTGTCCTCGATTCTGGGATTTATCTCTTTTTGATGGAGCTCGATGAAGATCGCACTATTCAGATCGGGGCGCTTGGCGAAATTGATTTTTCCAAGGGATTTTATTGCTATGTCGGTTCTGCAAAAATCGGATTGTCGAAGCGGATCGATCGTCACAAACGCCAGCGCAAAGCGATGCATTGGCACATCGATTATCTTCGCACGGCTACGCGCGTTGTTGGTTCGTGGCCGGTTCGTTCTGCCCTTGTGGCTGAATGCGAACTGGCGCAGATGGTGGGTTCAATTGCGGAGTGTTCTGTGGGGCAGTTCGGTAGTTCTGATTGCCGGTGCGAATCACATCTGTTCTACTTTTCTTCTAATCCAACGCGAACCCGCCCGTTTCAGGATATTCTCACCGATGTTCGTATGGTGAGAGTATAAAAAATGCCGGAAGAGACTCTTCCGGCATAAATGATCATCTTGAAAAATCAATTAAAGGGTTAACATTATGTTAAAGCTAACCATTGGCAGAACTGAAAAATTGGTTTTGGGGTTGAGCTTGTCGATTCGAGAATCTTCGATAACCTCCCATTTTCCTTTCGTTTCAGAAGCGAAGGTTCCTGTTTCAGGCCATCGCGCAATGAGGTGCTGTTCTCTGACGACTCCCATCTGGAAATAAACGAGAGATTCCAAGAATATTCGCTTGTATCCGAAGGCAACTCTCGCCTTGGGGCCACCAAGAGTGAACGCGGTAATATCGTGACGGATGTCAGGGTTGGGTAGAATCGGATCATTCCCAAGGAGAAGGTCGCCAATGAAGCGATTAAAGTTTTGTTCGCGAACTACTAGTGCACCTATGCTCGTACCAATACCGGTTTTAAGAAATTCTCCGAACTCTAAATCATACGTCCATTCGTAGAATCCACCAGCTACCGCTGATACTTCTTTCTTAAGTGTCGATCTGTCTGGCGTGTCGTTAAATGTAGAAAATGCAGACATATCTCCAAGAATAACTGATACTTCATGCGTGCTTGCACTCTGTTTTATGCCACCTGCACTAAGTCGCACGGCGGGAAAAATCGATGTGCCATTTCGCGCTGAAAAAAATCCTGCCGAGAGAACCGCTTCTTTGTGTTTCCCGCCAACGCCATAGGTTGATTTCTTTATTGTCGAAAGATTGATCGTATCCGGTTTGCTTGTGTAGAAAAATTTCTTTTCCGTGAGCACAACCGTTTCGTCGGAAGGGGTGATTGTGACGTCATCTCGGCCGATTTCAATTCCATTTTTGAATATGATCCCTTTGTTGTGGTGTGCTACCAACTCTAGTTCGCGCGGTTTAGCCGGTTCTGTAACAACAGGAGTGATAACCGTGTCGGTTGCTTTTTGGGTCACTGCCGCAATAAAAAGCGTTGTGTCTGTTGTGGCATTTTTGGGTTCTGTTATATCGATATTCGAAAGAACCGAAGCGATATATGGAAGTGACACGGTAAGTACCTTTTCAATTGAACCCTCTTGGTTATGATCCACCGTCTTATCGATTTTTGATGATTGCACGTCGATAAGGCGCACTTCGGTGTAGTAGATCGAACCGAGTTTTCCCACACTTCCGGCGACCATTTTCTCTACCCCGAGAAGTTGTCCTACTTCGACAGCACACTCGGACGATGTACAACCGGTCTGCTGAAATCCTTGTTCTTGAAGGATCGCTTCCATTTCACCACGGTCGAGAACTGTGTAGATGCCTAGTTTTACCATTTCAGAACTGAGCTTTTTGGTGAGAATCTGCGCTTCCTGAGCGGAAATTTCGATCGGGTCAAGCTGAAGAATCGCGATATTGGTTTTTGTCTGTCCAATTGCAGATAGGCAAAACAGCAAAATAGTTGCTGTCAAATGTTTAAATTTCATGGTTCCTCCTTGAAAAAGCTATTATCTAGGCGAATTGTACCATGAATTGATCTGCATTTCAATCATCAAATTAGTGTTTTTGTAGGAGATGTGTGGTATCTATGAGTAGATTTACAAGCATTTTCCACAATGCTCTTTATCGTGTATCGTTACTGATTTTCCCTCCCAGGTGAGAATGCCGCAATCGTGCAGTTTTCGGATCGTTCGCGAAAGTGTTTCTGCGGTTGTCCCGATAGCAAGAGCGATATCTTTTTTCGAAATTCCCGTGGTGAACTGTTTTACATCGCCATATTGGTCTTCAAAGAAATGGAACAAGCGATCAACCACGTCAAGCGTCGAGGCTTGTTGGACCTGTTGTGTCAAATGGCGAAGTTTCATCATGATTTGCCGAATAAATGCATCGCGAAACTGAGGTTCTTCGAGAAGCTTTAGAAAATCCTGTTTCCTGAATGAAAAAACTTGCGAGTTTTTTAAGGTCACCGCCGAAGCTGGATAGGTGTCTCGTTCAAAAAGAATAACTTCGCCAAATATTTCTCCCGGTTTAACCACCTTGAGAACTACTTCTTTGCCATCGGGGGTGATAGTGTTGATTTGAACTGATCCCTGCACAAGGACATAGACTGTTTCGCCGGGCATTCCGTGAATAAAGAGCGACTCTTTTTTTTCGATCATATGATTTGTGGTGATCAGTGCGATTGAATCAATCAGCGAATCGGGAAGATTTTCGAAGAGAGAAATTCGGGAAAGTATACCCGCTTTGTCAACCATGATTACTCCTTTTCTGAGAGGGTGTTAAAAATACACTTCTGAAGTGTAGATAGGGGAAAAGAGTGTGTTTTGTCTCTGTGAAATGTATTTTCCGATTCAATTTAAAAGAGGGATCTTGTATGAATAGTGTGACTCATCTTGAAATCAACAAAACCTTTTGTGGAACACCCTTTGATATTTCCGAAGGTTTTGCTCGGGTGTCTATGGATTGTTGCTCTGAAATGGCCGCGGATGATCGCGGACTTGTGCACGGAGGATTCATTTTTGGTATGGCCGATTACGCGGCGATGGTGGCGGTGAATGATCCACTAGTCGTTCTTGGATCTGCAGAAACGAAATTTCTTAAGCCGGTACAAGTGGGAGATACGGTCGAAGCTGTTGCACGAGTGCAGTCAGAATCGGGGAAAAAGCGGATCGTTGCGGTGGACGTGATCCGTGGCGAAGAGACTGTGTTCACCGGCACATTTACCTGTTTTGTTCTTGAAAAACACGTGTTGGATTGATTGGCACGATCTCTGCGCTTTCTACCGTCTATTAACAAGGAGTGGAAAATGCAGAAACGTGTTATTGGTGCGATCATTGGGGGAATTCTTGGATTTGCGTATTATAAACTGGTTGGTTGCCAGAGCGGAGCATGCCCGATCACCTCAAACCCGTGGGCTTCGATTGGCTATGGGGTGCTCATGGGATCATTGATTGCATCGTAGTGATGCAGAAGGTTCAACGATCTGTTGAACCTTCTGTTGCGTTATTTGTCTTCATCTGCGACAAAGCTGATCGCGATTGATCCATTTTCTGGTCTCAAGCGGCGAGTAGCAACTTCGGCGGCAGAAAACATTCGTTTTGATGCTTTTACCGATGGCGTTTCTGCATATTTATCAGAGAGATAGACCACCTCAGTAATTCCCGATTGAATAATTACCTTGGCGCATTCGTTGCATGGGAATAGTGCCACATAGATTGAACACCCTTTTAGCGGGGTTGTTGCATTGAGCACGGCATTCAGTTCTGCATGGGATACAAAGGGGTATTTTGTATCGCCAAAGTCGCCTTCACGCGCCCAAGGAAACTCGTCATCAGAACAGCCTCGAGGAAATCCATTGTATCCGGTACCAACAATGCGCTTGTCGCTGTTGACAATACACGCACCCACCTGAGTGCTCGGGTCTTTGCTGCGCTGTGCAGACAAGAGTGCCACGCCCATAAAGTACTCATCCCATGATATGTACTCTTCCCGTTTTGATGCCATAATTTTGATCCTTTGAAAAGTTTTCAAGAAAATAGCTTTTGCTCACGTACGGTTCCCAACCTTTGCTACACCTTGACAGAGAAGAAAAACTATTTCACACTTATAGAAACTTTTTTTCGGAGTTTCGCATGAAATCCATTCTCATTGCCCTTGTTCTGCTCTCAATCGTTCAAGAGCCACGAATATGTAGAATTGGTCAATCTCTCAAATGACACATTCGTAATCTCTGAATTGTCCCTTTTCGATGGAGCGACTAGCGATCAGGTGATTCCCAAGTCAAATGCTACGCGCCTTCTGCCTGGAAGTGTGCTTCTCATTCTTGATCCTGACTACTTTTTACAAGATACACCGTTTCCGAATGCCATTGATTCTTCTGCTATTGTAGCCACGGTAAATCACGTTTCTATCTGCGGCGGCCTCTCCGAAAGCGATGGCTTTCGTGTTGATTATCGCGGGGAAGTGGTGGCATCGTGTTACGATTCGATCAACGATGATGGAAAACTACTGTTTTCAGCTCCAGTGAAAGAGAGTGAACCGTTAGTTCTCGGTCGCCATGGATATTTCTTGGATCAGCCGTGGCGTGAAATGAATTGCTCTCCCGGTTCGATCAATGGGTTACGCGAATCTATCTACCTTGAGTATGTTACAACGGCTTCGCTCTTGCGCTTTTCCCATAGAACTTTTACTGCGGCGGGGAGTGTTTCTGTGCGGATTAATGGAGAAAGTGTCAAGATTGTACCAAGCGGAATAGAAATGAACATTGATTCGGTGCAACTTCCTGATTCTTTAATATCGGTAGATATTGAAATTACTGCAAATGGGATCACACGAATCGAAAAGATTGACTTGTCGAAAATCCGCATTCCCTCAGGAGCAATTCAGTTCAGTGAAGTTGCGCCTCGCGGCGAAATCGAATGGATTGAGTTGAAAAATCGTGGCAACCAAGTGGTCGATCTCGAAGGATGGAAAATCTACAACAGTGAAGATTCTGTGACTCTTCCTTCGATTCGCATGGCTCCGGGTGAGTATGCCGTTCTTTCGGATTCGCCGCTTCTGTGGCCGATTCAATCGACGGAAATATCTCTCTTCAGTCTGGATAATTATCGCGACACCTTGAGAATCGATTCGCCCTTGGGGAAAATGGATTCGATTTGCTGGGACTATACCAAGTTGCCCAAGTGGACCACAGAAACAGTTCACCGAACGGTGGAACTGAATGGCTTCAGTGAAAAAGCTGTGCGGTTAGGGACACCTACTCCGGGAGCTACGACTTCGCTTGTTTCTGACGACACACCATTTACATTGACAGTAAAACCAGAGCT
>JFJP01040457.1_pt1 | contig 18928 bp, 11 predicted proteins | sample 431651 | NCBI WGS metagenome assembly JFJP01 (sample SAMN02602958, study PRJNA72255) | Microbial mat metagenome, whole genome shotgun sequencing project. | biome: fresh water; feature: sink hole; material: water; isolation source: purple microbial (photo- and chemosynthetic) mats found in...
ACTTACCGGAAAATTTAAGATTGATGCAGGTTTTCTTCTCAGGAGTATTGATATGGATCTCCCGGGCTATTATTCGCAGAATGAGATAAATAGCATTATAGATCAATTGTATGGGTACGGTATTTTTGATAAAATCTATTTCAACCTTTATGACAATGATACGGGTAAAAACCTGAATCTGAATATTACAGAAAAAAACATAGTATCTCAGAATATAGGATTCAAAGTTAATACAACAGACGCCGCGGCTCTAATGCTTAATATCACCCGCAAGAATTATGGCAAACGATTTGGTCAGATCTCTGCCAGTACTGAACTGTCAGCCAATCCGGGTATAAACATCCTTGCTGAAACAAACAGGGCAAATTTCCCCGTTGCTGGTATCGAACTGAGAGGAAAGTACCAGAACTACAATATTTTTAATAATGGCATCAAGTTATACGAGGCAGATCTGTTTTATTCTTCGGCATCGATGTATCTGTACAAGCGTTTTCTCCGCCAGAATACTATCGGTTTCGGCATAAAGGAGGAGTTTTACAGCGGGGATATTTTCGGCCGGAGTACAACCGATATTATTAATTTTAAGAAAAATAACTTTCTGACAAATATTTACGGTTTTCTGGAAATTGACAACCTCGATGATTACTATTTCCCGCGAAAAGGTTTAGAGCTTAATGTTATTCCCGTGACCAAAAAAACAGCTATAATACTGAATGTTTATAACAGGACTATTCTTAGTACTGATTTCCCTCTGTTTAAAGGAACAATTGTTGGCGGAGCTCCCTATTCACAGTATTTTGATTTTCATATCCCTTTTATCGGTCTTCCTCCGGTTTCACTGGTTGACAGATTCGCTCTTTCAGGAATGACAGGATTAAGATTAAAATTATCAAAAACGAATTATGCCTCAGTCCTTGTGAATACTCTTTACCAGAGCAATGATATTATTAACGGGGCTGATTCAAAGATAATATGGGGAGGCGGAATTAATTATTCAGTAAAAACAGTATTCGGACCGGTTGACGTACTGCTGGGCTATTCAGGCAATGCAAAAGCCCCTACTTTTTCAGCAAATTTCGGCTACTGGTTCTGAATATTATTTTGGCAGAGAGAAGAGGAATTCAGTTCCGCCCCCGGCCCGGTTTCTGACAAGTATGTCACCCTTGTGAAGTTGTATTGCATTTTTAACTATAGCCAGTCCAAGTCCTGTACCTCCGCTTTTTCTGGATCTGCCCGAATCAATCCGGTAGAACCTTTCGAATACCCTGCTTAAATGCTCTTCAGGTATACCGATTCCGGTATCAGAGAGAGAAAAGTGATAGAACTTTTTATCCTCGTTATATAGCAGTATTTTTATTATGGTATTCTCGCCCGCATAGTTAATTGCATTCTCTATAAGATTTTGAAATACAGACAGTACCAGCGACTTATTCCCGGTCACAATAATCTTATCACTGATGCTCATTTCTAATTTCATCATTTTGGCCTCCATTGATGACTTGAAATTCTCATGCACCTCTTTTATTATCTTTCTGATTTTAATTTTTTCAGGGAGGAATGACGTGCCTGCTTCTTCAATCTTGTTAAGAACAACAATATCGTTTATAAGTTCGGTAAGTCTGTCTGTCTGGGCCAGTGCCTTTTCAAGGAAATACTTCTGAGTCTTTTTTTCCATCTCAAGGTCATTGATAAGTGTTTCAATATATCCCTTAACCGAAGAGACAGGAGTTTTCAACTCATGTGCAATATTAGAAGTCATCTGTTGTTTAATAAGTTTGTTCTTACCCATTTTGGTAACATCGCTGAGAATAACTTCAAAGCTTTTATCGTTGAAAATAACACACTGGACTCTGAAAAACCTGCCGTCTTTGGCAATCTGGAATTCTATCTTTGGAAGTTCCTGTCCGCCGACTTCAAGTGCCGAGTATTTTTCAATAAAATCATTTACTTCATTGAATTCAGGAATCTCAAATATTGTTGCTGAGAATATTTTAAGATCACCCGATATCATATTCATCATTTGTATGAAATGATCATTATTAAGGATCTTGGTCCGGTCTTTCCCAAAAAATGCAACACCCTCATTCAAAGCGTCAAGGTGATTAAATAGTTTTTCTCTCTCGCTGGCCAGGTCATTTTTTGTCTGAAGAAGGTTATTGTAAATATCAAGTATTTCTTCACCTATAACACCTATTTCATTTTTAGGGAATCGCGATTCATAGTCGAACGACTCATTATTGCTGACTCTGATAGCAAAGTCTTTAAGTTTTGTTATAGACTCGCTGAAGCGGTTTGTTATAATCAGCATAACAGACCAGATACCGATAAATGCGGTAAGTACTACAACAAGAAAGAATTTTCTGGCAGCAAGAAAGTGTTCAGTAGTAACATCGTATACCAACGCTGCTCTTATATAGTATCTGGAAAAGAATCTGGCATAATAATAATAATCCTGACCGGTTGTTCCTGATTTTCTGATATATGTGCCAAATTCATTTTTCAGGGCTTTCTCAATTTCAGGTCGGTTCAGATGGTTTTCCATACTTTTCAGGTCCTCAACTGAACTGTCGTAAAGAACAACTCCGTCAGTTCCAATTATTGAAACACGGAGATTCTGATGAGGAAAGAAAGGCAAAAGAGAGTCAAGGATTGAGTAGTCGGTATCAGGTACTGATATTACTTTAAGGTAGTTGTCGACAAAGATGGTTATGTTGTTTAACTCATCATTCAGAGTGGCTATGCGATAGCTTTTTTCTCTTTTGTAAAGGTAACCGAGAATCAGAACTGTAAATACAAAAAATATAGCAGAATAGTACAGAAATAGATTGTTCCGGAATGAGTTGCTGTATCTGTTTTTGAATGGCAATGTGAAATTCATAATACCTCAAATTTCGAAAAAATATCCGTATCCTGTTTTATTTTTAAGATTTGGTCCGAATTTTCCGAGTTTGGTCCTTAGTCTTGTTATATTAACATCCACAGTTCTGTCAGTTACAATCACGTCACTGCCCCATACACGTCCTAATATATCCTCACGCGAGAAAACCTTGCTTTGATTGTCGAGCAGAAGTTTGAGAATCTCATACTCTTTCTTTGTCAATTCAGACTTCTCATTATCAATTATCAGCCGTTTACGTACTGTGTCGAGTTCTATCTCACCGAATTTAAGTAATGACTGATTTTTTTGTTTTCCGGGGTTAGACCTTTTAAGCAGGGCTTTAACCCTTGCTGTTAACTGATTAACAGAGAACGGCTTGGTTATGTAATCGTCAGCACCGAGACTGAATCCGGTAAGTACATCGTTTTCTGTATCTTTTGCGGTAAGAAATATTATCGGGACGGTTATTTCCATCTCTTTTCTCATTTTATCTGCCAGTTTAAATCCCGACATCTGACCCATCATAACATCGAGCATCAGAAGGTCATATTCAGTTAGTGGTTTTTTCAGAGCTTCTTCGGCAGAGTGGGCTATATCGGTTCTATATCCCTCGTTGCTCAGGTTGTACTGAAGTATTTCACAAAGATCCTCTTCGTCGTCTACTATCAGAATTCTTTTCCCTTTAAGGTCCATTATTATTTAGTTTTTAAAAACTGTATTTAAATTGCCATATTAAAATAATTCTCAAAGTTAACTTCATTTCTGTATGTTCATATTACAATATAATTACAAAAATTAATATGCCCGCTGAAATTGTATTTATTCAGCGGGCATAAGTTATTGTTCTGTTGAATCTTTGAGATTTTCAGAATAGAGAGTAACTTAATTTGAACTGGAATGTGATTCCCGGTTCAAGTTTTGTAAAGAAAGGATCGGTAACATTAAATGATTTGAAGACTGATTTTTTATCAGAATTTAACAGGTTATCAATTTTAAATTCCATTTGTGTGCGCTTTTCTTCACCAAAACTTTTACTTATATTGAGATTCAAGCCGTGAAATGGCAGGGTATAAATATCAGGACGATCTGCAATACCAACATACATAAGGGTTGTGCCCTGAACGTTGTAGTATAGTCCGGCTTCAAATCCTTTCCAGAATCCATTTTCACCTCCGTTATAAGAAAATCCGCTGTTTATAATAAAAGGAGCCTGACCGGCCATAACACGTAGTTTATCAATTGTTTGACCAGTACGTGCATTTTCAATCCTTGAAGAATACTCTGTCAGGCTTAATTCAATGCTTGATTTGGTTGCGGAAAAATTTGATGTTACACTGAAGTTTTTAAATGATTCTGACAGGAAGCTTAGCTGCTGGCGAAACTCTACTTCAATTCCCAATACTTTTCCATCTCCAACATTCCTGGGCTGAAAAGAACCTTTTTGTGTGGTAGCAAACTGCACAATTTCAATAGGATCTTTAAAATTCTTGTAAAATCCACTTAATGAAACCATTTGACCATTTGTCTGGAAGAGTTCCCAGCGCAGGTCAAAATTATGTATGTAGGAGCTTACCAGGTTCCCATCCCAGTATTCTATGCCAAGTACATCATTAGCATCGCGGAATAAACCACCGATAAAAGTACGGTTACTGATTGGGTCAGATATTTCAGCATAAGATAATTCTTTAAATGACGGACGGGCGATAGTTCTTGCATAAGAGAATCGCAGATTCTGTTTTTCCGACAGGCTGTAAATGAGGTTAAGTGTTGGAAAAAAGTCGAGATTATCAAGTACCTTATCATTATCTAAAACATTTATTCCAAGCTGGTCCTGACCTGTATAACGCTGAATATAGTTTTCAACTCTAATTCCTACTACTGTCCGAAGATTTTTGAGAAGACTTAGTTCTGTTGATACATAAGCTCCGGTATTTTCTGAACTTGCATTAAACTGGTTTGGATTATCAGGGACAAAGCTTGCCTCGTAGGTTGTGCCACTCGATGTAGAAGTTCCATTTAATGGCCATAGGTTTTCAGGTCTGAATAGTTCATTTGGATCACCAGTCAAAGATAAGTCACGTATGTTCATTGAGTATTTTCGGATCATGAAGTCACGCTCTTTATAGGTATAAGCTCCTCCAAAATTCAATTTAGCTTTTTCTCCCCTGAAACTATATTCTTTTGTTACATGTAGCAGTCCGGCCATATTAATCTCTGAAAGATCTCTCCATATTCTTTCAGGAAAGCCCGACTCTGTATTAACCAGATAGTTGTTATTTTCAACGACATACCTTGCAAAACGTGCATCCGGGTCGGCTATTTTGGAAATAGTAGGTGACAGTTTCCAGACAATATTCCAGTCGGATCCATTAATAGAATGCTTTCCATCTATAAGCAAGTTTGTCAGCGAACGCTGATTATATTCAAGGTTGTGTTGAATTCCCTCGAAGTTACTGCCCTGGTCAGTGCTTTTATAGTCGAATATTCCGGCTTTTGATTCACCGTTCTGAAGGTGGATGAGGTTGATGCGGTATTTTGAATTATTAGTTTTTACGGCAAAGCCTGCCAGTCCACTTATTAAGACACTGTTAACTCCAAAATTTCCGATCTGAAATTCACGAACATTCAATTCATTGATATCGGGGTCGCTCGAGAGACCATAACGGCCATATTCGGCGTTTTTATAAAATTCAGTATTGTTTTTATATGAAACCCCAAAGTTAAATCCGAGAGTAAGCTTGTCAAGTGCAATCTGATTGCCAATGGTGGCACCAAACCCATAATCCATAAAACTCTTTTGTTTCATGGCAGCCATTGTTGGGTTGAATCCTTCAAGAATTTCCCTGTAGCGAAGGCCTTTTTCGCTGGTAGCATTTCCAACTACATCTGTAAAAAATGGAATATCAGAAGTTGCGGGTATTTTTCTTGTTCCATCATCGAAGCCAAGAAAATCTGTTTTTCCGCCTTCATATGTTAAGTAGTCGGTTTTAAAATGGAAATCGGGATTATAACCGGTGTTTACAGATATACTTCCTTTTTTCTGGTCAGGGAAATCTTTAATGCCGATATCAATTACTCCTCCGGTAAAATCTGCAGGCAATTCAGCACTGAATGATTTGTGAACAATAATATTGTCAATTATACTGGTCGGGAAGATGTCCATCTGTAGGGTATTTCTGTCAGGGTCAAGTCCTGGAAGATCTACACCATTTAATATTGTTTTAGTATACCTGTCACCAAGTCCGCGCACGTATACATACTTCCCTCCATCAACTGAAACTCCGGGAACACGTTTCATTGATGAGGCTGCATCGGAATCTCCCATTTTCCTGAAGTTGACTGCAGATATACCATCAAGGACATTTGGAGATTTCATTTTAATGCTAAGCATTGAAGTTTCAGTATTTCTAACCATGTTGGCAGTTACTGTGACCTCCGAAAGGCCAATTGTTGCTGTTTTAAGTTTTAGATTGTCAAGAAGTGTTACTGCACCGTCAGTTACCTTAACACCGCTTATAATTAGTGTTTCGTACGATACAAAAGAGAACTTCAGATTATATGTTCCGGGGAGAAGCGATAGGTTGAATTTTCCATCGAGATCGGTTACAGCTCCGACTGTAGTGCCTTCTGCAACAACAGTTACGCCCATAAACCCGCCGCTCAGAGCATCATCATAAACGGTGCCTCTTATGGTTCCTTTCTGTGAATATAACTGAGTGAAAAATAAAAGAAAAAATAACGTGATGATTGGTTTTAAAGTCCTCATATTTAATTGTTAATTGTTAATGTTTTTATAATACCAAAACTCGCAGATCAGAAAATCTGCGAGTTTTGTAAGATTTTTTTTAACACTCACCAGTTCCTAGAAACCAGCTAATGCGCCTGATACTGAAGTCCATGACCATGTGCTGAACACTGAAACTGTTGCACCTACAGTGCGTGTTGTAACAGATGTTACAAAAGCATCGGTTCCTTCTTTGAAATATGCACTAAGTGCTGTTCCTGCAGGAATTGTAGCTTCAAGTGAAGAAGCAATTAGTCCGCCGCCTGTTGGATTATCATCAAAATCCTGACCTGCTTTGATTCCGAAGAAATAGATTCCTGTCATAGTAACAGCAGAGTTATCATCAAGATCAGCAAGACCTTCTGCGTTGTCAGCTTTTACTGAACCATTTTTAATTGTGTGACTTCCTGTCATCGCACCTTCTGGTCCGTCGAGTTCAAAACACTCGTCACCCGGATTGATTATAACAAAGTTGTCGATTGTTCCGCTCCAGGCCTGATCTGTATCAACTGCATCATCTCCGATATTAAGGAAAACTGCATTTTTTACATTTACTGTTCCTCCGAAGAATTCTACACCGTCATCCTGATTTGAAATAACTTCAATATTCTCAATTATTGTTCCTGAACCAACTCCACCAAGGGTAAGTCCGTTTATTTCATTACCTTCTCCGATATTTGCGCCGCCATGACGAATAGAGATATATTTTATTGTGCCTGAATTATCTGCTGCGTCTGTTCCTCCATAGAGGCCATTAAGGTCTGAAACCGGAATTCCTTCAATCTGCATTGATGCTGAAGCTGCAGATATCGGTGCATTTCCAAGAATTAATAAACCACCCCAAAGTCCGTTAAGTGTGGCGGCAAGATTAGGACTTGCAATTTCACCCGGAAGTATCTGATCGGCAACTGAGGTGAAAATAATAGGAGATGATGCTGTGCCCTGTGCATCAAGTTTACCTCCACGGGCTACCATTAAGGCTGTTGCGTTAGAAGCTGAACCTTCTCTTCCTTTTACGATAACACCCGGCTGGATGGTAAGTGTTTTGCCTGAAAGAACTGTTATACGGCCTTCAAGAATATAAATTTTACCAGTTTCCCATGTAGTATTTGCTGAAATATTCTCAGTTACAGAAATTGTGGTTACCATCTTAACATTTAAAACACCAGTGTTGATACCTGATTTATTATTATTATCGGTAACAGTAAGGGCTACTGAGCCTGCTCCAACTGTTCTTGATGCTGTATATGTTACTACTATACTTCCTGAATTCGCTCCTACAGTTCCATTAGTCTTAATTACCGCGGTGCCGTTTGTTGCAGTAACTGCAGCAGATTTAAATCCGCCTTCAGATGTATAGCTGAATGTTAAATCTACCGGTTTCATAACAGTAACTTCAGTATTTGCTGGTGCTGTTACTGCTGGAGCTCCTTCCTCAAAAACTGCTAATACTGCAGTTGCAGCTCCTGTCTGAGCTTCTCCGTCAGTAAGTGTAAGAACTGCTGATCCTGCGCCAACTGTTGTACCAGCGGTAAAGGTAACTACAATTGATCCGGTCGTTGAACCTGCTACTCCGTCAGTTTTAATTACTGCGGTACCTCCTGTTGCAACTACAGATGCACTATTAAATTCACCTTCCGATGTATAAGCGAATGTTAAGTCAACACTCATGCCTACTTCCACATTTTGGATGGCAGGTGCTGTTACTGTTGGAACTGCATATTCCTTTTTGCAACTGCTAAAGGTTGCCATAACGACAACTAAAGCCAGGAATAAAGAATTTTTGATTGTTTTCATAATTTGTTTAATTGTTTTAATATAAATTATCATTATTGTTTCTAGATTTATTATGGGACAAAGATAGACCACTGCTATTTCTAGCCGGTTAAGGAGCCATTAAGCTTTATTTACATTGCTGTTACGGAATTATTACAAAATGGCTGAAATAGCGTTAATTAGGTGATGACTCCTGAAACTGCCTGAGCGACAGTGCTTATGTCAGAATTTGAAATCAATTCCGGCAGCCAGAATGAGCCGGTTTTTGCGATATGTTTCAGTTGCACTTATTACTCCGGAGGATTGAAAGAGAGTGTGCTCTATTGTTACGGAATCGTCATTATATAAAGTATATGCGGCACCCAGATTTAAGCTAATCATATTATTGACCGAGTATTCTCCTCCGATTCCGAAATGGTGGCACGCAGGTTTATTTGAGAAAAGATATCCGCCACTAACAAGCATTTTTCTTGTCAGCCGGTATTCGACACCGGCATGTACAGATAGTCTGTTTTTATCAGTCATTGATCCGTAAATGGTTGATTTGTCGAAGTAATAATCTGATCCGAAAGCGAGTTTTGTCTTTTTGCCAATAAGGTAATCAACTCCTGCTGAAAGCTGAGCAGGAAAATCATTTCGTTCCCCTGTGCTGTATTCCGGACTCTTCATCTCTATTCTGGTACCCATCTCATATTTAATTGCAATACTGAGATTTTCAGAGGGGAATATGTTTATGCTGAATACTGGTGTAATTCCATTTCCCGACAGGCTATTATTAATATATCTGTCGCTAAGCAATCCGGCTGCAGGATAATACTTATCAGCAACTCCCCTGAAAACAGCATCCGCAGTTTCTATTATTGTATTTGCCGGATAGCCGAACGCTGACAGCGATCCTTCAAGCTCCAGCCTTCTTTCCTGCGAAATATATAGAAGAGGAACCTGAGCCAGAGTCAGTGTTCCCAGTCCGGCTGCAAGGAGGTCCGTTGTTCCTCTGTTGCCGCTTGTTCCCTGCGAGCCATTATTTGCCCGGGCAACAATGTCGTTTATTACCTGGTCGGCTCTGCTCCATACACCAGGACTAACCATTACCCTGATATCGAGTATGTGTCCCTGCGTGATTGTTTTTGCATTCACATAGCGTATCCCGGCGCTCACCGAGACTATTTCATTTATTTTATGTGAAAATCCCCCCTGCAGGAAATGCATTGTAACTTTTGAATTAAGGTACAGATCCGAATCATAAGCCGTCGCTCCGGTTGATGCCGGCAGGAAAGGAATTATGTCAGCATGGTCGAGTTCAAAGGAAGGAACTCCCTGACTGAAAATCGTATTTCCGGTTATCCCAACTGAATTATATCCAAGGGAGAATGCGATCCGGTCTTTTTTATAAACGGCATAAAATGAGGGAGATAGATATTCTTTTGATGATCCTGGGTATATGCTGTTGTTGAGAGGGTACTTTCCTTCATAGCCGGCATATGAATTCTCAATTTCATAATTCTGAAAGATCGATTGATTTGAAACTGAAAAGTAGAATCCGTTTTTTAATTTTATTAGTCCGGCAGGGTTATAATATACTGCTTCAATTCCTGTAGAAGCATTTTTGGATGGCATTCTGACCCATGCAGCACTCTTGATGGTACGATTATCAAGATCACCCGCATTTATAATTATTGTGAACAGAAAAGCTGGTACAAGTATTAATCTTCTTTTCATAACTTATTGTAAATCTGAGCTTTTATTGTCAGAAACATCTGCTGTTTTAGTTTTCAAAGTAAGTTTTTGCCTGGAAGAATAAAGTCAAATTTAATCAAAGAGCTTCAATAAATTTTTAAATTGCAGACCTAATTCATATTGTAGAGGATGAAAGCAATAATTTCCATTTTTATTATTTCCTGCGCCTTTTGGGGAGAACTCTTTGCACAAACATTTAACCGTCCGAATGTGGGGCTTAAAAGTCCTGCTACACTTGATATTGTAAAGGTGGAAGTAACACGTGATAAAACAGTAATATCGCTCTCGGTTGAGAACAGGCTTGAAGGAGGATACTTTTGTGCTGATAAGAATATTTATATCACAGACTCAAAGGGAGTAAGGCTGAATCTCAGGAGCTCAAACGGCATCCCTGTTTGTCCTGATTCATATAAGTTTAAGAGAATAGGGGAGAAGCTTGATTTTACACTTACCTTTCCTCCGCTGGCTGCCGGTTGTGACTGGATTGACCTCGTTGAGGAGTGCAGTGATAATTGTTTTTCGATGTATGGCATTATTCTCGATAGCAAGCTTAACCAATTGATTGATGAGGCATTTTCTTATGCTGAAAAGGATGAACCGGCAAAATCGATGGTAAGTTTTATAAAAATCGCAGATGCTGAATACATTAAGAACAAGGGGGCGGCAGGACTTCTTTATATTAACATTATAAGTCTGGCCGCGGAGACAGGCAACAAGGCAAAGGCTGCTGAATGGTATAATAAGCTTAAGACTTCCTCAATTCCGGGAGCATTGCGTTACGTTAAATTTCTTAATGAGCAGGGGATTTCCTTCTGACCTGAGATTGCAATAAAAAAGTAGGGACATGCCATGGCATGTCCCTACAGTGTTATTTAATTAACAAAGATTATTTTCCAAAGTAGAAGTCAGCGCCTATACCAATAAGCCAGGTCTTCTTGTTGTATGTCTCAGTGAAAGGAGCCAGGTATGTTCCAGCAACTGCAGCATAGTCCTTTGAACCTTCTGCGTAGAATGTATACTGACCACCGAGGTTAATATCAATTTTAGGAGATACCCTGTATCCGATACCTGCACCCAGAGTATTTGTGTTAGTGCTGTATCTCTGATCATTCTGATAGGCAGCGTTTACACCTGTTGAGGTAGCAACCCATCCGAGACTGGCGCGAAGTTTTTCTGATACTCCGTATTCAACACCAAGACCATACTCAAAGAAATTATTATCAATCATATCAATTTCGAGAGTTTCGCTTCCGTCGTAGTCATTGTTTTGATCAAAGTACATATTCATACTAGCAGTAAGCATAAGTTTGCTCAATGGTCTGAATTCAGCACCAACTGATAGACTTGCAGGCATGTCGGCGATAACTTTTTTGCCATCGATAAATATGCCACCGCCTTTATTAGCAGCAACTTTCTGTGTAAGTTCCAGTTTTGTCTGGAATTCATATCTGATAGCGATGTTCAGTTTTTCTGTAGGAGAATAGTTTGCACTTAAAATAGGTGTGTATCCCATTCCTGATTCTTCAGCATCTTCAGAGTAGGAATAGCAACACCGACTGTCATTCCTGTTGTATTTACTCCGGCTGCACCAAGTACAGTTAAAACCTGAGTACGGGTAGGTTCAGAAAGACTTGTTAATGGTGTTGCGGCTGGAACAGGAGCAAGTCCTGTAGCAAGGGCTGTAGCACTTGCAGCAAGAGTATTAAGTGTAGCAGCACCTGAATTGAAGAATGTGGCTGCAAGAACGCTGCTTCCGTTATATGCTGCACCGAATGCAGGATAGTTAGGGTTGATGCTTATGTTTTTAAGGAATCCTTTGTAAGTATTTGCGGCATTAACTATTCTTACACCGGCAGCCACTGATAACTTCTCGTTTATCTTGTAGCCTACGTTAGCCTGGTATCCGAAATAAACAGATGAGCCTTCGAAAAAGATATCTGCGGTATAAGCAGTTGTAGGTATGCTCTGACTTGCAAGAAGTGGAACGAGGTTTGAAACGTTTGTTTCAAATGAAGGCAACCCATTGTCGTATGTTGCGCCACCGCCACCACCTATCGGGTTGAATCCGGCTGAGAATGACAATTTTCCTGTATTGTAAACAACATATACTCCGGGATAGATTGGAGCGCTTACATTTCCGATATATTCTTTCGGTGTTCCTGAAAGAAAACTATAATTGTTTACAATTGTTTTTGTCTGGCTTATAGTCTGGTTGTTCACTGAAGCAAAGAAACCATTTCCCAGTTTTGTTAAACCGGCAGGATTGAAATAAACAGCATCAATGCCGGTTGAGGCGTTCCGGTTCTGCAGACGTGTATACATCGCACTTTGGTTGGTGTTGGTAACAAGTCCACCTGCCAGAAGAGATCCGGTAATAAAAGTTGCAGCAACAAAAGTTAAAAGTTTTCTCATAAGTTAAGTTTTAAGTTTATGGTCAGCCGTTAAAGATTCCTTTTATAAAAATTTTGTCAAATGTAAAAAAATAATTTATTCCTGCAATAAGTCTAAAATAGTATATTGATATTTAGTCTATTGTGGATATTAACAATACTCATTCGAAAAAGTGAAACTATTTTTTATGTCTTTAATTATTTAAGAACCGCTTCAGTTTTTTTGTTTCCTGCCTTAACTGATTTATAGTTTACCTCAATGTTTCCTTTTCCGCTTACCAGGAACTGATATTCCACTTTACCGTAACCGGGGACCTGACAGAATTGAATTTCAGGCTTAAATTCCTTATAATCAACCTTATCATTATATATGTCAGTGATTTTACCGCCGCTGATAACTTTTGCAGAAGAACCTGATATAGACAGCTGATCAAGTGGATAGAGTTTGTTTTTAACAGTCAGATATGATATGGAAGGCATGGCATTTTTATTGTTAAGTCTTACTCTTACCTTATATATTCCGCCTTCAAGTTTTTCCATCCCGAACACTTCAAGTCTAACATCGGGGGTATTCTGTGCTGCAAGAATAACTGCTGAAGCATTTCTGTGTACCAGATCCTGAAGCATAAATGGATGAGGTAACCTTGAGCTGTTTTTCACCCAGCCGCCGATTTCTATATCGCCGTAAACGGGATGTTTGTATGGAGTCCAGTCTTTGAAAAGCTCGCCCTGAGTTACATGGTCATTGAATTTTAGTCTCTTCCTTTCTGCCTCCGGATCATTTCCTCCCATTATTGAGGCAGCTCCTTCCGGTTTATCGAAGAAAGTTCCGTCAAATGTTTCAGTTTCAACCTGAAAAAGTTCTCCGACGAATGAGTAAGTCCCCAACAGATTATTTGCAAAGTCAGTAAAATCACCATATGTAGAATAAAGATCCTTCCAGCTTATAAGGTACCTGTATCCCGGGACAATCTTTTCGATGTTCTTGCCCAGATAGTCATATACTGCTATATCACCTGAGGGTAATTCACCGGCAGCCTTAATTGAAGGACCTCTGAGGTACATTCCTCCGTTATTATGATATGCGAATACCATAACAATATTAGGTCTTTTAAGCATCCATTCGGTAATTGCCCTTGTTCCTGTTCCTGAAAAAGGATAAAGTCCTGAACCACTCTGGACATAGGGAGGAGCCCAGTTGAAACCCCAGTTCCTGTTACCGTCAACATAGCCTTCTGAATCTTCATTCATCTGTCCGTCGCCGTCATTATCAATTCCTTCCTGTCCAAGTTGTATCCATTCCCCCGTCTCACCCGGTTTAACCGGAATCATAAGTCGCGACTCTTCCGGATCAGTTTTAAGTTTTCCGAACGGGTCCTTCTTTCTCATGTTTGTTATGCTCCCGTCGCCGTCAAGATCATCATCAGGGTCCTCATCAACCAAACCATCCCTGTCGTCATCAGTAGGAATTCTTAAACTTCTGTTGGAACTTGGGGTGTTGGGGTCATTGAAGAAGTGATACCTGCCATCGACATTAACAACAGGTATGATATAGAAGGCATTCCGGTCTACAACCTCAGTAATATCCTTTAATTTCCCGTAATTAGTAAGCAGCCTGTTTGCAAGATAAAGGCAAACCTCTCCGGCCTGGATCTCATTACCATGAATATTACCGTCGGTATATACCGCAGGTTTTGAAAGTGCTGTTCCTGTTTTTGGATTATTAATTGTGAGAGCATAAATTATTCTGCCCTCTTCACTTTTTCCCACTTCTTCAACAGATGTAAGTGCCGGATAGGCTTTGTTTAAAGCCATTATTGCTTCTACAACTTTTTCATAGGAATAATAATAGTCGAATCTAAGCGGAACTTTTATCTCCTGTGCCTTAACAACTGAATTATTTAATACAGCAAGGCATATTATTGCGGAAAGTAAATATCGTTTCATTGTTAACCTCCAATATTTATTTGTTTTGTATCTGAGCCTGCCTGTTTTGATTCAAGTTTGATTGTCAGCGCTCCCTTCTTCTCTGTTTTTATTATCCATGTCATTTTCACAGGCTTTTTCGGGGCCAGATCATTAACAGGTGTTCTCTTTTTACCCGAGAGTAAAGTTATTTCTGCTCCTTCTACAGTAATTATTGCAGGGGCAGGGATCTTGTCTCTTTTTCCCATAGCTGTGGGGAAAGGAAGGACTCCTTCGTTTTCAATCCAGACATCTATCTGATATACACCGCTGCCCTTGTCTGTGCTCTTAACTTCAACTATATGCAGTTTCGGGAGCTTCTTCGCAAGTTCAAAAATAAATGGAATATGAAGGTTAAGCAATGAATCAACAATTTTATATGGAGGGGTATTTGCGGTGTAAGGAGCAAACCCTCCTATTTCAACTGTCCCCAGAACGGGATGTTCGAATTGTTTCCAGTTAATGAAGCCCTTGCCCTGAAGATCTGAATCAGAAAAGGCCAGCTGAGCAAGCTCTTTCGGGTCACCTTTCTGTTCATCAGTTGCAGGAGCCGGCATTTGCTTCATCATTCCTGCAAGCTGCTTGGGTGTAACCTGTCCGCCACTTACCATTCCAATTACCATTTTTGCTGTATATTGTGCAGGTGCACCTTTTTCTTTCAGGAAAGCATTTATCTTCTCTTCACCAATGTTAACAAAATCCTCCTTCGACATTGCCTCAATAGATTCAACTGTAATGCCGCTCGATTCTTTTTTTGCCTCCTTGATTTTATTAAGTGCCCAGATATCCATGCTGAATATCGGAACCCCGAGCTGGTAATAGGCCCACATTTCAAATGATCCCTCCTTGTCATCTTCCGGATCGACTCTTTCGTCCTTAACTCCCTTGGCCTTCAGATAATCTTTGTATTCGGTTGAGATTTTGTTGTAGAAGGCGAGATCTTCCTGTATAGGATTAACGATTGCTCCTAATCCGAGAAAACTTGCTATCATTCCTTCATCCAGAACCATACCCGGAGGAAGCATAGGCTGAACGGCTTCCATTATCTCTGCCATAGAATATGTTCGCGAGACATCAAATCCCATAGCCTTGCCGATCTCTTCAGGAATGGTAATCTTATCCATATCTACTGATCCTTTTCTACCGCCTTTAGGTGGAGACAAAAGATAGTTTGTTGATCCTAAGGAAATTGCCATTGCAATCTCGGGATGCGCAAATGAAAATTTAATAAGTTCACCGGCTTCGGATGTCGATCCCGGAAATAAACCACTTTGTGCATCAAAGAATTTAAAAAGATGGGGGAAGTTTGCATTCACGTTTACTCCACCCATTCCATCTTCATTGTATTGACCATCTTTGTCATCATCCAATCCTTCTGTGTAGAGTTTATAGATTCCCTTTTCACCCTTTGTTGCATCAGCTTTTCTCATAAGTCTCGGATTCGAAGCAACAGGGATCCAGGTTCCATCAGGAGATTTTACTCTCATCTGTGTTATTATGCCATTGGCATCGAGGTCATTAAATCCATCCTCGTCTGTCTGGTCATCATTATCATCATTGCGGGGAGTTGAGTTTCCTGAATCCATAAACAGAGGAACAGAGAAATACCTTTTATAGGCATCTGGATTTCCCATTGGCAGAATGAACCATGTAATACTTGCACAAAGCTTGTTATCGGCAACAATTTTCTCAGCGAGTTTAAGTGCCGCCTCAGTAGTTACCGGTGTTGTTCCCGACATATTTCCAACAACAAGAATTGCGGGATTATTCTTAACAGTAACGCTTCCTATCTCCATCATCAGCAATTCAATGCCTCCGGGACTAACAGCCATTTTGTGCAATCTGACAAGGCCGTTTGAGTTTTGCCTGATAAGATCAATTCTTTTATTTACCTGTGAAGGGTCATTATAACCCTGAGCAGATGTTCTGATTGTGATTGTGGCCAGAGTCATGAAAATGACGAATAGTCTTATCAAACCAGTTGATAAAGTACAATTGTTTCTCATTTGAATATTTAATTATGTGGCAATAGATTAGTATTCACATCTTAAAAATAATACTATATTTCTATTTTAGTTCTTTAATTTTAATGTTTTTGAAAGTCACATAGTTTCCATGTTCCTGAAGAAGAATTCTTCCTTCCTTTACTTCCCCGAAACCCGGTGATGTTTTGAATTTGCTTTTTGAAACAAGTTCTTTCCAGGCAGCGTTTCCACGCTCATATTCAATAGTCATCTGTCCGTTGAGCCAGTGCTGAACCTTATTGCCATTAACTATTATAATTGCCCTGTTCCATTTGTCGGGGCCATTGTCTCTTTTGGTTTTTGGTGGAATGATGTCATAAAGTCCTGCAAGAGTTCGTGTTCCTGGTATTCCCAGTTTTGCATCGGGATGAAGTTTGTCGTCAAGTACCTGATATTCACAGCCTATAGATGCTAGTTTCCCGTTATCTGACTCAGTATCGACAAAATACTTTATCCCGCTGTTAGCACCTTTATTATATTTAAAATCAACAATAAGTTCAAAGTTTGTGAATTTATCAGTTGTAACAATGTCACCGCCACCTCCGGCGGCTTTTGTTTCAGGGTTAACAATTATTGCACCTTCTTTTATTTCCCATCCGCTCGGAGGAAATGCTTTTGTTTTTGCATTCATCCAGCCTGCGTTTGTTTTTCCATCGAAAAGCAGTCTCCATCCTTCATTCTTTTCTCTCTCAGTAAGAACATTATCGAGATAGCTTATCTGAGGAATAACAGTAGTATAGGGAGTTTTATACTTTTCAAGGTTTTCAGTAATAATCCTGATGTTTTTCCATTTTACAAGCAAACCAACCTTGGCTGCATCTGTACCAATCGAATGAACCTGAAGTGCTATGAAGCCTGATGGTGTCATATTATCAACAAGGTCGGCACAGGGAATGCCGTTAACCCACGTTCTTATTGAGTTTCCTATTGCTTCAATCCTGTAGTGGTTCCAGTCATTCTTTTTCAATGCTTTCTGTCCGGCAGGATTCTGGTCAAGGGCATATAGCCAGCCTCTTCTTGCTTCATCGTAGATACCACCCGACCATGCCCTGTCGGACGGATCGAGCTCAACCTGATATCCATGAACTCTGCCGTTCATATAGTCTGACTTGCTTTCGCTGCGGAACTGTACTCCTGAATTCATCTGAGGGTCGAACCAGGTATCAAATTCAAGGATGAAGTCGCCATAGTTTACTTTTGAACAAAGGAATGAATTAGGGGAGTTAAGAATTGTTGTTCCAATTATTACACCTTTCTCAATTTTGTATGGTGCAGTTCCGTTTAATTGTGTCCAGTTGCTGAGATCTTTTCCAATAAGCTTCTTCCACTGGCCATTAACATTCTGAACTGTAGCTCCGGCTATGAGCAATGTGACGAAAAGGAGAGTTAGTTTTTTCATAAGTATCTGGTTGTTAGTATGCAGTAAATTTTTAGAAGATAATTTCATTCAGCAAGATAATAATTTTATTTAATTTTTTCCGGCTCCCATTCATTGTACCACTTGATAACAGGTAGTTTATTTTCCCATTCTACAGGAAGCCATATATGTCTGCTGTCGGCAAGGTTCTCGGGAGTCCAGCGGTCGCCCATATAGATAAATTTGTTTTTAAGTCCTTCTACCTTAAGAATGTTAGTGCTCTGGGAACCAAATGTTATTTTATTCTGCTCCTCTGTCCCTCTGCAGGGGTTTCCTGTGCTTATCCATTCTCCTGTAAGGTTATCAGATACGGCAAGTCTTCCCGGATTTGGTTTCCATCCTGTAGTTCCTGAGGAGAACATATAATATTTCCCTTTAAGATAGAAGATGGCCGGAGCCTCATTCGATTCACCCGGAAGTACTCTGTAGTATTTTCCAGTAAAATCAAGAAAATCGTCTGTTAGTTCTGAAAAATGCAGAGTCATGTTTTCCTCTGCCGAATGAACATGATATGCTTTGCCATCCCTGTCAATAAATAGAGTCATGTCGCGTGCCATCTGTCCGCCTTCAAAATCACGTCTGACAAATAATCCTTCCCTGACAGCTTTTTTCCAGTCTTCAGTCCAGCTCTTTAAATCACCTTCCTTCACAGTCAGTTTCCTGTATTCCTCCGGTAAATTTGCTGGCCATGTTCCTGCATTCGGACGAAGACTTCGGAGATATTTATATGGTCCTGAAACTTTATCGCTTACAGCCACACCTGTCATTGCAGCCTTGTAACCCTGACCTTTAAGTTCGTGATGAAACCACATTACAAATTTGCGTGTTTTCTTATTGTAGATAACCTTAGGCCTTTCAATAACACAACCGGGCAGAAGGAGCGAAGTTGTATCGTTTATCACCCTGAGTGCAAGTCCTTCATTCTTCCAGTTCAGCAGGTCTTTTGAGGAGTAGCAG
>JFJP01005486.1_pt1 | contig 18927 bp, 18 predicted proteins | sample 431651 | NCBI WGS metagenome assembly JFJP01 (sample SAMN02602958, study PRJNA72255) | Microbial mat metagenome, whole genome shotgun sequencing project. | biome: fresh water; feature: sink hole; material: water; isolation source: purple microbial (photo- and chemosynthetic) mats found in...
GAACTCTTTCTCTCCAAACCACGGGCTTTGGTACCGATGGCGTGGGTACACAGCCCGTTGGCTCTTGTTTGGTTTGGTGGTAAGCGTCTTCCAGCCCGTGGTTGATGACCTCGAGCATCTTTGGCAGCAGAAGGTCAATCAGGCTTTGGTTGGGTTGATGTTCGGTGCTGCTTGTGCTGTTGCATTCACTTTGGCTGAAAACCTGTTGAACGCCTCTCGTGTCAAATGGAAAACGTGGGCGTTGGTAATTGGTACCTGGTTAATGGTAAAGGTCACTTTTGTCAGTTTGTTGGCCCTGACCGGCGATTAACTCAATGTTCAAGCATTTCCGCCGGACAAGTGCGCAAAAATGAGGGTTGACTGCGCCAGCGCCATCCCTCTGGCGACCAGCCTTGCCAACACTGTTTGAGGAAGGCTGATTACGCCATTTCAACGCAGCGGCGTGATGCCAGAACCGAGTCGAATGATTCGGTTTGCATGAACACCCTCAGAATTTCATCCCTCTGTGAAATGGAGCTATTGATGACAAGGCGCTCCAGGCTCTCAACTCTTTCCAGCCCGGAGAGGTCATCAAGGCTCGTATTGCGCCTCAAGAGCACCAAATGTGTCAATGCGCTAATGGTCAGAACGGCTCGTTGATGGCTGTCAATTGTCATATTAGACCTTTAGAGTTGAGATGCATCCAGGTTCAATCAACCCAAAAAAGGACAGCAATAGATTGGAATCGTTCTCATTTTACCTGCTGCACTTGTGACTGCTTAATGAAACTGCAGGACTTGGCTACATTGGGGCAAGGGGTAGTAGCCCTTCTTTGCCGGCCAAAATGAAGCAAACACGATAAATGGCACTGAGCCGACTGCGTCAAAGTTACCCCAGAAAAACGCACATTAGCCTGTGGATAATTCCTGAGCAACTCGACAATCTGGTGTGGGCATTGGTTTTGCGGAAGATGCTCAAAAATTAGGCAAACTAGGTTCCAACGATGAATTTTTGGGCTACCTGCATAAGCGGCGTTTCCCGTAAGTGGCAGGACTATTCACCTTGTCTGCAAAATCCCTCCCATGCAAAAGCGTCCACAAATACTGGGTGAGGAAATCGCCAATAGCGTGAGCCATGGTGTGGCCTTGCTCGCGGCCATTGGGCGACATGTCTCTCCGACGCAGGAGCCAACATCCACTCGTCGGCGGTGCACTTGATGATTTGCGCATCTAGTTGGGACCTTTGCCGGTTTTCAGTCGAATTAGAGCATTCTGACCGTATCGCCGCACATCCTCGTTGGAATCGTTCTTCAATTCCGTGAGTTTGGCCCGATCTTTTTCTTCGGCAAAACCGGCGAATGCGTCCACGGCTTCGAGGCGTACCCAGGCATCCCGATCGTTGAGGGCGAGTCGCAGGCAATCAGGAACGATTGCCAGTTCAGCAGGTGTCAGCAACTGCTTCCTGGCGCGGACATTCAGAACCACCATGAAGTTGAATCGCTGGAGCGCGTCTGGCGGATTTGCCCGGTAGGCCGAGCAAATTTTTGTAGAAATATCGGGTGTATCGATTAGCTTGACCAAGTTGTCCGGAAAATCCCTGGAGGAATCGTAGAACGATTTTTCCAGGCGCAATTGAGTGAGCGATGCGATCAATTCGTCAGCATTTGACAAGCCTACCTTTGCACGTAGTTGCTCAAACCGCGCATCCGCCTGCTCTGCGCTTTCAGCAGCTTTCGCGAGCCAATCCAGCGTCGGTTTGAGATCGAACAGGGGTGCAAGTGGTTTGAATTTCGCGCTTTCATCAAGTGGAGCGGTACGCTTCCAATGGAAAATCTCCAGATCTCGACTGCCCGCCTCTTTTCGAACTTCGACAAGTGTGTCATTGGCAAGAAAGAGAAACCGCTTGTTCCGGTTGTCCGGCCATTCGCCTTGAGGACACTGCACCAATACCTGTCGGTAAACCTTGCGGGAGTTCAAGGGCGCAAAAGGCTCGACTGGACCAGCGTCGTGTGGCGAAATGGGTGCGAGCGCTGGCAAATAGCCAAGCGCAGTACTGGTCGCGGTTTTGGCATGGCTGTCATCCTCAGGGCGCTGGCTAGTCGCTCCGCTGTAACGCAACTCGCAGGCAAAGGTTGGTGTTCCATCCTCTTCAATCTGAGCGATGGTCTGCGTATCGCCTACCCGGACTCTCAGTCGGGATGGCGCATGGCTGACCACCGGCTTGAAGTTCACAAACCTCTTTTCAAGCACCCATTCTCCGCCCCATGCCGGGTTCAGCCGACCCAAAGACGATTCCATTCCTTCGGGCACCCATTCATGATGACCTCGCCGGTGCAGCAAAAATACAGACCAGCGGGGGTCGCGTTTCAGCCAGTCGACTATGCGCTGCTCGGAGCGCGTTAGCGTTTCGTGCAGCATGCGCAGGTACTTCGCATCTTGTCTCCCACCGACGATGATCTCGCGATGTTTGTCGTAGTTTAAATAGACCTTAAGCCCGTCCCACGCCGGATCATAGGGTCCTGTGTAGGGACTTCCGCTGTGAAACACGTTGGCACTCCACGCCAGTGTCGATGTGCCAAGAGGCTTGCGATTCAGGCGGAGTTGGGCATGGGATTCGTAGTCATAACCACCTTGTATTCTGACGTACGTAAAGCTCCGGCGCACCATGGTTGATGCAGCATCGATCACCGCTGCCCGCCGGATGTCTTCGAGCTCTCCAGGACTGTATGGAGCGTTACCACCATGATGGTTATCAATCGACCACTCGCCATATACCCCGGCTGCCATTTGCCCATTAGTGCGTGCCTGACTCAGCGTCCTGCGCTTGTTTTGATCAAGTTGCCACGCGGGCGAGTTCCCTTCGGCTTCTTCATCAAAAGCAGCATCAAAACCGATCTCCCGCAGGCGCCGGCCGGCCTCCCTGCGGCGGACCTGATCATCGTCGCAAGTGGAGGCAAAGACACTGCGCTCAATGACCTGCGTGGTTTTGCACTGCCGCCAGATGACTTCGGCGACTGGATCACCTAAGCGAACGGCATCTCGTAACGCCCCTTGCCACTTTTTGTTAAATGACTCGCGTAATGTTTGGTACTTCGCAAATGCTTCCTGTATCCGCTTTACACAGGCTTTCTCCTGTTTGATTAAAGCCAACCTTTCCTTGCGGGAAGGCGGCGGCGCATCAGGATCACCTTCTGGATAGCAACGATCAGTGTCATTGGACGTTTCGACAGCTTCGACCTTCATAACATCGTCGCGTAATTGCCAAACATTGATGTAGCCTCTATCGTCCGCAAGCTGTCCCAGCTCCAGTGGCGTGACGGAGATCTGCTGCGCAGATGCCGTCAAGGCAAGCGAACAGAATGCTGCGACAACTATTCGTATCAAGGTGATCTCCTGTTGAAAGTGCCGGGCAACTATTGGTATATCCCGCATTCTTGCGTCCATCGGAGCCAGTTGGATAACGTGGCGGTAAGAATCTGGGATTAGTCACTCAAATCAAGTACACGAGCCTGAAGATTCGCTCAATGTGCAAGTGTATTGAAAACACAAAAGTAGCCGAGTCGATCAGCAATGGGTTGTCCGAAACGTTGCAGTACGAGGTGCGCGAAAGCGAAGGTACCCAGACGCCTAACGAATCGCTCGCCCGCGGGAGGGGTTCCTGCCGCGACTTCGCAATACTGTTTGCCGAGGCGGTACGCAGCCTGGACATGGGTGTTCGGATCGTGTCGGGCTATCTTTACGATCCGCAACGCTCTGCGACGGGTTCCGCGGGGTCCGGATCCACGCACGCTTGGGCAGAGGTCTATGTGTCTGGGGCTGGCTGGATCAACTTCGATCCGACCAATCGCAGTCTCGACGGATTCAATCTGGTTCCGGTCGCCGTTGCCCGCGACATCACGCTGTTGATGCCGGTGTCGGACAGCTATGTTGGTGCGGCTGACGCGTTCACCGGGATGGAGGTCGAGGTCCGGGTGGCCTGACCAATCTGGGTGTCAGACTACTCCAGCTGGCGAACGATGACAAAACAGCTCAACAATGACACCATCCCTTCATGCCTCTAGTGGCGCGTCTGAGCAATTTTGGGAGAATCGAGCAGGCTACATTGATTTTTGCGACAAAGCCATGAGTTCGACCGCCATCGCATCCACATCGTGTTGGTACAAGTAGATCGGACGCAACGTCTCCTGCCCCCAGCTCTCCAACTCCATATAGGCAAAGCAGGGGTACTTATTTGGGGGTGGATGCACCGTATCGGCAAATCTCCCCTCCTCTTCTTTGATCCACTGCTTCCAGGCAGTTGGGCTGATTAGAAGTTTCATCGGTCAGCCTGAACAAAGTTTGGGGCCATCTGTAACGAAGGTGCACAGAGGCTAGCGTTTTTGGACATTCGCAGATTTTATTGGTCGTAGCGTTTGGTGTAGTTGCCCTGTGACTGTCCAAGCCTTCTTATTTGCACTTCAAACAACCCAGTCGGCTCAAGTCAGGCGCGCACCCACATTCATGGACCAGTGGGCAGTCACCGAAAATAAGAAATAGATAACAATTATTGTTATTTTACTGTTATCAAACATTAATTTTGTTATCATCACAGCCTCCTTATTTTCAAGGTGGATCTGCTATGGGCACCCTGGTCACTTTCGAGAAAGTCTGTGCGGCGGCTCAACAACTGCACGCAACGGGTCAGCGACCCACTGTGCGCCTGCTGATTGCTACCCTAGGGGGTGGATCTCCCAATGCCATTCTTCCATTACTCAACCAATGGAAGACATCTCAGTCCCCATCATCTAAACCTGAGCTAACACTGGAGCCTGCCATTGCCAAAGTGATTGCGCAACAACTCGCAGTCATGACAGCGCAGGCCACCGCCTTGGCCGAGGCACGGATCACAGAGCTCACAGCCGACATCGAGTTGGTCGCCAATGTGGGGCGTGCCACTGAGGAAATTAACCAGCAGTTGACCGAACAACTCGCCCTGGCTCAATCGCAGGTTCAACAGCTCACAGGGCAATTGACACAGCGCGTCTCAGAAATTGAAGCGACTCGATTGGACGCTTCCAAACAAATACAGTCTTTGCAGACAAGCGTTGAGCATGAGCGCCAATTAGCTCAAGGTTTTCGGGATGACCTGATGCGCGCGCAGTTCAAGCTTGAAAGCTTTGCTGACTTGCAGGCCAATATGTCAACGCTGAAGATTCAATTGCAAAATGCCGAACGTGCAGCTGCCTTGTCCAGTCAGGAAGCTGCTGTCGCTCAGGCCAAATTGGCTGCCCAGCTTGAGCGCGGAGAAGAAGCCCGAATTCGCGAACTGGCGCTGATCAATCGGGCTTCTTGATTTGCTGCGGTGGTTTCACTTTGTTGGTTCGCGCGGCGTGCTTTACTTGCGCCCGTAGGTGCTGTCGTGGTCAGGTGCCACGGTTAAAAACCGCATGAAATCCCCATCTCTGTACGCGGTGCAACGGCGAGACTGGGCAATTCGCAATGAATAGATGGCATCCACGCCCGGCGGTGGTTTCACGCTGACAATCTTTTCCCACTTCAACCCGCTATCACGGTAAAGCTGGTCCCATGTCAGTTGCCGGATTTTTCTCAGGTTATCAATGGCGGCGTTGCGTTCTGGCTTTTGCAGAGCGAACAGGTTTTCCTGAAACACCGGGTTATTCAAGTCAAGGCGAATCGGGTTGTCACTGGAACCCATCCGCTTTACTCGCTTTGGGCCGCAGCGGCCAAAAGTGTGTCGACTTGCGAGTCAGAGGCAGGATGTTGCATTGACCAAGCAGTCGCCCGTGCCAAGTCAGAAGCCGCTTGCGCTTCATGTAGCCAGCGCTCGTTATCCGGAATGACGGTTGCAGTGCGTATCAACCAAACACCCGCTTCTTGCTCCTCGACCAAGACTTGGCGACCCGCAAATTGTTTGCCGAGCGATATCTGGCCATTGGCACCGATGACCTTAACTGATGGGGGCGACGCGACAGCTTGCATGATGTTTTCCTTGGTGCATTACCAAATTAGTGCAGCACGAAAGAATTGTAATTCACCCAGCCAATCTGTCAAGGTGGTGGACCCCTGGCCTATCTGCATTTGAACTGCTTGCGACCCATGTCTTTCGTGGTTTTATACTGGATCCAATGGCGCAATAGCCTCTACCAAGGTGAGCCAGCGCACAGTTCTCCTGCGGGGGGTGACAACAATGTGCTGGTCCAAGCGGCACTCTCCAGTCACTACACCAGTCATCGAAAACGGCTACCCAAAGCCTACTTGTCAGTGCGGCTCAAACCAAGAGCAGATCAACTTCAGGCGGCACAGGCCCTGTTCGCCCGCATCGCCCAACAGCGCGAGAACGGCCACACCACCTTCATTTCTAGCTGAACCATGAAACAAGGACGTTGCCTTTGTACAGACTGAGCGGCATTGCTGTCGATCCGGCGATCTGGGAAATTGACCTTAATTGTCCGATCCTAGCCTCTAAACAGAATTTAGAACCGCATTCTTTCACGCTCAGATGTGGAGCTGTCGTCGCCATCTTCCTCTGAAATTTCGAGCAGTTGCAATCGCAAACATTCATTCTCAACATTTGTAAAACTGACTGGGATGTGATGGTCCGCTGCAACTTTGACGACTTGATGCTGAAATTCCGGTGATCCAATCAATTCAAGACTGGCGCCAAATTTTTCAATGCTCAACAGCAGAGCAATAGCCAGCACATTTTCGTTATATTCGCTGAGTACGGCCAACTGTAGTCCGCCATCACAGAGCACGAGGCTGCCGTTCAATCGATAGGTGACATCACCATTGATTTCAACCAGATGAGTGAGCCCATTTATGATCGGCTCCATGGACTCGCGCATTTGTAGCCGGCGACTGAGTTGCTGATCACTTTCAACGATTTCATTGTCGATCTGGCCAGTGATTGACTGATCGAATGCTGCCCGTGCACTGTCATCAAGTTTGCGCAAAATATCTAGTGATTCCTTGTCACCACTTTGGGCACGACCTTGCAAAAAAAGTTTCCAGGAATTAGCCGGTGTTACTTGGAGTTCTTTACGCACAGAACCCCGCTCTCTCTTGAATGCAGTGAAAATTTTCTTATTCTGATCTGACACAGCATTTTTCCTACTGATGCCAGTCAAGCCAATTAACGTCCTTGCTTGCTCGCTCTTTAAACCTAAGGACAAAAGCACTCGCATCCTTTTGGTTTCTTGATCGAATGCCTGCCGTCGCTGTCTTAAAGCAGACATAGCGAATGATTGCTCTTTTTTAAACTCACTCCAAAGAGTCGTCTCATTGACCTTACCGCGTGCAGTTATGCGGCGATTGGCAACTTGATTCTCATACGTCTGATGTATAACCAATGAAGCATCTTTCCACGAAAAGCCCAATTCATCTGTTAAAAATTCTGACGGAAGCAGTAAACGGGATCCACATTGAATGCGCTCAATGGTGTCAATACAGGTGATCACTTGATACAGCGAAGGATTCAGTCCATGGCTATGACTGAGACCGGCCAACACTTGGCTACATTGCAGACATTTTTCAACTTTATGGATTCTGTCTTTATCGACTGAGTGAGCATCACGCTCCACTATTTCCTTCAGAGCGCTGGACAAAACGCTAGATGGCTGAAGTACGGTGATCTCGTTTTCAATGAGTACATCGCTTGTGACACCACTATGTTCTCCTGAACCACTTCCTCCAAGGCTCTCCCCTAAGACCCTGCTGACTTCAACTGCTTGTCGCATTTGAGGACCCACTGGGCTTCCAAATGGTCTGGCTCGTACATCCACGCTTGCGTCACAACGCAATAGCATTTTGGTCCTGTTTTGAATTCCATCCAAGTTGCGTATTTGCACTCCTGGCACGCGATAACCGCTGGAGGTAGGCTCTTGAGCGGAAGTTGTTGTAGGACTAATGAAATCATTATTGGATATCTCCAGATTGTTTAGAATTTCGAGCCGTGAATTTACATCAGCCTTGAGGTAAACATTTTTGTAAATATGACTTCCCGTGTTTAGCAAGCGAAGCTCTCTAGCCTTAAATAGCCTCCATTCTTCTAATATAGATATATCGTACATTGAGACGATACGTTGAGGCTGTTTTTCCTGATAACTAGATTGAGAAGGATTATTTATAATATTTAATTTAGCCGCTGAAGATAGTTCGATGAATGATTTTTGAAAAAACACACTCGTAAGTCTAATGGTAGTTTGATTTTCTTTCAACTTAATTTGATAGTGTTCAAAAAAATGTCCCCTATTTATCAGCTTTACAACACCAAATGTCGACAACAGATCACCGAAGCGGTCCCATGAAGAAATATCATCAGCCAAAATCTTCTTTTGAATGAAATCTTCAAAGTCAGATTTATTCGAATCTAGCATATCTAAATCAAGTCGGGAACTATTCTTGTATCTAGAAATTAGACCGATGGCACTTACTGAAGTTAGTCTTGGATTGATTTTTGGGCTGGTTAATCCATAACTTGAATTGAATGACTCCTGCCAAGCATCAATATACTTTAAATTATCAGTTCTACCTCCCAAGTAGCCAAGCGGTTCGATTGATTTGCCACTCAGCAAATCATGACGACCTATTCCAATGTGTATGTGAATGAATCGCTCAATGTATGTACCGGTAGTTGTATTAATGTAACTCAAAATTCTTGGACGATGTGCTTCAGCGTAAATAGGTATGCGACTTCTCTCATCCTCAGTCCATGCAAAAAGTGCATGATTGATGAAATCAATAACAGCAGTATGTAATATATTAATGTGAACATAATGTTCTGCAAAAGATAAAGTTACATGATCATATAATCTTCCCTCTCCCTGATGCAATGAGCACGCAAGCTCAAAAATCATAAGATCACCAAATAGTGGTATACGTTGATCTAAATCATTTCGATGAAAATTTCGGCCACTTTTTTTTCCTTTTTCAAGATATTCCTTTAGTCCACCCTTGCCACCTGAAACTCTAACGATCATTTGAAATATCAGTAGCTAGAGCTACTGCCATGTTGTTGAGTTGAACAAGTTGACTAACAATTTCTTTGTAATAGTCTGCAGACAAAAGTCCATTCGAAATGTCTTTGTTGGTAATAAACAACAACCTGCTCAAACCATCAGATATTTTTTGAAGCAATATTACAGACTGTCTTGATTCTCGGCTGGGTGCGTGCCGCGCATAGATATGAAATTTATTTTTTACAATGTAGTCTCTAAATAACTCAGATATGCTTAGATTGGCAGCTTTCCCCAGCTCTACTAAGGTTGCATGCTCCTCTGGATCTACACGAACTGCAATAATTTTGCTAAGTTTGCTACCAATGGATTTTCGTGCAGTTTTCATAATGGAAACCTCATACTTTAGTGCCTTAGTTTATAAAGATTCTACGATCAATTTGATTAATGCTGTCACCAACTTCTGCAAATTTAGAGGATAGTTGAATGCCTACTCAGTATTGATCATACAAGTTCTTGTGACAATTATTAACGATTTTCCTCATTTATGTAAACATAGCTCTCGTGCCTATTGTTTCAAAGTCACGTTTATCGTAATATTGCCCGCAATGAGATCTTAGTAAGATCTTACCAAGACAATAAATTTGTTTACTTGGCAAGAATTTGTGGCTATTATGAATTGCAACGTAACTTATCGAGAATAGATAATGAACAATGAATCACATGCTTTGGTTAAGCTGGTTGACATTTTTAAAGAACAAAGAGCCAAATTTCCTGGGAATCGAACAAAAATCGGGATTCTTCGCTCTTTATTTCATAGCATAAAATTCTTTAAGAATGAAGGTTACAGTTATGGAGAAATTTTGGAAACGCTGGTGTTTAGCGGATTAAAACCAACATCACTTAACGAATTTTATGGATTAATGAATCGAATTCGAAACGAGCAAACATCTAAAAATGATATGAAATCGACTGTTGTAAATAACCTACAAGACAGCTGCGAATTTTCAACTAATCCTATATATTCCAAGAAATCATTAATTACGCAAGAGAAATCTCAAGCTGACATGAATTCGCCGTCAACAATCGAAGAAATAAAAACAATTTCACGTTCATACAATCTCGACTTTACAACATTTGACTGAGGAAAATGCATATGTCCAAACCTGAACCAATGAGAGCAATCATCGTCTTGCTAAGCTACACCGGCAAAAGCGGTAAATCAACCATGACTAACAATTTATTTGAACCGCGAATGTTGAATCCAACTATTTTTCGAATTGAAACTATTAATGAATCTGGTCAGATGTCAAATGTAAACATGGAGGTAAAGTTAAAGGGGCGAGAAATCGAAAAATTGATGACATCACTTTCGAAAACTGATTGTGCTATTATTGACGTTGGATCTTCAAACATTGAATCTTTTTTACTAACTCTTGCACAACAATCTGAATCGCATCGTATATTTACTTACTTTATTGTTCCGGTCGAGGCCAATGGATCGAAGATCAATGAGTTTATAGAAGCTGCGAAAACAATTACAGTTTTGAATAAGTTAGGTATTGGTAGCTCTCGAATCAAAGTTGTATTTAATAAGTTGGAGCCAGATAACTTAGTTGAAGAAGAAATGTCAAGGTTTATCAACTTTCATAAGAAAAATCCGATATTCACATTGAATACACATGCTGTTATATATCAAACCCAAGCTTTTAAGGCGATTTCTGAATCTAAGTTGTCATACCAACAATTAGTTGCAGACAAAACTGATTACTTTAATTTACTTAATCTAACATCTTTGGATAAGCCGGACGAACGAACTCGGATAGTTAAAATGGCTCGTGCTCAAGGTTTGGTTAAGCAATTAGACGCTGATCTTGATCATGTTTTTGATGTATTGTTTGGAGATGCTGATTTTTCGAATCTTGATAAAGCTTCTAGCGAATTTGATGAATTTATATTTAACTAGGTATCGATTTATGACTTTGACAGATGAAATTGCTGCTCGTGTGCTAGGTGAGATTCACACTCTAACTTATAAAACTGACAAATTGATTAATAAGATTGGCGTCGTAGCTATCCATATTGACAATGCTGCTAAACAGATTAAATCGGACTCTGATACTGCAGTTGAAGTCGTTCGTAAATCACGTTTATCCTCGACTACCAATTCAATCCAGTGGCTTATTATAGGATTGTTAACTATCATCGCTTCGACACTACTTGTTGGATGGTTGTGTTATTTAAGTGGTACTGACGCAGGTAAATACATTGGTTATTCACAAGCCAGAGAGGAAATTTCTGCAGCATCCTGGGCAAACACACCTAATGGTCGGCTTGCATTTCAGCTTAATAGAAATGGAAGCCTTGAATATTTGGTAAACTGCAGTCGCCCGGGATGGATAGCTAAGGATGGTGTTTGCTATGTATTTTCGTCGGAAATCGGGGTTACATATGGTTGGACATTGCCAAAATAGTATAGTATTGTGTTTATTACATATCATTTAGCACTCAGCGCGCCGGACCCTTTCACTATATTAATATAGATAAACAGTGATTTATTTTTTGTCCGATAGATATTATTATTCTTCGAGATTCACAACTGGCTTCTGAATTCAACGGTGTGATGTATTGTTTGTTCCATTTAAATTGCATTGAATTATCAGCCGATGAATCAATTGGATAAACCCCGAGGGGGTTGCTGTATCCAATGTGAGCACTTTGGTGGCCGGGGTTCGGGCATTCAACAGACACATCAAAGGATTGCGCCTAGTTGTGCTGCAAGCATATTGCCAGTTGACTGACATCTAACTGCCCAGGTTTTCCAACAAATAGATCGCTTTCCTGTCCCCGGTGCCGTCCGAGCGTGATTCCCTGGGAAGCAAACTGGAGAAATGTCGCATTGCTTCAACTGCGCGTGTTCTGACTTTTGCAAATGAATGCGACGTTTTCGAAATGAATGCGACAAAAATGCTTCAAATTTCGCTAGGTTGTACTTTTGGCCTTGGTTCCAGCATCGCTTTCACCTACGCCAACAAACACTCGATTTGCTGTGTTTGCTCAAGCCAATAGCGACAACAACAATTTGATACACAAATGTGATTCACTTTTCGCTATTCTTGCGAACGTCAACTGATTGAAGCCATAGTCAGTGAAATCAATCCATTGATGTCCGAGCTGATAAAAGCTGATCACGATTCTGGTTTTATGTCCGTAAATTTTGGAGAAGGATATGACACTCAGTACTTTTAAGCTGAAAGTTGCTTTTTTTACTGCTGTTGGTTTGGTCTTGCTTTTAGCAACAATTTTTGGCCTAAGGCTAAGTGAGTCAGAAATGACACTTCTGGTCGGACCACTCGTGCTTGGTGGAGTCGCCGCTGTCAGAATTCAAAGGCGACGAGAACGGCGACAACTGGATTTGATGCGGGATTCGGCACTTTGGTGATCAACACTTACGAAAGTGTTGATCATCCTTACAAAGCCGACTCTTTCTGATCCTATATAGCGATCTCCCACTGTCACGCCATCTCAGCCTCAGGAAAGTCCACCACCGCCTTTGGCCAGGACTGAGCCGTGATACCGGCTAGCCCCTTACGGATATCGTCTGCAATGTCGCCCTCAACCTTCGAGGCAGAAGAACTGTGAATCGCCTTGTGAATCGTTTGCGCGACCTTTTGAAGTCCCCGGGCGCTTGTCAGCCCCATTTCCCGTAAGGCCGACAGGAAAGTCGATACCACCTGGATTTCTCTGCGGTCTATGCCTATTTCAAACTCAAGCCACTCGCAAATCGCCAGCCCCAGCCCTAAGTCACGAAGTTCCGCATAGGTCGTAGGCCACAGCGACTCGATATTCAGTGTTATCCAGCGGTCAAGGCCTGCTGGGGTAATGCCTTCATAAGTGTTGTCCATCAAACCAGCTGGTCGCTTCCCTCGCGGCGCATCCTTAGCACTCCAGAACAGAGGATTATGCTTGTCGATGCCACGGCGAACGTTGGTGGCAAATGCTGGTTCGGCTTCCTCCGCGTCAGCTTGTTTACGCAGGAACGCTGGAATTTCAAAGTCATCCATACCGCCACCGCTGAGCGCATCAACGCGTGCTGCTGCTGCAATTCTGTTTCTCCAAACAGTTGGCGAGCTCAAACTAGTGGCACCAACGCTCATTGAGCAGGCATCCACCAAAGTGTCGAGCGAAAGATTGTGCACACCGGTTCGCAAAGAGAGGGACAGCGGCGCACTTGAAGACCGAACCACGGACCCGGTTGCCCCCCACCCCGCCGCCAACATTTGCGGCACTTTATGGGCGTCTGGCATTTCCAGCGCTTTTTCTGCCTCCGAGCGCTCATGCACAAGAATGAAATTCGTCTCGTCTGTGACCAACTTGTAGGCAACAGCCAGGTCCTGCGTCACCGAAAGAGATGCTGAAGCTCCGACATCTTGCCGAGCTTGCACCAATTCCTGGTACCGGGCGTAGGCCGTCAATCGCGCCACGATGTTGGTGCTGGATTCCGAAGGACTCAGCTGCGCCTGCGCGATAAGTACTTCACCGGCCTGTCCCTCAAAGCGCCCCCAAAGCTTGGCCACACCTAATTCCCCCATTTCTGGCGGCGTGTTCACAAAGGCGCAGACATTGAACATGTCGTTTTCAAATGCGTAACTCTGGGCCTTCTGCTCCCAACGAATCGAAAGTGACTGCGGCCACTCCACCCTCATGTCAGTCGCCTGGACCAAGCGCATCCTTGACGACATGCGCAGGACTGCTGGCTCAACATCTTCGCCTGGCGCCACAAAGTCGCAGTGTCCGCCCGTGGTTGTCGCCAGTCGCCGCAGGTGAACTTCTGCCGGACTGGCACCGATAGCCACAATGAAGACCCGATGTTTGGACTTTCGAGCCACTTCGATGACCTCGTCAATGCCCTCTATTTCGCCGTCTGTGATGAGAAGAATGTCGCTTTTTCCACTGTTGGCAATGGCAATCGTGGACACCAGCGCCTGCGCCATCTCGGTGCCTCCCAGATCGGCATGCAGGTTGTCAACCCAGCGCATGGCTGACGCCTTGGCCTGAGGTGTTCCCGACCACATTCCCCGACTGCGGTGCTCATAAATGCTGCCAAAACGCGACAGTGAGAACTTGTCGCCCTTGACGAGTCCACTGATGATGCCCTTGAGCGCTCGCCGTGCCGCCTCGATACTGTCGCCGCCCATGGACGAGCTGCAATCCACCAGCACCTTGGCGGCGACGGTTCTGGCTGTATTGGATTCAATACGTGGACTAAAAAATGCCATTGCTGCATGCTGACCGTCCTCATAGAGGTCAGAGCAAACCAGCGCCTCAGACTCATTTTTGAGTTGGTCAATGACCAATATGAAGTCGCGGTCCAGATAACCCCGCTGGGACAGCTTGATGACCAGGTCATCTCCATTTCTGTAAAAACTGGTTTTATGAGACGGCGAACCGACGTTGGTGTTGGCCATGTCACCCATCAGCGTCAAGAATATGTCAAACGGGTACTCGGCCGCCAGGTCAGTGACCGGAACCTGGTGAGGCTGAAGTCGACCCTGAGTGATGGGGTTGCCATACCGTGGTGCGATGGTCGTGGGCAGCATCAGCCGGACTTGACCGTGTTCCGTGGCAAGCACTTGGGCATAACGCACCAGAATATGGCACTCTTCGCGTGCCATAAGGTTTCCGAGTTCCAGCGTAAAGCTGCCATCGGGGTTGCGCTCCAGCATGATGCTCGAATTGCCTTCTGAGATGGCCTCTTCATATCTGGCCCGGGCTGTGCTTCTGGGTGATACCTCGCCTTTGAGCACCTGGCCGTTCAGTGTCACCTCGACTTCCATCAGCACCGCACCGAACGGCAGCGGGAACGTATAGGTGATTTCCGTGTTTTTGCTACTGGTGTTTCTAAAGGTCTGCTTCAAAGTCATGACCAGCAAGCGCCCCTTGACCGCCCCATTGACTTTGACACCCAAAAGCATGAGGTCTCTGTCTCCACCACTGACTATCTCGGCCTGACGCAAATTTCCCATTTTCATTTCCCCTATTTGTGTGACATCGATAACTTGCTAATCTTGGACGCAGTCCTGCGCCCCTTGTGCCGATGCGACTTCGGCATAAAGTGCCATCACGCCCTTGGCAAATTTCCTCACCTGCTCGGGTGTCAATCCCGCCCGAGTCGGCTCTATAACCATCTCCAAACCGTCCGTGACAACGAGATGGCTACAGACTTCAATTGAGCCAGCCGCCTTTGGTTTCGCAGGGACAGCGGGTGTTTCTCCATGGAGGAGTTCCTTAACTCGCTCAAGGGATAGGCCTGCGGCAGTCCACTTTCGGACAAGCAGCGCCTGCTCCAAGTGTTTGGCACCGTACCTTGCTGCACGGGTTTCTCCGTTCGGTCGGTCAATGAGACCGTTCTGAACGTAGTAACGCAGCGTGCGAATTGGCAAATCAGCGAGAACGCATAGCTCGTTAAGCGTGTAAGTTTCTGGCAGATTAGACATACGGTCTTTTTAATACACTCATTATTTACACTCTTAGTGTAGCTAATTTGTGAATCAATGCAAATCATTTTTTTGTCCTGTTCGATCAAAGTTAAAAATCGGTATGCAAGCGTGTCTTGCCAGCCATTGACGCTGGACAAGTTCAGATGCGGTAAGGGTTCAATGGCCCGTTCAAAGCACGGGGACTGCGGGTTCTGCCTGCGCGATGAGCAGACTGGCTTAGGTCTCTGGGTATGCGACGGAAGCGGTAGCCGGTGGTTACGATGACCCCGTCTGAACTAAGCACCGCGTACAGGTTTCGTCCAATCCGTGGCTCTGGCCCGGACTGCCTGTGGTTCATCAAGGGCCAATGCATCTAGCGAACTGCCGTCAAAAGTGACAACTTGACCACCCTGGTGATCATGGGCGTGTCGGCCGTATGCCAGTAAGCAGTCCAGAACGTCACGATTGACACCTCGCTGCTGCACCCGGATGCTGGCGTGGCGACTCAGCGGGAAGGACGCCGCATCGAATCGGCTGGTTTCGCTAGAAAAATGCACTTGTGAGCTCATCATGGTCCTCCATTGGGTTGTCAATAAAGTTATTATTGAAACCAACTAGCTCAAGGCGTGAGCTACATAAAAATGAGTTGTCATGGACCGTACTGAGCGCTTTTACAAAATTGACAACCTGTTGCAAGCCCACTCGGTGGTGCACATAGACCGTTTTTTGCGGGAGCTTGAGGTGTCGCCGGCCACGTTCAAGCGTGACCTGGAATACATGCGCGACCGGCTCAACGCGCCAATTGAGTGGAGCAAAGCCGATGGCGGGTATAGCTACGTTTCTGGCACCAAAACTCAGCAGCAGTCACTGCCCGGACTTTGGTTCAATTCAGGCGAGGCCTATGCACTGCTGATGATGCAGTCCTTGCTTTCAGAAATGCAGCCCGGATTGCTGGGGCCTCATATCGAGCCATTGAAAGCACGACTGAAGGCGGTCATTGAGGCTGGAAACCACGCCGCATCTGACGTTGAAAACAGGGTGAAGTTGCTGAACGTCGCTGCCCGGCCGGTGCCCGACAAGAATTTTGAGGTCGTGGCGGCGGCTCTATTGGGTGGGCAACGTTTGCAAATCAGCTATTACAGCCGTGTGCGAGATGATGTCAGTGAACGGGAAGTCTCACCACAGTTGCTGATTCACTACCGTGGGAACTGGTACCTCGGTGCCTGGTGCCACAAGCAACAGGCCATGCGGTCATTCTCGATGGATGCCATACAACAGGCATCGGTGCTGGCCAAAGCGAGCAAATTAATTGCAAAGAAAGAGCTCGACGGGTTCATTGGTCAGGGTTACGGAATTTTTGCTGGCAATAAGGTTCGGTGGGCCAAGTTGCGGTTTTCTGCTGAACGGGCGCGCTGGGTTTCGAGGGAGTTGTGGCATCCACTGCAGAAGGTGACCGAGCAGCGAGATGGAACTTTGATACTGGAAGTGCCCTTCACTGACCTGCGGGAGTTGTCAATGGATATTTTGAGACAGGGACGACACGTTGAGGTATTGGAACCAAAGGAGTTGAGGGATGAAGTCGTGAACGAACTGCGATTGGCGTTGACGTCATATTCCCAAAAAGTTCACTGTCACGATTTGTGAGCCAAATACCTGTGCTGCTGATGGCGATTTTCACGTTCCAAGAGCCTCAAAAGCCTTGACATTTTGACCCCCAAAAGGTACAATAGAAACTGTTCTAAAGCACTGGAAACAATGGTAATTGCGCTACATAAAAAGTAGCGTTTTCTTCTTGGGGCGGCAATAATTTAATTTCATTTTTTGCTGCTGTCGGTCGTCATTTGTTTTCCGCTTCCAGCCGTCAAATTCTCGTCAGCGACCTGTTGACTGAATGTGAAAGTTAAGGCCATTTTGTTGTTCTCCCGCCGGGGAGCCGTATGGGTAGTGTCTTTGGGGAGAGTGACATGCACCGTTTAGATCGTTTGCGAACATTGCTCGAATAGGCCCACAGTCAACTGCAGCGAGTGGGTCACAAGGTTTGTCGCCCTGAGGCAATAAGCCACTCTCACTGAAATTTCATAGTGCCCTTGCACTAACTAACCACCGGATTTCTCGTTGCGCAAGCCAACAACAGTTGGCCTGTCACGGGATTTTGTTGCCTCTTGCATGACCTGCGAAGTTCATGCCGAGCGGCGCTTTGCTGTCATTTTCTTGAAAGGAGTTTGCACCCACCGTCCTCGATTTCAACGTTGTCATCCATCTGTTCTAACGCCAAAGGAGAGTCATGAAACCAATTTCTGTCTATTACCGCCCGGAACAAAGCTGCGATCAAGCAGACTCATTCAGCCCAAGCGCCGGCAAACCTGCCGAAGTCATGCGCGATTGGTTGTCTAACAAAGACATCGCGCCGAACATCAAGGTGCAGTCCTTTAGTCCTGTCAGTCGCGACATCCTGTATGCGGTTCACGACCCAAAATATGTCGATGGCGTCCTTGATTGTCAAATCGCCAATGGATTTGGAAGCAGAAGCAAAGCGATTGCAGATAGTTTGCTTTACACCGTAGGAAGCATGGTTGCCGCTGCTCAGCATGTCTGCACCGAAGATGAGCTCTTTGCTGTGTCGCCAACCTCAGGGTTTCATCATGCCTGTTACGGTGGTGGTGGTGGCTTCTGCACATTCAACGGGTTGCTTGCCGCCGCAGTACACGTACACAACGCAGGCATTGCTGATCGAATTCTGATTCTGGACTTCGACGCACATTACGGGAATGGCACCGAAAACATCATTGATCGGCTAGGCATTGACTACATCACGCACATCACAGCAGGGACGTCATACAAGACAGCAGTTGAAGCCTTACAGCAGTCAAAAATATTGCAGAACCACATTATTTGTAGCACATGTCAAGATAAAAAGTTTGACCTGATCTTGTTTCAAGCTGGTGCTGACATACACATCGATGATCCGCTAGGTGGCTTGTTAACCACTCAACAGATGTGGACGCGTGATCACAACGTTTTTTGGGGTGCAAAGAACCGCGCCACGCCAGTGGTGTGGAATCTTGCTGGTGGCTATCAGCGCTGCGCCAAAGGCAGCATTGAGCCTGTCTTGGCACTGCATCGGCAGACCATCAAATTGTGTATAGACCATTCGAGTGCTTCGGACGAAACATAAAACAGCCTTTATGGACATGCCCCTTACCCCCGTGCCTGTGAAGTCAACCGTGCCACCAGCAACCAAAGGTGCTGGCAGCAGCAGATAATCCCCAATGTAGTTTGGCGAGGCAAAGAACTTACTGCTGAAGCATTGGTTTGCAATCCAAGTCGACCATTCGGCTGCTGGTAAAAAAGCATTGTCCAGTTAACAACTCATTAGTCAAAAAATGACCACACCTAATCGGCTCATAAGGTCAAAAAAACCAGCAACTCGTCAACCCCGTCCTGGCAACCATGAAACTTTGTTGATGACATTGTGCATGTTGGACATGATCCCAAAAGTCGGAAAAATTTCCACTT
>JFJP01038476.1_pt1 | contig 18925 bp, 15 predicted proteins | sample 431651 | NCBI WGS metagenome assembly JFJP01 (sample SAMN02602958, study PRJNA72255) | Microbial mat metagenome, whole genome shotgun sequencing project. | biome: fresh water; feature: sink hole; material: water; isolation source: purple microbial (photo- and chemosynthetic) mats found in...
GCTTTATGATACACATAAATTGTATATTCGTTTCTTGTTTGCCAATAACTTCCTTCAACTTTTTCTGCAGTTGCTTTTTGTTCCCCTTTTGGCAAAAACCAATATTGATAATTATAACCACCTTGTTTCAAAAGTACCGATTGTACATAGGCAGATTTTTCCATATCGTATTTCATGCGAGAAACATCGTTCATTAAATTAAAATTAAATTCTCCGCCCAAATAGATTTGTCCGTCAAAAAAAGGTTGTTTAGCAGCCAAATTAAAATTCACAACAATATAATCGGCTTCAATATTGTCTTCTTGCGCATTTTGTAAATTTACAACGTATTTTCCATTTACATCCATTTCTTGCATGTAGGTTTTGGACGTTTGAATTTTGGTTGGATATAAAAGAGCCTCATAACGTGTTTTGTTATATCGGATGGTTTCTACACCTTCGCCAGCAGCGTAAACCGACGAAATGTCGAACCGATGATATTCATACCCACCATCAAAAATCAATGATTTATTGTTGATGTAACTTAACGTTGAATTAGATAAAAAGGTTGGCTTAATATTAGTAACTTGGTTGTCCAACCTGTTGTTTTGACGTATCACTACTTTGAATTCTGATGCTGCATCGCGCACTGAGTAGCCATTCAAGTTAACTTCAAAATCCAACTGTTGCAATCGTTCATTTAATTCTGTATCAGTATTTCCGCGTATAGTTGCCGAAATCCCAACTCTCGGTTCAAGAATAGAAAAACAGGCTTGTGCTAGTGGCTTTTCCACCTCATTGTCTTCGTAAATTATAAGCACATAATTACCAGATATTTTAAAACCCATGTTGTCGTTGGGCAATGTGATTTGATAATGAGTGTAAAGAAATGTGGTAGTTGTCGACAAGTTAAAGTCTGTTATGTTACCTGTTGTAAAACCACTTAAATACTCATTAGAGTTGAGGTTAGAAAGTGTCCAATCGGCATTACAATGCATAACTTTATAGCTATAAGAATGGGCTTCGTGCGACATTTCATCAAAACTAATATGCAGTGAATTTTCATTATTTAATTCAATGATTGGAAGCCCCATTTTTTCTCCTTGCATTGCTATCTGCAATGTTTTTAGTTGAGGGTTAAAAATTTGAGTTCGGTAAATTAATTGAGAATATAAATTGATACAAGAAAGAAAACTTATCAAAAATAAAAAACTTTTCATGTTGTTAGATTTACTAAAATTTTATTGATATTTTTATGCCACAAAAATAGACAATTTAATGCAATATCAATTATTCGGAAGATTAATTATTAACTAATGAATCATATAATAAAAGAATTCTTTAATATTAAAGAGTAATCGACGAAAAAAAAATGTATTTTTGCCTTTGCAAATTAATAAATATCATTTTTTCAATTCATGTTGTAGTAGGTGCTTGATGATGTATCCAATTTGTGTACTTAGTTATATTTCAAAATCAATTTATTGATTCATGTATTTTTTATTTTTTTTTCCAAATTCTGTTTCTTTCATTATCATTTAAAAGTAATCAGCTCAATCTAAGAAATAAGATAACTAATCCATTTTTATTTTATCTATTAAACATTATATCGATTAAATTGCTACGCAATTAATAATAAAAAGCTTAACACTAAGACCATTGAAAGCACTTAGAAGCACTAAGTATAAATTTATGTTTTTTCTTAGTGTACTTTAATTATCTGGCGTTCTTAGTGTCTCTTTGTGCCCTTTGTACCTTAGTGGTGAATCTTAATTATTTGTCCCGATAGCTATCGTGCATTGAGCACAATAAACATTTAATCAATATAAACTCTATTCATTATCAATTATTTATATGGCTAAAATTGTTAGATTAAAACGCGGTTTGGATATTCAGATTAATGGTAAAGCGCAGGAGCAGCTAATTTCTGAAAATTCACTAATTTCAGATAATATAGCAATAATTCCCGACCATTTTCATGGAATCATTCCCAAAATGCTAGTCAAAGATGGAGATGAGGTGAAAGCAGGCAGCCCACTTTTTTATGACAAAACTTATCCAGAAATGAATTTTGTGGCTCCTTATAGTGGAACAGTGCTGTCAGTTGTACGCGGTGATCGTCGTAAAGTAATGAGTATAACTATTAAAAGGGATACTAAGCCAGAATATAAAGTATTTAAAATAAGCGAAATAGCATCTTTAACCTCTGTGGAAATAAAAGATGCTTTGTTGTCTGCAGGGCTTTGGCCATTTATCAAGCAGCGTCCTTATGATGTAATAGCTTCGCCTAATCAACAACCTAAAGCCATTTATATTTCCACTTTTGATTCAGCGCCGCTTGCTCCCAATTATGAATTTATTCTAAAAGGACAAACGTCAGATTTTCAGGCTGGTATCGATGCTTTGTCCAAACTTACCAATGCAGAAGTACACTTAGGCATAAAAGCAGGTTCATTATCTACAGATTTTCGAGCTACCAAAAATGTAAAAATCACGGAGTTTGATGGAAAACATCCTGCTGGCAATGTTGGAATACAACTACATCAAACTAATCCCATCAACAAAGGTGAAGTCGTTTGGACAATAAATGTTCAGGACGTACTATATATTGGAAGATTTTTCAATAAAGGTATCGTTGATTTTACAAAAACGATAGCCCTAACTGGTCCAGAGTTTACTAGTCCAATATATTGTAAATCAATCATTGGGTCTAGTATTCAATGTTTTGTGAAATCGAATGTAAGTGGTGGAAAATTACTTCGCTATATTAGTGGCAATGTACTTACTGGATTGCAAATTGAAGAAGATGGTTATCTCGACCCTTACGCTTCGCAATTAACAGTGATGGCAGAAGGTGCCGAAATCCATGAATTGTTTGGTTGGGCGATGCCACGATTTCACAAATTTAGCACTACTCGTTTGTATTTTAATGGCATATTGGAAAGTAAATTGTTCCAAAAATTAGTTGGAAAAATTCAGTACCAATATGATGCTCGTTTGCTAGGTGGACGTAGATCCATTATTATGTCAGGCGAATATGACAAAGTGCTACCAATGGATATTTTGCCCGAATTTCTGATTAAGGCGATGATAGCTGGTAATATTGATAAAATGGAAGCTCTAGGAGCATACGAAATTGCGCCAGAGGATGTGGCACTTTGTGAATTTGTATGTACTTCCAAATTACCTCTTCAACTCATTGTAAGAAATGCGCTGGACACAATGAAAAAAGAATTGGAGTAACTTTTGTGATGTAATTGTTGATTTTTTAATATAAAAACTAACTTCGTTCCTTCTGCGATAGTTTTCGCACCAAAGGTAATGGGTCATAATTTTAAAATATGAGGGCATTAAAAGATTTTATAGATAAACAAAAACCAAATTTTGAAAAGGGAGGTAAATTTGAAAAATTACATTCAATTTTTGACGGTATTGAAACATTTTTGTTTGTTCCAAACTTAACGTCTAAAAACGGAACACACATTCATGATGCAGTAGATTCAAAAAGGACCATGGTTATTGTAATTTTGGCACTTGTTCCTGCTTTATTATTTGGAATGTACAACGTTGGTTATCAGCACTATTTGGCTGTTGGACAATCGGTAGGTTTTTGGTCAGAGTTTTTGTTCGGTTTTTTAGCTGTTCTTCCTATTATTATCGTTTCTTACGCTGTGGGGCTGGGCATTGAGTTTGCTGTGGCGCAGGTTAAAGGACACGAAATTCAAGAAGGATTTTTAGTTTCTGGTTTCTTAATTCCACTGATTGTTCCCATTGATACTCCACTTTGGATGGTGGCTGTGGCAACAGCATTTGCTGTGATTTTTGCCAAGGAAGTATTTGGTGGTACTGGAATGAATATTTTTAATGTTGCATTGGTTACTCGCGCATTTTTATTTTTTGCATATCCTACCTTTATGTCGGGCGATGTGGTGTGGGTTCGTACAACTCAAACCTTTGGATTGGGTGCTGGAACTCCTGTCGATGCCTATTCTGGCGCTACTGTACTCGGACAAGTTGCTACATCTAACAATGTGAATCACAGCATAACTAATATTTTAGGCAATCCGATTGGTTTCTTGGATGGTTTCTTAGGATTTATTCCTGGTTCCATAGGCGAAACTTCTACTTTAGCCATTCTTATTGGTGCTGCCATTCTGTTGATAACAGGGGTAGCTAGTTGGAAAACAATGTTTTCTGTTTTTGCTGGTGGGGCAGTTTTGGCTTTGGTCTTTAATGTGTGGGGTCCAAGTACAGCTGTGGCAAATTTTCCATGGTATAATCACTTAGTTTTTGGAGGATTTGCATTTGGTGCTGTATTTATGGCCACCGACCCAGTTACTTCTGCTCGTACCGAAACTGGCAAATATATATACGGGTTTCTTATTGGTGCTATGACAATTATTATCAGGGTTTTAAACCCAGGTTATCCAGAAGGAATGATGTTGGCTATTTTGCTGTTAAATATATTTGCTCCCTTAATTGATTATTATGTGGTAGAAGCAAATATAAAGAGGAGATTGAAAAGAGCTGTTAAGTAATTCATTTATTCTCCCGTTTGGAGTTTGTATTTAATCGCTACAAAACTACTCTTTTTTATAGAAAGAAGATTTAATCTGAAAAATTAAAAAAAATATGAATACAAATAGTAATAGTTATACGCTTTTTTACGCCACTATAATGGTAGTAATTGTAGCCTTAATGTTGGCATTTGTTTCGGGTTCGTTAAAGGAAACTCAAGACAAAAATGTTAAACTTGACAAGAAAAAGCAAATTTTGAGTTCTTTGCTTATCGACACCAAAGACAAGGATGGTGATGTTTTGTTCGAAAAATATATTACTAAAGCGTTAATAATAAATTCAGAGGCTAAAACTTTATCAGATAATAAAGATGAAGCTTTTTCAATAGATATAAAAAAGGAGTTGGCTAAGAGTTTGAAAGATCGCCAGCTACCTATTTATTTGGCCAATGTAGAAGGTGAAGTTAAATATATAATTCCATTGCGTGGTACTGGTTTGTGGGGCCCAATTTGGGGTTACATTGCTTTAGATGAAGATAAAAATACGATTTTTGGAACTTATTTTTCTCATGCTAGCGAAACGCCCGGGTTGGGTGCAGAAATTTCATTACCAGCTTTTCAAAAAGAATTTATTGGAAAGAGTATTTTAAATGATAAGAATGAATTTGTGTCAATAGCTGTAATGAAGGCTGGGCAAACTGCTGATAACCAAGACCAAATAGACGCAATATCTGGAGGAACAATTACAAGTAAAGGGGTTGAAAAAATGTTGCTAGATTGTATTGGTCAATATGAAAAGTACTTAAAAATAATGGATGGAGGAACTGTAAAATGAGTAAAATACTATCAGAAAAAACTAAACAGGTTTTTTTGGGACCGTTAAGTAAAAATAATCCAATTACAGTTCAAGTTTTGGGAATTTGTTCTGCATTGGCTGTCACCGCCAAACTTGAACCCGCTTTAGTTATGGGCCTGTCAGTAACCATTATTGTGGCTTTCTCCAATCTTATTATTTCAATGTTGCGCAACACCATTCCCAATCGAATTCGAATCATTGTACAATTGGTAGTGGTGGCAGCTTTGGTTACCATTGTAAGCGAATTTCTGAAGGCCTATGCCTATGATATTAGTGTTCAATTATCAGTATATATAGGTTTAATTATTACCAATTGTATTTTAATGGGTCGTCTCGAAGCATTTGCAATGGCAAATAACCCTTGGGAATCGTTTGTAGATGGGCTTGGCAATGGATTTGGTTATGCGTGGATATTGGTAGTTGTAGCTTTTTTTCGAGAATTGTTTGGTTCGGGCACCTTACTTGGTTTTCGTGTTATTCCTCAGTCTTTTTATGAAGCGGGCTATGTAAATAATGGCTTAATGATTTTACCGCCTATGGCTTTAATAATTGTGGCATGTGTTATTTGGGTACATCGTAGTAGAAATAAAGAATTGCAAGAATAATTGATAGTTTTAATAAACTTGGTAGTAAAGCAACTTTAATGATAAATTATAAATGGAAAATGTAGCTAGTATTTTTGTTAAGTCGATATTTGTCGACAATATGATTTTTGCTTATTTTTTGGGAATGTGCTCTTACCTAGCCGTGTCCAAAAACGTAAAAACGTCAATAGGCTTGGGGCTTGCAGTTATTTTTGTATTGGCAATAACTCTTCCTCTTAATTATTTACTAGAAGTGCTTATTCTCAAAGAAGGTGCATTAACTTGGCTGAGTCCTAGCCTAAAAGACCTTGATTTGAGCTATTTGTCTTTCATTTTGTTCATAGCAGTTATTGCTGCTATGACTCAATTGGTAGAAATGGCTGTTGAGAAATTCAGCCCTTCGCTTTATGCTTCATTAGGCATTTTCTTGCCACTTATTGCCGTTAACTGTGCCATTATGGGTGGTTCGTTGTTTATGCAGCAACGGGCATTTAATAATGTGATGGAAGTTACATCTTATGCCATTGGTTCGGGTGTAGGCTGGGCATTGGCCATTGTTGGATTAGCTGCTATTCGCGAAAAAATGGAATACTCCGATGTTCCTGCTCCATTGCGTGGGTTGGGTATTACATTTATCACAGTGGCATTAATGGGCATAGCATTTATGTGTTTTTCTGGATTGAAAATCTGATAGTAACTGTTATCCCAAGTTGGGAACAAAGTACTCGGGTTCTATAACAACAAAAATCTAATTGATTTTTATTTGCTAAACTCTTAAAAAAAAGAGCTAATCGAATAATCAAAATAAAACTATTCCTCATGATTTTAGCAGTCGGTTCATCTACATTATTAGTAGCCAGTTTGGCAGTTTTCCTTTTTGTTATTTTGCTTTTGGTAGTTATGCTATTGATAGCTAAACGTTATTTGGTCTCTTCTGGGAAAGTAACAATTACTATAAATGGAGAAAAAGAAGTTTTGGCTGAGGCGGGTAGTACTTTGCTATCAACCTTAGCTACACAATCCATTTTTCTACCTTCTGCTTGTGGTGGAGGTGGTTCTTGTGCCCAATGTAAATGTCAAGTTCTAGAGGGTGGAGGTGAGATTTTACCAACCGAAATAGTTCATTTTAATCGAAAACAGATTAAAGACAATTGGCGATTGGGATGTCAGGTAAAAGTGAGAAATGACATGACTATTAAGATGGATGAAGCTATATTGGGTGTTAAAAAATGGGAGTGTGAAGTGGTTTCTAATGATAATGTAGCAACTTTTATAAAAGAATTTATTGTTAAATTACCAGCTGGCGAAAAGTTGAATTTTACATCAGGTGGATACATTCAAATTGATGTTCCAAAATATGATATTAAATTCTCTGACTTTAAAGTACAAGACCGTTTTCGTGCCGATTGGGATAAAATGAAGCTTTGGGATTTGACTTGCAAAAATGAGGAGGAAACTATGCGCGCTTATTCAATGGCAAACTATCCTGCTGAGGGTGATATAATTATGTTGAACGTACGAATTGCTACACCTCCATTTAATCGGGCCATAGGTGGTTTCGAAAATGTAAAGCCAGGACTTTGTTCTTCCTATATTTTCAACCTAAAACCTGGGGATAAAGTAATGGTTTCGGGTCCTTTTGGTGAGTTTTTTCCGGTCTTGGATTCCAAGCGCGAAATGCTTTATATTGGGGGTGGTGCTGGAATGGCACCATTACGCTCGCACATTTTACACTTGCTAAATACCTTAAAAACAACCGATAGAAAAATAACTTATTGGTATGGAGCTCGTTCAAAAAATGAAATATTTTACGAACAAGATTTTCGTAAATTAGAAACAGAATTTCCAAACTTTACATTTAATATTGCATTGAGCGAACCACAGCCAGAAGATAACTGGACTGGTTTTGTTGGATTTATTCACAATGTGATATTTGATAATTATTTAAAAAATCAAGACTCTCCCGAAGATATTGAATATTACATGTGCGGACCTGGTCCAATGGCAAAGGCAGTAGAAGGCATGCTTGACAAGTTGGGTGTACCCCCAGAAATGCTTAGATTTGATGATTTTGGCGGTAAATGATTTTCAGTTTTCCATTACACACAGCAAGGGACACATTATATGTGTCCCTTGCTGTGTCTAAAATCTTATATTGTAAGCTCGTCAATACCTCAAAAAACTATAAGAGAGCTTGATTTATATCTCTGTACAAATCTTCTACGTCTTCTAATCCTACCGAAATACGTATTGTTTTATCCGAAATATTCATATCTTTACGAAGTGTCTCTGTAAAAGTTCCAAAAATAGTACTAGCTGGATGAATGGCTAAAGTTTTATTGTCAAATAAATTGGTAGCTCGCTTTATAAGTTTTAATTTATTTAGAAAACTAAAACAAGCTTCACGGGAACTCAGATTGAATGTAAACATAGCACCTGGACGTTCACCAAACTGACTATTGCTTAAAGCGTGAAACGAATTGAATGGTAGCCCACTGTAATTTACCGACTCAATTTTAGCTACTTTCACCATTCGTTCGGACAATTGCTGACAGGTTTTTGTGGCACGTTCGTAGCGTATTGACAAAGTTTCTAGGCCCAAATTTTGCATATAAGCTACTTGTGGTGTCATATATGCGCCAAAATTGCGATGAATTTCTTTTCGAAGTTTCACTGTATAAGCGGATGGTCCAAATTCTTTGGCTAAGCTATGCAGTTTTGGTGACGATAACCAGTTGAAATTACCGTAATCAATTATCAATCCTCCTAAGCTAGTAGCACCACCCGAGATATATTTAGTACTCGATACAATTTCAATATTTATTCCCCAATCTTTGGCCTTAAATGCACAAAAGGGTATAATGGTAGTGTCGGCAACTATTGGTACTCCACATTGTTTAGCTATCACCGAAAGTGATTTTAAATCAGCTACTTCCAATTGAGGATTGGTTATTATTTCTAAAAATATAGCACAAGTATTGGAATCAATATGAGCCTCTACTTCATAAGGATTGGTTAAATCACAAAACCTTGTTTCTACTCCAAAGGATGCCATTGTATGGGCAAAAAATGAATATGTGTTTCCAAATAAGTGGCGTGAAGTCACTATATTACTGCCCGTTTGTGCTAATGTAATAATAGCATTACTTATGGCTGCCATCCCTGAATTTAAGGCAGTTACACTCAGTGCGCCTGTAATATTCTGCACTCGGTTTTCAAAATACTGAACAGTAGGATTGGTAATGCGTGAATAGGTGTGATGAGCCGACTTACCAATAAATGCTGCTTCCATTTCCTCTGCGGTGTTAAACTCGTAAGCAGCAGTTTGATATACTGGCATGCTCAACGAATTGTATGCGTCGGCAATAGGGTAGGGAGTGTGTAGTAGTTGACCGTTAAATGATAGTTTGTAGTTATCCATTTTGATAGTTTATAGTTGACAGTTTATAGATTATAGTTGAGAATTGAGAATTGGTAGTTGACAATTAACTGTCAACTATCAACTGTTAACTATCAACTACCAGCTTCTATCTTAATTTCGCTCCTAGTTTTGTTTCAAAGTTCAATTGTAACTTCTTCATTATCCCATCTATCTGGCTGTCTGTAAGTGTTTTGCTAAAATCTTGTATGACAAAACTTACTGCGTACGATTTTTTGCCTGCTTCCAAGTTTTTGCCTTCGTACACATCAAAAAGATTTACTTTTTTCAACAGTTTACGTTCTGTTTCAAAAGCAATTTTTTCAATTTCGGCATACGTCACGTTTTTATCTATCAATAGTGCCAAGTCTCTTTTTACTTCTGGATATTTGGATAGTTCGGTGTATTGCACATTTTTTCCACTTAATTCGCTAATTAACAATGTCCAATTAATGTCGGCATAATAGACATCTATATCAATATCAATCATTTTACGAATTGTAGGATGTACAATTCCATAAACTGCTAATTTCTTGCCCGACGCACTGTAAACCGATAATGCATCGCTCAATAAATCATCAGAGTATTCGCCAATAATTAATTTTCGCACATCAACACCGAGTCGTTTGAACACATTCTCAACATAAGCTTTCAATTCATAAATGCTCGATTTTTCATCTACTGCAGTCCACGACTGTGCTCTTTTATTTCCAGTAAGCCACAATCCCAAGTGAAAATCTTCTGAATAGGGTGACATAGCATCACCCTCTTTTTTATTTTCGATATTATAGTAATAGCAATTTCCAAATTCATAGAATTTCAGGTCAGCATTACGTCTATTCACATTACGAGCAATATTCTCCAATCCACCAAACAATAAAGTTTGTCGCATCACGCTTAAATCGGAACTAAGAGAATTTATTATTTTAACGCTTTTGCCAGCAGGAAATGACGTTAAATCAGTATAATAAGCTCCTTTAGTCAATGAGTTATTTAGCACTTCGTTGTAGCCCTGAGCTGTTAATTGTTCGGCAATAGTATTTTGCAATTTGTAACTATCTGGTTTTTCGCTGAAACTCAAATTTGATTTTAGATTGTCGCCAATTTCTACATTATTATAACCATAAATACGTAAAATGTCCTCAATTACATCCACATCACGTTGTACATCCACACGGTAAGCTGGAACATGCAATTTGTATCCATTTTCTGATCGGCTCACAATTTCCATTTCTAGAGCAGCCAAAATGGTCTCAATATTCTCTTTTCCAATTTCTTTTCCTATCAGCGAATTTACTTTTTGTAATGAAAGTTCCACTTCATAAGGTTTTACTTCCACCGGATAAATATCCACAATATCACTTGATATTTTACCACCAGCCACTTCTTGAATCAGCAATGCACAACGTTTCAGAACGTAAATGGTGTTTGTTGGGTCGCAGCCACGTTCAAAACGAAAGGATGCATCAGTATTTAAAACATGCCGACGCGCCGTTTTTCTTATCGTTACAGGATTGAAATAGGCACTTTCCAAAAACACATTTTGAGTAGTTTCAGTCACTCCAGCATCTGCGCCACCAAATACGCCAGCAATGCACATAGGCTCTTCAGCATTGCAAATCATCAAATCGGCCGAATTAAGCTTCCGCTCTACACCATCCAATGTTGTGAAAGGAGTTCCGTCCGTCACATTTTTTACACGCACTTCACCACCTTTTATTTTATCGGCATCAAAAGCGTGCAGTGGTTGACCCATTTCGTGCAATACAAAATTAGTTATATCCACAATGTTATTGATAGGTCGTAACCCTATGACTAGCAAATAGTTCTTCAACCATTCTGGCGATTCGGTAACTTTTACACCCGAAATAGTGACTGCCGAATACCGTGGACAAGCATCTGTGTTTTCAACAGTTACAGGAATACTTAAATTTGTATTGTCAATTTTGAAAGCCTCTACGGATGGTTTGGTGAGTTGTATTGTTTTGTCTTTTAGTGCAAAAAATGCTGCCACATCTCGTGCCACACCATAATGCGATGCTGCATCTACGCGGTTTGGGGTTATGTCTACCTCCAGTAAGGTATCGTCCTTTATTCCATAATAATCCTTGGCAAGCATTCCCTTTTGAGCATTGGCAGGTAATACAATTATGCCGTCGTGGCTAGTTCCAATTCCAATTTCATCTTCGGCACAAATCATCCCAAACGACTCTACACCACGTATTTTTGATCTTTTAATGCTAAAACTTTCATCGCCAGAATATAATTTAGTTCCTACAGTTGCCACCACCACTTTTTGTCCCGATGCCACATTAGGCGCTCCACATACAATTTGTAAAGGCTCATCTTCACCTACACTTACCGTACAAACATGCAAATGATCAGAGTTTTCATGAACAATGCAAGTCAATACTTCTCCAATCACCAATCCTTCCAATCCACCTTTGATGGTTTGAACTTTTTCAACTCCGCCTACCTCAAGCCCTATCGACGTAAGCGCTTTTGAGAGTGCATCTGGTGTAATTTCAATGTTAATATATTGTTTTAGCCAATTATACGAGATATTCATACGTGTTTAATTTTATATTTTTCAATTTATATTTTTAAGTATCGTTGATGATTTCTTACTAATTGAATTGTCATTTAATTCGAAATCAATTATTTTAATTATAAGTACTCAGCACCCCTAAAGTAGTACAGAATATTTAATTTTTAGTAATTATTGAATTTAATGATACTTGAAATACCAGACCTGAAATTTAATGATTGAATATTGAATAACACTCTAGAACAGCCCCTTCAGAGGGGGCGGGCTGAGTAGTTATTTGTCGAACAAAACAATTCCCACTCTATCAATGTGCTCAATCAAAGCACTTTCATTTATTCTGTCATATATAACAAGGTCGAATTTATACGGTAAATTCAGCTTATCAATTTCGATAGTGGCATCAATAATGTCATTTAACTTTAAATCTAAACCAATTAATGCTAAATCAATATCTGAGCCTGCTCTAAAATTGCCTTTTGCTCTTGAACCAAAGAGTGTTATTTTGGTAATTTTTTCATTTTGTATTAATACAGAAATGATGTTGGTTATATCCGATTGGTTTAACCCATATTGTATGTCATCTTTCATCTTTTAATTCCCTTTCATCTCTTCAGTTAGTCTTTCTTGCAAACTATTAAAAAGGAAATAATATTCGGTTCGAATACTATCAATAACTTCATTGGCTGTAGTTTGATCATAAGTATGAGCCGTTAAGTTCCGACTGTTATGCATTCTCATCCAACCCTTTCCCTCAGTAATATATCCATCCTGAAAGCTTTGTTGTATTACCGGTTTTGGTCCATTTATATCAATGTATCCCTTTTCTTTTAACAGGTCTTGCAATGTTTTCCAAGCTAATTCATACGTATATTCAAATGATTTTATTAGTCCTTGCTCTTCCATTTCATTCAGTATTTCTACTTGAATAAATTTTTCTAGTTGATTAAAAGCTTTGTTGAAATTAATAAAACGTTGTTGCCAACGTATGTCTTTGATGTCCATAATTATAGGCTTAAAATATGATTTAGAAAATTATTTTGCCAACTCCTCTAATAAAATTTTATTCTCCTCGGGAGTACCTACCGTAATGCGCAAACAGCCATTACATAAGGTTACGGAGTTACGATTCCTAACGATAATGCCCTTATCCACAAGGCCTTGGTAAATACCATTGGCATCAGTAACTCTTACCATTACAAAATTAGCATCGGTAGGATAAATGTGTTGAACCAAAGGAAGTTGCTTTAGTTTGTTAATTAAACTAGAGCGTTCTTCCAACAATATATCCACCCAAATTTTAACTTGTTCAGCATTTTTCAATGATGATAATGCATGTTTTTGAGTAAGAATATTGATGTTGTATGGATATTTAATTTTATTCAGCACCGAAATTATTTCAGTGGAAGCAAAAGCCATTCCCAATCGGATAGCTGCATTTCCCCATGCTTTTGAAAATGTTTGGAGAATTACCAAATTTGGATAATCCACCAGTTTTAGTGCAAAACTACCCTCGCTTGCAAAATCAATATAAGCCTCATCCAATACAACTATACCCTCAAATGAAGTTAAAAGTTTCACTATTTCAACTCTATTTAAGCTATTTCCTGTTGGATTATTGGGTGAACAAAGCCAGATTATTTTTGTGTATAAATTACATGCATCCAATAATTTATCAGCCGAAAATTGAAAGTTTTCATCCAACAATACTTTGCGATATTCCACATCGTTTATGCCTGCACTCACTTTATACATGCCATAAGTGGGCTCAATGGCCACTACATTATCAATTCGCGGCTCGCAAAAAGCACGATATAACAAATCGATGGGCTCATCACTACCGTTTCCCAGAAAAATATTTTCTGCAGATACGCCCTTTATGACCGATATTTGCTCTTTTACTTCCCATTGCAGCGGGTCGGGATAGCGATTGTAGGGCGAATTGTACGGATTTTCGTTGGCATCTAAATACACAGACGCTTCACCCTTAAATTCGTCACGAGCGCAAGAGTAGGGTTGCAATTGCCGTATATTTTCGCGGAGTAGTTTTTGTATGTTCATTTTAATAAGTCAAATGTCAGAGGACCAAGGTCTAATGTTTTTTATAAAATATCACTGCTATCAAATAACAATTAATAACGAAAGCAAATAACGCAAAGCAAATAACAATTAATAACGCAAGCAAATAACGCAAAGCAAATAACAATTAATAACGCAAAGCAAATAACGCAAAGCAAATAACAATTTATCTTCTATGGCTACTAAAAGTTTCTACCACTTCTTTTTCCTCGTTTAATCTTACTTTCACAGCATTACTGTGTGCAACAAGTTCTTCATTTTCGGCCATCAGTATTATTGCATTGCTCAAGTTGGTAAGGCCAACTTCTGAAATCTGTTGGAAGGTCACTTTTCGTATAAAACTATCCAAGTTTACACCGTTATATGCTTTTGCATGCCCGTTTGTTGGCAAAGTATGATTAGTGCCTGAAGCATAATCTCCAGCACTTTCGGGAGTATAATTTCCCAAAAATACAGAGCCTGCATTTACAATATTAGCAGCCACACCTAAATAATACCGAGTGCAGATAATTAAGTGTTCGGGCGCATATTCATTGGTCATTTCTACGGCTTCTTCCAATGTTTTAACCACAATTATTTTGCTGTTTTCTAATGCCTTACGTGCAAATTCTTTGCGGGGAAGTTGCTCTAGTTGTAACTCTAATTGCTCCAAAACTGGCTCAACAAGCTTTTCGCTTACCGTTATCAAAATTGACTGACTATCAACACCATGTTCTGCTTGTGAAAGTAAATCGGCCGCTAAAAAAATTGGATTGGCAGAATCATCGGCAATAATTTCTACTTCCGACGGGCCTGCAGGCATATCTATTGCCACATCGCGCAACGAAACTAACTGCTTTGCAGCTGTAACATATTGATTGCCAGGACCAAATATTTTATATACTTTCGGAACAGTTTCAGTGCCATACGCCATAGCGGCAATGGCCTGCGTGCCACCAATTTTGAAAATACGATGTACTCCAGCTACTTTGGCAGCATACAAAACTGCTGGATGAATTTTACCTTCCTTGTTAGGTGGTGTGCAAAGTATAATTTCTTTACAATCAGCTATTTGTGCAGGAATTCCCAACATTAACACCGTTGAGAATAGGGGGGCAGTGCCTCCCGGAACATATAATCCCACTTTCTGTATGGCAATGGCTTTCTGCCAGCAATATACGCCTGGCGAAGTTTGAATTTCGGGGTATTCGCGCTGTTGTTCAGAGTGAAATTTCCAAATATTGCGTCGAGCCATTTCTATGGCTTGCTTTAAATTGACTGAAACGAGTGACTCAGCCTCCGCCATTTCCTCTTTGGTTACTTCAAGAATGTCAACTTTTACTTTATCAAACTTTTCTGTATATTCTTTTACAGCTGTATCACCATGAGTTTTTATTTCATCTAATATTTTTTGAACCGTATCAAATAATGATGTGGTATCAAAAGTAGGCCTGGCTAAAATAGAATTCCACTTTTCTCGTTCAGGATATTTTATTACTTGCATACAAGTTTAATTTACAGTTGTTTAGATTTTTTTTTAGTTGAAAGCTGTGTTTTCTATGACCAATTTTCACTGAATCTATTCCAATGATTATAAAGATCTTCCATACCATTCAACACTACATGGGCGCCACTATCCGACAGAATTTTTGGATCTAATGGACCCGTATTTATTGCAATAGTAAATAGCCCGGCTTCAGTTGCAGATTCTACTCCCAAAGGTGCATTTTCTACTACCACAACTTCCCAGGGCTTTACGCCCGATTTTTTTAAGGCCTTCAAATATGGTTCTGGGTGAGGTTTTCCATGCTGAACATCAAAAGCGGTAACCATTTTTTCTTTGTGAAATATATTGGGAAAATTGTTTTCTAGATTGTCAAGCAAACTAGCTTGCCCAGAGCCTGTTACAACAAATATTTGCAATTGCTGTGCCTTTACTTTCTCTAATAGTTCTAATGCAAAAGCTATTTGTTCTGTTTTCCCACTTGCCTCAAATAATTCAGATTTTAAACCGTATATAGTCTGTTTTTCTTCTTCAGTGGCAATTCTTCCATGTTCCTTTACAAATACGCCATCGATAGTAGATGCACCAGTTCTTCCTTCATTCATGTACGCCTCATACTCGGTAAATGGCAATCCTACTTTGTGCAATGCGCCAACCCAGGCCGATGCATGATGTTTCATGGAATCGAATAACACACCATCCATGTCAAAAAAAATGGCTTTGGGCTTAAATGTTGGATAGTTATTTTGCTGTTTGAAATTTTGTATTTCTTTTAAAAACATAAAAAGGCTATTTTTCTGCAAAGATAAGCATTTTGCTACTATTAGCCCCTTTTTTCTACGGCATAATAATGAAAAAAACACAAAATATTCTTTCTGGATATTTTTTATCCATCAATTGTGCTTTTTAATGGTATAGAGATGGTTTATTTGACTAATATTATTGTGTTCAAGCTATTATTGTCGTTTCATAAGATTTATTTTATTATTTTAAAACTGACAGTTACTAGTCATTTTTTGTTCCTTTTATCAACCGTTTTTTATACTTTTGTACTCAAAAATATCGAAAATGAAAACTAAATTAGTATCACTTTTACTTTTGATGATTATTGTGTTTAATGCTTGTAACACTGTTAGTGAATCAAATTACACACCTCAAATTTCCATTTATCCAAGATTTATTGTTCATAAAATTGATACCTTGATAGGTAAAGATACTATAGATCTTTACTTAACAAATACTTCTGGGGAGTATTTATTGGATACCATAACGGTTGGTGATACAGTTTTGATTCCCATTACACTTAATGCTTTAGCCAATAGTATTACAGCATTTTATCTGCTTCAATCTCCCGCTGACGTAACAACAATTTCACTTCCCTTAAAAAGTTGGATGGATTCACTTTTTCTTTCTTCTTCAAATTATGCTGATGGAAAATTTATTGCAAACGGTACTTTTTCATATCTCTTCTTTCCGTTTAAATATATTGCTGAAAAACCAAGCAACGATGCAAAACTTTCAATAACAGTTAGTTCCAACGCAGTGTTTGAAGATTTTTCAGGAACAAATACTAAATCCTTAACATTGAAAACGCCAATTGTTAGCGCTAAATAATTCAGTGTTTTTTTTTACGGGAATATGTGATGGGTTATTTGGACTTTTTTGGGTTTCTGACGGGCAGTTTTCAAAAATTCTAAGTCTACTAATACAATTGGCTACTATTTCTAACTCGTATTTTTTTTGCTTTTAACACTAAGTCTATTAGTATTCTATCTCATCATTTCTGCTATACATTTCAATATATCCTCTTCATTATCAGGTGTAAACCACTTAATCTCTTTGTCGCGGTTAAACCATGTCAACTGGCGTTTGGCGTATCTGCGGGAGTCTTGTTTTATCATGTTAATGGCAAAATCCAATGACCAATTACCGTCCATATATTCGTATATTTCCTTGTACCCAACAGTATTTAAAGTGTTAAGGTTTTTGTGCGGATAAAATTGTTCGGCCTCTTTTAGCAGCCCATCTGTTATCATTTCATCCACTCGATTGTTTATTCTTTCGTAAAGTTCTGGGCGTGGTCTATTCAACCCAATTTTCACGATGTTGAAATTGCGTTTCTTACGTTCGCCAGTTCTCAAATCAGAATAGGGTTTTCCGGTCATGCTGCAAATTTCCAACGCATGCAATATTCGTTTTGGATTTTGAAAATCAACTTGTTGGTAATGTTTTGGGTCAAGTTGTTTTAGTTCGTTTTGGATAAATTCCAAGCCTTTATTGCTAAATTGTGACAGCCAAAATTCACGAGTTACGGCGTCAACTGTCGGAATGTCATCCATTCCGTTGCATACTGCATCAATGTACATCATGGATCCACCCACCAACATTACAACATCTTTTTCTTTGAATAATTTGTCAAGTAACGTTATTGTATCTTGCTCATATTGACCTGCATTGTATTCATCAAAAATAGAATGAGAACCAATAAAATAATGTTTTACTCGTTGGAGCTCTGTTTCGGTGGGTGCGGCAGTACCAATTTTTAATTCTCTATAAAATTGTCGTGAATCTGACGAAATTATTGGACAATCAAAATGTTCCGCCAAACGGAGACTAATATTTGTTTTCCCTACGCCAGTTGGACCAAGAATAACGAGTAAAGTCTTATTTAGTGGATAGTTTATAGTTGATAGTTTACAGTTCAGTTCTTCCATTATTCACAAATAAAAATTAAAAAGCTAGGCTGTTTTAAAGTAAGAGGACAGAAAATATGCATATCTTCTGTCCTCTGTATAATAAATTGATATTGTATTATTTATGCCAAATTTAATCGTATAAATTAGGCTAGATTAGGTAATTAATCTTGTCCCCCTTTAGGCGTTAGGGGCTGTTTTTTTTAGAATTTTGGATCTTCTGCAAACAAGCTACTGTCATCAAAATTCATTTCACCAAAACCTTCTTCGTCTAGTTCATCTAGTTCATAGTCTTCATCTCCATAAAAATTTTCGTCTATCACAGTTGCTTTAGGCGCTAAAGAAATTCCTTCGTCTGCCATAATTTGTTCTGGCGCATTGCCTTCGGACAAAGAACAAACAGCTTTTTTAAGATTTTTCAACGGAATAATTTCTGTTAGCTCAATAAAGAATACTCTGTCGGACATCATGTCGAAAACATAGAGTAGTTTTTGATTTTCGTCAACTAATAATTCCTCTAGTGTAGTGCTGTCCATAGTTAAATTATCGTATTCCGAACTCGATTCCATTTCAACTAAGGTTACCTCTTGACCTTTTTCCCAATTGTCAGCACAAATAAAAAAAGATGTCATTTGGTTCTTCTCATAATTTGCTGAATCGAGAATTGCATTATGCAAATCAATAAATTTTGCTTCAGAGTCTATTGATATAACGCGAACAAAATCATCTACCTCATCGGATAGTAATGTGAATTTATAAACCATGTTTTTT
>JFJP01020132.1_pt1 | contig 18921 bp, 16 predicted proteins | sample 431651 | NCBI WGS metagenome assembly JFJP01 (sample SAMN02602958, study PRJNA72255) | Microbial mat metagenome, whole genome shotgun sequencing project. | biome: fresh water; feature: sink hole; material: water; isolation source: purple microbial (photo- and chemosynthetic) mats found in...
AAGGCGGCCAACGGCGCGCTCTTCCTGGCGGCGGCGGTGCTGCTGCTCCTGCTGCTGCGGCGGTTGGGGACGCCGCCCCTGTTTGCCCTCGGCGTCTCGATGGCGCTCCTGGCCAACAGCCACCTCGTGCGGTTCGCCACGATCCTCATGTCGGAGATTCCTTTCGTGGTGGTCGCGATGGGGGCACTGCTCCTGCTGCTGCAGCTGCCGACGGAAGGCGAGGACCGACCGTGGAAAAACTGGCGCTGGTGGCTGCTCGCGGCGCTCCTGGTCTATGGCTACTACGTCCGCACCGCAGGGGTGGCGCTGCTGTTCGGCGTGCTGGTGCACTTCGCGTGGAACCGCCGTTGGCAGAGCACGGCGCTCACGCTGGTCGCCTTCGTCGCAGGGGTGGTCCCGTGGATCCTGCGTGGCAAGGCCCTGGGGGGAAACAACTACATCCACCAGCTCTTCTCGGTGAACCCCTATCGTCCGGAGTTGGGCCAGGCGGGCTTCGGCGATCTGGTGCACCGCTTTGTCGAGAACTTCACGCGTTACCTGCACGCAGAGATCCCCAGTGCGCTCTTCCCCTTCCTCAAGGTGAGCTACGACGGGCCCGTAAAGGGGGGCGAGTGGGTGATTGGGGTGCTGCTGGTCGGGCTGATCGGTTGGGGGCTCTGGAAGCTGCCTTCGGGGCGCACGGCGGTGGGTGCCTATCTGGTGGGGAGCTTCGGCATCCTGCTGCTCTGGCCCGAGGTCTGGACCGGCGTGCGGTTCATGCTCGGCATCCTGCCGCTGCTGCTGGCGCTTTCGCTCTGGGGCGTCCATGTGATCGTGCGCGACGTGACCGGTTGGCAACCTCCGACGATCTGGCCAGTGCTGATCGCGGTGGCGCTGCTGCTGTCGCCTTCGCTCGCCGAGGTGCGGGCCCAGGCCAAGGCCGAGTATCCTCCGGCTTGGCAGGCCTACGTGCGCATCGCCGAGTGGGTGCGCGACAACACTCCTCCCAACACGGTGGTGGTGGCCCGCAAGCCCCAGCTCTTCTGGGTCTGGTCCCAGCGGCAGACGGCGAGCTACCGCCTGACCACCGACGACAACGCCCTGGTGGCCCACCTGGACAGCATCCATGCGGACCTCGTGGTGCTGGAGCAGCTGGGCTACGCCTCCACGGGGCGCAATCTCTATCCGGCCATGATGAAGCATCAGGAGCGGTTCCCGCGCCTGCTGTTCATCGAGCAGCCGGTCTACACGGCCCTGCACAGGTTCGTGAAGCCGGGTGAGCAGCCCACAGCTCCTGGACCGGTTTCTCCGTGAGCGAAGCCCACCTGAAATTCCGCGACGTCGAGGCGACCGACGAGGACATCGGCACCGTCGAGAGCCTGGCGGCCATCATCTGGCATCGCCACTTTCCGGGAATGATCCCCTTGGAGCAGATCGCCTACATGCTGGAGCGCATGTACGCCCCCCACGTGGTGGGGCGCGAGATCGCGACGGGGGCCTGCCACTGGCAGTTTGCGGTGGTGAACGACGCGGAGGTGGGCTACTGCAGTTCCCACGCCGATGGTACGGAGTTGCGCATCGAGAAGCTCTACCTGCTGCAGGAGTGGCAGGGGCAGGGGTTGGGCCAGCAGATGCTGGCGATGCTCGCCGACGAGGCCAAGGAGTTGGGGTTGCGCGGGATGGTGCTGCGGGTGAATCGCGGCAACGTGAAGGCGATCCTGGCTTACCAGCGGGCGGGCTTCCGCATCCGCGAAGAGTTGCGGCAGGAGATCGGCCAGGGGTTCGTCATGGACGACCTGGTGATGGAGAAGATCCTTTAGGGAATCTCAGTTCGCGGCCGCGCCGGTCTTTTCCGCCAGGGCGTCCGGCGACTCGAGTCGGCGCACGGAGACGCGCCCCACCCGACGCCCATCCATCCGCAGCACGCGGAACTTGAGCTCCTCGAACTCCAGCAGGTCGCCCGAGCGCGGCATGCGGCCCAATGTGCCGAAGACGAAGCCCCCCAGAGTGTCGTACTCCTCTTCGGGCAGGTGGGCCTGCAGCTTCTCGTTGACCTCCCAGAGCGGGACGCCCCCTTCGATGCGCATTTCGCCGTCGATCTCCTCGAAGTCCTTCTCGATGTCGTCGTGCTCGTCGTGGATCTCGCCCACGATCTCCTCCAGCAGGTCCTCCAGGGTCACGAGCCCCGCGGTGCCGCCGTACTCGTCGATGACGACCGCGATCTGGATCCGCTCGCGCCGCATCTCGCGGGTGAGGTCCTCCACGGGCTTGCTCTCGGGGACGAAGCGGGGCTGGCGCACGATCTCGTCCAGGCTCTCGCCCCCTTGGCGGCAGGCTTTCCAGAGGTCGCGCCCCAGGACGATGCCGACGATCTTGTCGAGGGAGCCTTCATAGACCGGCATGCGGCTGTGGCCCGAGGCGAGCATGAGCGCCTCGGCTTCGGCCAAGGTGGAGCCTACCGGGATGCCGATGATCTCGGTGCGGGGGGTCATGACTTCGCGGATCACGATCTCGTCGAGCTGGATCACGCGGGTCACCATCTGGTACTCCTCCTCGTCGATGGTCCCCTCGCGGTGGCCGATCTGGGCGAGGATCTCGAGCTCGGCGCGGCTGACGGTGGGGCGCTTGGGACCGCGGGGGGCGAGGATGCGGCCGATGACGCTGAGCACCACCAGCAGGGGCTTGAGCAGGAAGACCATGAGGGTCAGGGGGTAGGCGACCACGGGGGCCAGCTGCTGCCAGTAGATGGCGCCGATGGTCTTGGGGATGATCTCAGAGAAGATCAGCACTGCGACGGTGAAGGCGGCCGAGAAGGCGGCGACCCACCGGTCCCCCAGGACTTCGAGGACCATGGCGCCCACGACCGCGCCACCCGCGGTGTTGGCGATGGTGTTGAGGGTGAGGATGGCGGCGATGGTGCCATCCAGGTTGGCGCGCAGCCGAGCGATGAGGCGCCCCGACCGGTGCCCCTGCTCCACCAGCACGGCCACGAAGGATTGGCTGAGCGAGAGGAAGACCGCTTCCATGAGGGAGCAGGAGAAGGAGACGGCGAGGACGGTCGCGATGACAATGATGAGCAGGGTCAGGGGAGCTCCGGGTTAGTTCCCCGAATCTAGAACTATTGGTTCGGCTTGTTCTTCTCGGTGGAGTCGGAGGCTTTGTCGACCTTCCCGGCTCTGCCCAGATGCCAGCGGTGCTCCAAGGCCAGGTGGGGCAAAGTCTCCACTGGATGGCGATCCCACTCCCGGTCTACGGCGATTCCGAGGGTGGTCTCCTGTCGGCCCTCGCGCCAGGCGCGACTTGTTTCAAAACGGTTTCGCCAGCGGGAGAAGCTGCGGGTCGCGCGGGAATCCTCGTCCAGGGGCCAGTCGCGGAAGAGTTCGCTCGAGAGCGCCACCCCCCAGTTGCCGAGAGGGAGCGCGAGCTTCAAGCGTCCGCGCCAGGTGTCCTGGGTCTCGCGCTGTCCGCCCCAGGCGAAGGTGTGTTCGAAGCGGTGGCGGAATGAGAAGCGCAGGGGGCCCGCAGGAATTTTCATGGTGGTGCCGGCGCCCAGCATGGGCTTCTGGTACCAGCCCGGATGTTGGTTGTCGCCAAACCATTCGCCCAGCAGGGCGAGCTCCAGCCACTTCTCGGGGCGCCAGTCCAGGGAGGCCTGGCCGCCGAGCTTGTCCATCCGCGAACCCTCCTGGTCCAGACGAAGTTCACCTCCGCCCGAGGCGCTCCACTGCTTTGTCAGCCTGTAGTCGGTCGCCAGGTTGAGGCGCAGGCCGGTGCCGTCGTCGGAGACCTTGGCGGCATTTGTCGGGGTGGCGAGGAGCAGTGTGGCGACGAGCAGGGCGATTCCGAGCTTGGGCAGGGCGCGAAACCCTGTAAGGCTTGGGTTCTCACGCTTCATTGTTCGCCGTCTTGCTCTTGCGGTAGAAGACCGTCAGCTCGGCGGTGTCCCGCAGGAGGCTGATGTCGCCTACCTCGACCCGGACCACCTCGAGGCCGGTGCGTGCGCGCAGGTCGGCCATGAGTTCGGTACGTCGCTCGGGGGCCACCAGGTCGATTCGTTCGTAGAGCACCTTGTGACTCTGCTCGGCGCGCCCCATGAACCAGACCTCCAGGGCCGCGGCGGTTCCCATGAGGGCGAGGTTCGCGAAGGCGAGCTCGGCGTAGCTCACCTTCTTGTTGGAGAGGGCGTTCATGATCGAGACCCCGATGACGGCGAAGAGGTAGCTCATCTCCTTGATCGGGATGCTCTCGGTGCGGTAGCGGATGATGCCGAACACGGCGAAGAGCCCCAGGGCGAACCCCAGCTCCAGCTTGACGCTCTCCAGCAGGAAGCAGAGCAGGAAGACCACCGTCGAGAGCATGATGTGGGTGAAGAAGTACTCCTTGCGCCCGCCGCGACGGTAGTAGAGCACCCCCACCAGGAAGAGCACCACCCCTAGGTTGAGCGAGAAGCGGAACAGCAGGGCCAGTAGGTCCTGCAGGTTGATCAGCTTCACTCCGAGCAGGCGCGCCTTGTCGCCGCCATCTTCGGCCAGCTGGGCGAGCTGCAGTGCGGCTCCGGACTGGGAGACTTGGGTGGCGACATTTGCCAGGGTGTCGAGAGGATTCATTGCGAGGGGTTCCTTTCGTGTCTGCGCAGCAACGAGCGCCACTGCAGGAGCGAGGGTTTGAAGCGGTTGCTGCGCAGGTCGGGACGGCGCAGGGCCAGGGAGGTGCAGTACTTGCTCCAGGAGAGCTGCCGCAATCCGAGTCGGCGCAAGGCATGCTGCAGCGGACCGGTGGCGGCACCCCGTTCGTGCTTGATCTCCAGGATCACCACGCCCTCGAGCAGCTGCAGGGGTTCTCCCGGGAGTCCATACCGCAGCTCCGCGTCGAAGGTGATCCGTTCGCGACCGGAGGGGGCCAGCAGGGTGGTGCGCCTGAACTCCATGGTCAAGGAGGGGCGGAGTGGCTCGGCGGCGACGCCCTTGGCGGCGAGGAACTCCTGCTCGGGGGGAGAGAGTCGAGTGGCCGCATCCAAGGGCGCGCCCGCTTCCGCACGCAGCAGGCGGCGCTTGCGCGTGCCGCCATCGATCCCCTTGCGCTTGTGCTCCAGGAAGCAGGCGCCCGTGGTGACGTAGGTGCGCAGCCGCACCTTGGCGCGCGGCAAACGACCACACTGGTGTTCCTGATGGAAGGCGAACGCCTCGTCATCCAGGTAGAGCGTGCGGTAGGTGTGCTCGCGCTTTCCGGCGATCTCCAGGACGCGATAGCCGAGCTCGCCAGGGCTTTTCGCGGCGACGAGGGTGGCGAGCAGCTCCGCCATCAGCGCATTGGGAACCAGGTATTTCTTGTCCAACCGGTCCATCAGCTTGGCCCCGTCGAGCTCCTCCAGCGAGCATGCGGCAAACCCCGCCCACAGGGCGTCGGAGGCGTGAAGCGGCGTGCTGGTTTCCATGCCCGAAATGTAAGTCCGCGCAGCCTCCCCGGCGATCGGGAAATGCGCCATCCGTTCTCGCGTCGTTCTCACCGGGCCTGCGCAGCGATGCCGCGATGCCGCAGTACCGCAATTCCGCGCAGGCGCTAAGGCAAGACCGGCACGCTGAAGTCGTATTCGGTCAAGGGCGCCAGTCCATGGGTCGGCAGCGCCCCCAAACTCGGGAAGACGGCCGCATCGCTCACGGTGCAGGAGTTTGTGGGAGCGTAGGCGATGTCACTGGCAACGGGGACCCAGACGGAACTTTCGAGCGCGATGGTCTGCCGTTGGGCGAGGGGCTGGCCCGTGTGGCTGTTGCCGGGGCCCGCCCAGTTGCAGATCATGCGGTCGATGGCGAGCAGGGTGCCGAGCTGCTCCATCGTCTCGTTGCCGTGGGGGGCGTAGCCGAACCAGGCGGTCCCGGTGGTCCCCGCCGTGGCGGCATTGAAGACCCGCAGGAACCCGTCCCCGCTGCCGGCCTGCCAGCCGTAGGCCACAGCCGTAGCGCCACCCGGGACCACTTGGGCGCTCATCAGGTGGAGATCGTTGTCCCAGCTGGTGGCGGTGGGGTTCACCTCTCCCATGCCATCCAGTGAAGCGACCCATTTCGCGGAATCGTTGTAGCCCGCCGAAGCCATGCGGTAGTGGATGCCCGCCTGGTCGTGCACGTACTTCAGGCTGGTGGAGCGGAAGCGGAACTGCCCTGCGTTGCCGCCGGGAGCTCCACCCTGCTGTGGGGCAGCGCTCTGGGCGCTCACCAGTCCCGCCTGGCTGTCGGGGTCGTGGCGGACAGTGAAGGAGACCTGCTCGCCTTCGATGGCCGCGGCGAAGGTGGTCACGAAGGTGCCCCCGTCGTTGGCGACGCTCGCCGCGGTGATGGTCATGCCCGCTGGGTTCGCGCGGGCGAGCTCGGCGGCGAACTCATGCACGACCCCACTGCCGGGCAGCGTGTCCCCGTGGAAGGCGGCCACGCAGACGGTCATGGCCATGGCGCCGTTGGCCAGGTCGATGGCCCAGGCCGCGTCATGGGTCAGTTGGTTGAGCTTGGCGGCCGCGCAAGCCTCCGTACCCCCTTCAGTGGCGTTCCAGAGCCCCAGGTCGAAGGGCGGGAGCAGTGCGGCTCCGCCAGGACCCGTAGGCTGGAGCGGGCCTGCGCCGGTGTAGTCCGGGTGAAGCGTATCGACGAACGCCAGCGTCGGTCCGTAGCAGGTCGGGTTCGAACGGGCCGTACGCAGGCCAGGCAGGGCGCCCAGGCAGTGGCCCAATGCGGTCGAGTCGGTGCCCAAACCTCCGAGGTCCAACACCCCTTGCAGCGCGGCGAGCTTGTCCGCATAAGTCTCGCCCGCCGAGGCCAGGTTGGAGGCCACCACCAGGCTGTCGGGGATGATCTTGCGCAGGCGTGCCATCGCCGAGTCGCGCAAGGCCGGGTCGGTGAGCAGACCGGAGGTCCGGTCGGCCTCAGCCAACTGCGCGTTGACGCTCTGCTGGATGTCGTTCACAGCGTTCTTGGCGTCATCGAACAACCCGCAGCCTGCGAGCATTGCCACCGCCACCACTCCTGCCGCTTGCTGGACTCTCCGGAAACCTGCACCCATTGTCGCCTCCTCGCGCCTTCGGCGCTTTGCTCGTTCACGCGCCGGTGCGAGACCAGGGCGTTGCTTTCCTTCCTCGAACATTGTCGCGAGGTGGGCGGGGGGATTACCACTCTCCCGCTGGCGGGGAGAGCAGATTTTTCCAAGGCATTTGGAGTTGTTTGATGCGAGCTGAAGCAGGCCGCTGCGCGGTCAGGACTCGCGTGTTCGTGAGTCCCGAAGCCGCCGGTGGTCACCCCTCCATCAGCAGGGCGAACGGCTTCAGCCGGGGATGGTGGCTCAGGGCCACCTTGATGCAGACGGCCAAGGGCACCGCGATCAGCATGCCCATCGGGCCCCACATCCAGCCCCAGAAGGCCATGCTCAGGAAGATCACTAGGGCCGAGAGGTTCAGGTTGCGTCCCATCAATCGCGGGTCCAGGTAGCTGCCCAGCACGGTCTGGATCGCCAGCAGGCCCAGCCCTACGAGGGCCGCCTGCTTGAAGGGGTTCTCCGACTGCACCAGCGCCGTGAGGATCGGCGGGAAAGCCGCCACGATGCTCCCCACCGTCGGGATGAAATTCAGGGCGAACGTGAGCAGTCCCCAGAGCAGGGCAAAGTCCACGCCCAGCGAGGCCAGCAGCACCCAGGCCAGGAACCCCGTCGCCGCGGAGATCGCCGTCTTGACCAGGATGTAGCGCTGGATGTCCGCACCGATGCCCCGCACGGTTCCGCTGATCCAGTTGCCCTCGCCGAAGGCCCGCACCAGCTTGTCCTGGAAGCGCGCCCCCTCGAGCATGAGGAAGAGGGTGACGAAGAAGATCATCGTGCCGTACTTGGCGATATCGATGGCGAAGACGAAGCTGCGCGTCAGCACAGGCGCAAGGCTCGCAGGGTCGAGGTTGCGCACCATCGCCCCCAGCTGCAGGTCCATCCCGTAGCCCGCCACCCAAGCGTTGACCGTATCCGCGAGCATCGCCATCTTGTCAGCGTAGGCGGGCAGGGCACCCCCCAGGCTCTGCAGGCTGATCAGCACCAGCAGCCCCATGAGGATCAGCACCAGGAAGACCACCGAGAGGGCGGCCAGCACGGCGGGCAGGATGGGCCAGTGGCGGCGTTGCAGGAAGACGATCAGGGGGGAAAGCAGCCCGCCGAGGAAGAGCGAGAGGACCACCGGCATCACGATCACCATGGCGACCTTAAGGAAGGCGACCAGGGCAAGCAGGGCCAGCACCGCCAGGAAGAGCGTCTGGGGAGGCTGGCGACGGCGATCGGGATTGGCGATGGACATGGGGGGGGCCTCCGGGTTCTCCCCAAAGTAACAATCAGTGCAGGCAGCTCCGCACGCGCGCCATCAGTGCGGCCAGTTGCCGCAGCTCGTCGGGCGCGAGGGAGGCGAAGGCGCCGTCGGGAAACCGGGGGTCCCACTCGTCGATGCGGGCGAGCAGCACGCGGCCCAGGTCGGTCAGGGAGCAGCGGGTCTCGCGGCGGTCCTCGTCGCCGCGGCAGAGGGAGACGAGCTCCTTCTCTTCCAGGCGTCGCACCAGGCGGGGCACGTCGGCGTTGCGGTCGATCAGCCGCTGCCGCAGCTCCTTGAGCGGAAGCGAATTCTCGCTGGGGGTCCGCGCCGCCGCACCGCGCAGGATGCGCAACAGGTTGAACTGCTGCGGGGTGATGCCGAAGGTCGAGATCCGCTCGCTGACCACGCGATCGACCTCGGAAGCCGTGTAGATCAGGCTGATCATGGCCTCCTGCGTCGCGTCGCGGAAAGGGCGATCGCGCCCGAGTTCGCGAGCCAGGGGGCTGAGTCCCCCGCGGGGTTGCTCGCTCTGCTCGCGGTCCCCTTGCTCGCTTTGGCTCTGTTCGCGGCTGACACTCATGTTCCGGTTCCGTTCATTCGCAACTCCTGCCGCTACCGTCGACGCTGTTGCGCGTAGGTGACATACCCGGGCTCGAGCGGCAGCTCCACCACGAAGAGCGTCGTGGCCGTGGAGGCCTGCAGCGTCCAGGAGGTTCCGTCGCCCAAGATAAAATCTCCCTCTCCGAGTGAGACCGGCCCGGTCGGCAGAGGGGCACTGTCTGTTCCGGACTCATGCTCGATCTGCGCGCGTCCCTCCAGCGCGAAAGCCGCCCAGCGCCGTCCCTCCGTCGTGTCCAGCAGGTGTCGGCCCGGCGCCAGGTCCAAGCGGAACAGGTACGCGTCCGTGCGCATCCTCAAGGGTCCGCGCGGGATCGCCTCGGTCGCGCGGTCTTTGCCTACGGCTCCAGGGTCACCCGTTGGCGCAGGTCCACGCAGCCACCGTACCCGACCACCGGTCGGCCAACCCTCCTCCACCCACTGGTCGGCGCGATAGTCCTCGTAGGCCGCCGGCTCCCCCAGGCTCACCGAGAGGTCCGGGTCGAACCAGATCTGGAACATGCGCGAGTGGGGCAGGATCTTCTCCGCGTGGGAGACCCCCTGTCCCGCCCGGATGATCTGCGCGTCGCCTGCGCTCAGCCCCAGCCAGCGGTCGTAGGCGGTGTCATAGTGCTCGATGCCCCCGGCCAGGACCACCGAGAGGATCTCGAAGCCCTGGTGGGGATGCAGTCCAATCAGTCCGCCCGGTTCGGACCAGGCGTTGGCCCAGTAGAAGAGCGACCCCACGGGGCGCCCCGGTCCGCCGTCCTGGGGGAAGCCGATCGGCTTGTGCTCCAGGATCGCGCCGCCGTCGAAGGCGCCGGAGGCTTGGTCAGCCTTGCGAAGGATCGTGGCACCCATGGGAGACTCCTTTCCGCCCTACTTCGTCGCTGCAGGTGCCGCGGCCGGTGCGGTCGCGATCGCTTCCGCGGCGATGGAGATCTTCACCTCGTCGCTCACCATCACGCCGCCGTTGTCCATCACCTGGCCGTAGTTGATGTGGTACTCCTTGCGGTTCAGCTCGAAGGCCCCTTCGAAGCCCACGCGCTCATTGCCCCAGGGGTCCTTGATCGCCGCGGTGGCGGTGAAGGGGATCGTCACCTGCTTGGTCACGTCCTTCATCGTCAGTTTGCCGATCAGCTCGTACCCCTTGCCCTTCTTGACGATCTTGTCGCTCACCAGCCGGATCTTGGGGAAGGCGGCCGCGTCGAAGAAGTCGGGCGAGCGCAGGTGCTCGTCGCGCTTGTCGTTGCGGGTGTCCAGGCTGGCCACGTCGATGGTGACGTCGAAGGTCGACTTGCCTGGGTTAGCCGCGTCCCAGTCCACGGTCCCTTCCCACGTGCCGAAGACCCCCTTCACCGTGGAGATCATCATGTGCTTCACCGCGAACCCCACCTCGCTGTGGGTGGCATCGATGGCCATGGGCTTGGCCTCGGCCGGCGTGCTGAAGAGCAGGGAGGCGCCCAGCATCGCGGCGGCGACCAGGGCGCCGAGCTTCTTGTGGGCCCCGTCGCAGAAGGGCTTGCTGCCGCTGTGGCCGCAGTCGCAGACGAAGCACTTCTTGGCCTCGCTGATCACGGCCTGGGTCGGCACGATGCCGGAACCCTTGTGGGAGCCGTCGCAGTAGGGCTTGCTGCTGGAGTTGCCGCAGGCGCAGTAGTACTTGGTGCCGGGGGTCTCGTCGACGGGGGTGGGGTGGTTCTGGAACATGATCGCTCTCCTTCGGGTCTGGTTCGGGTTCGGTTCGGCTTGCGCCGGTTTCCTGTAGGCGGGTCTTGCGTGTCCCTAGGGTGCCGCGCGAGATCCGTGTTGCAACATCTTACACCACAATACCCAGTCATTACGTGTTTGAACATGCAATGCGCGAGACATAATCTCACTTTTCGACAACCAAGACTCAAATATCGCAAAGCGAGGATGCCTTTCCAGGTGCCCAGCCGGGCGCGCTCGCACCGGCACTTCAGACCGGTCGCCAGCTCCCTCGTAGCGCCCCAGGAACCTGCAAGGCTTCCGAGTGTCCTACCCGACCGCCGCGGCGGTCGGCCGGCTTCGGAGCCTCGGCCGACCTCCAACCGCGCGGGGGAAAGCCGTCAGGTGCTTCGCTGAACCTCAGGAAGCTCTTGCTCCTGCAGCCCGGTGGCTTCCATCACCAGCTCGCGTGGGAGTCCTTGGCCCAGCAGTCGAGCGGCGGCCTGCACGAGCGCTTGGCGACCCTCGGCAAGGCCCTCCGCCTTGCCTTCCGCAATGCCCGCTGCCAGCCCCTCTGCTCGTCCCTCCGCGATGCCGACCTCGCGCCACTCGGCCTTGTACTGTTCGCTCAGGTAGTCCAACAGCTTGCCCATTCGGGGATCCTCCGGGGCCTTGGCCTGCGCGGCCTCGCCCTGCAGTTCGTCGTCTCCTTCGGAAAGATAAGTATCGACAAAGTTGGCGAGCTTCAGCAACTCGGCCTCGGTGAGCTTGAGGGTGTTGAGCTGCTTGAGCAGCTCCAGCTTGCTGCGGATCAGTTGGGCGCTGTCGAGCTTCATCAGGGCGGCCAGGGCCAGTTGCGCCGCATTGGAACTGCGCAGGTAGTCCCGCAGGCGCAGCGTGCTGGGCTTCAGGACGAAGAAACGGAAGTCCAGGATGGTATGCCCGGCAAACGCCACCGCATAGCGGCTCCACTTTTCGGGCCCCTCCCACCCCTCGGCGTCGGAGAAGAGCACTACAGGAACGACAGTGACCTCGTACTTGAGGTGCAGCAGGGCGAAATACCGGAAGACTCGGGCGAGGAAGGCCTGGTTGCGGGTCCGTTGCGCCTCGATGAAGACGATAACCACGGCATCCTGCGATCCCTTGCGCTTGACCCGCGCTACCACGTCGAGCCGGTGCAGGCGCCCCCCCATCTCGGGGAACTGCTCCTGGGGCAGGAAGGCGTCGGGGCCGAAGCCGCTGAAGTCCAGTTCGGAGTGGATTTCGGGGAAGAAGCCCGCGAGGAACTGTTCGAAGTGGGCGGTGAGCAGCTCCTTGAAGAGGCGATCGTGGTCGATGGATTCGGTCTCGTCGGCTTCGTCGGCAAATGTGGCCATCGGGTTCTCCGGTGCAGTGTGGTGTGAGTTGCCCGAAAGGATAGATTAACATTTGCACGCTAACTGTATTACGCGTGATGTATACAAACGCGTTGGGTGCCGTCCTGGAGGAGCGAAACCGGGGCGGAAAGTTCAGCCCAGGGGGTGGCGGCGAAAGGGCCGCAGGACCCAATCCGTGAGGTAAGCTGTGTTTGGAAAGAGGTGTGCGGAAGTCGGCCCGACTCGGAGGTTCAGCCGACCTTCAGCCGCGCGGCGATCAGCGCCGCCTCGGGCATGCTGAACTGGGCCCGCTCCAGCACGTTGTTCACCGAAGCGATCTCGTGGCCGTAGTTGCGGGCGGTTGTGAAGTCCGCTCCGGTCAGGTCGGTCTCGCCGAACCTGGACCCCTCCAGGTCGCACTCGCGGAACCGTGCGTTGCGCAGGTCGGCACCGGCAAAGTCGCACCGATCCAGTCGGCACCCGTCCAGTCGGAAACCCCTGATCCGCAGCCCCGAGAAGTCCACCTCCGTCAGGGCGCACTCCGAAAACTCCAGGTCGAAGACCAGCCGCTGGGCCGCCGCGAACTGCGTCCCCACCAGGTGGCACCGCACGAAGCGCACCTCGTTGAACCGCGCCTCCGCAAAGCAGTCCTCCCCGAGGATGCACTCCTCGAAGCGGCACTCCCGCAGGACCGATCCGGCCCAGTTGGCTTGGCTCAGGTCGCACCCCACGAAGGTGCAGCCCACGAACTCCGCGGGGCCCGAGGAGCCGCAGAGCTCCGGGCAGCCGGTGAACTCGCGATGCGCGTGGATGGTGGGGGTCACGATGGCTCGCCTCCTAGGCCCCAATTGTAGCCCACAGTTCCGCAAAAGTTGGCGGTGGCGGGAGCAAGGGCGGGGCCTTGTGCGAAAATTGTGACATCCATCACACTATTATAACAAAGGAGCAGGGCGAACGCGGGCTCTGCGACGGCTCGATCAGGCGGGGGGCGATCCGCGCCCGGCTCTCGTCGCGTCTTTAGAGGAGGTCAGTTCGGAGCGGCGCAGCAGCGGAACCCGACGAGGGGATACTGGTTCTGCGGGAAGAAGCTGTATTTGGTCTCGGCGCAGGCGCTGTGGTCCCCGCTGCCCCAGGAGCCTCCGGCCACCTCGTAGTAGCCGGCGCGCGCGGCGGGGGTGGAGGTCCACTCCCACAGGTTGCCGCTCAGGTCGTAGACTCCGGCCCAGGAGCGGCAGTTCGCGCGCCGGCCAGAACGGTCCGGGTCCTTGGCCGAGGTGATGCAGGTGCGGGGCTCGTAGCGGTTGCCGTAAGGGTAGGTGAGGTTCTCGGGGCCGCGGCAGGCGCCGCGCCACTCCTCTTGGGTGCAGAGTCGCTTGCCTCGCGCGGCGCAGGAGTCGTTGGCCGCCTGCCAGGCGACCATCGCCTGGGGGCGCGCGCCGGACTCGTTGGGCCACTCGTACTGGTCGATGCAGAACTCGCGCGCGCCGCTGCGCGCCGGCACGGCGTTGCGGCCGCACTGGTGGGACCCTTGCTCGAGGGTGTAGGCGCGCAGGAGGGCGGCGGTGCGGTTGCCCGCGCTGTCCTGGGCGTAGGCCCAGACCTTGCCCGATGTCTTGAGTTCCAGGTTGCCGGATGAGGGGGGCCAGGGGGCCCAGCGGCTGGTGTCGCCCTGGGCGAACATCAGGGCGCAGCGGGGCTCCTCGCAGCGGGCGGTGACGGTAACGCTGCCGTAGTAGCGCCCCCCCACGGGGTCGAGGGCGAACTCGGGGGGCGTGGTGTCGCGGGAAGCGCGGGCGAGGGAGTCGGCGCGCCGGGCTGCACCCACGCGGGCCAGGGAGTCGGCCCGCAACTTGTCCATCCTGGCCAGGGAGTCGGCCCGCAACTTGTCCAACCTGGCCAGGGAGTCGGCAATCCGACGCGCGGTCAGCTCTCCACCCCGGGCGCGAGCGGCGGAGTCGGCCAGGCGCCACTTCACGGAATCGACCCCGCCGCGCTGACCGCGCAGCCGCAGCAGGCTATCGGCCAGGGCCAGGGATTCGGCGCGGACCGCGGCCAGGGCCGCGGAGTCGGCGGTGATTGCACGCTGCAGGCTGTCTGCACGCAGACTATCGGCGAGGTATGGTCCTGATTTGCGCAGGCTGTCTTGCCGGGCGCTGTCCAGCTGAGCGACGCTCCAGTGGCTGCGGTCTCCGGGGCCGCCAGCGCCGTTGCTTCCGAGCGTGTGCTGCTGCCAGGCGGCGATCTGTCGCTGCATCAGCACCAGGCCGATGAGCAGGAGCAGGATGAGGATCGCGGCGATGGCGGTGCGCTTGCGCCCGCGGCGCGCGTTGGCCAGGCGCTCTTCGGCAGCTTCCCGTTCGTTCATGTGGAGATCCGTCCGGTCATGATGGTGTTCGTCTGCTCAGGGTGCTCGCAACGTTTTGCCCGCGCGCTCACTTGTCATCCTGGTCGCTCAGGATGGAGAGCAGTTCGCGTCGCAACTGTCCGGGGGTGATGCCACGCTCGAAGCGGTTGCGGATCGCCAGGGAGATGCGTCCCGTCTCCTCGGAGACCACCACGGCCACGGCGTCGCTCTCCTGGGCAAGCCCGGCGGCGGCGCGGTGGCGCATGCCCATGCGGCGCTCCTCGGTCTCGGCCGGGGCCATGGGCAGGGTGCAGGCGGCCGCAATGATCCGGTGCTGGTGGATCACCAGGGCACCGTCGTGGAGCGGGTTCTTGGGGAAGAAGATGGAGCGCAGCAGGACCGGGGTCACGGAGCTGTCCATGGGCTCGCCCGATTCCACCACGCTGCGCAGCCCCACGTGCCGCTCCAGGATGATCAGCGCGCCCCAGCGGTCGCGGGAGAGGTCGCGCACGGCCAGCACGAGGGACTCCACCAGCTCCTCGGTGGGGTCGCTGCGGAGCATGAGGCGGCCCAGCCCCTTCTGCGAGACGACCTGCCCCAGGCGCGTGAGGGCCCCGCGCAGTTCCGGCTGGAAGAGGATCACCAGCGAGACGACCCCCACGGTCAGGAGGTTGCTGAAGAGCCACTGCACCCCGCGCAGCCCTGCCCACTCGGCCCCGACCCAGACCAGCACCAGCAAGGCGAAGCCCACCACCATCTGCACCGCGCGGGTGCCGCGGAAGAGCTGGAAGAAATAGTGGAGGAAGAGGGCGACCAGCAGGAGGTCCACCACATCGCGGAACCCGAGCTGGAAGAACTCGGCGAACTCGGCGGCACCCATCAGCGAGCCCCCATGCGCAGGCCTTGCACCAGCAGGAGCGCCTCCCGCGTGGCCTGCACGTCGTGGACCCGCACCACTCGCGCACCAGCGAGCTCCGCCACGACGGCCGCCGCCAGGGAGGGGGCCAGCCGGTCGCTCTGCTCGAGCCCGGGGGTCCCGGCGATGAACCGCTTGCGGCTCATGCCCAGCAGCACAGGATAGCCCGTGGCGCAGAGGAACGCCGCGTTCCAGATCAGCCGGTGGTTGTGGGCGGGCAGCTTGCCGAACCCGATACCCGGGTCCAGGCAGATGCGGGCGGACTCCATGCCGAGCGCCTCGAGCTTCTGGGCCTGGGCCAGCAGGGCCAGCTTCACCTCCTCCAGCACGTCCTGGTAGAGGGGCTCGCGCTGCATGGTGTCGGGGGTGCCCTGCATGTGGTTCAGCACCACCGCGGCTCCATGGCTTCGCGACAGCTCGGCCACCGTCTCGGCCATGAGCGGGTCGGCCTGCAGGGCGCTGATGTCGTTGACGATGCGCGCCCCCGCCAGCACGGCGCGGCGGGCCACCTCGGCCTTGGTGGTGTCGATGCTGACGATGAGCCCGCAGGGACCCAGCCGGCTCATCACGCTCTCGATGACCGGGATGGTGCGGCGCAGCTCCTCGCCCAGGGGGACCGGCTCCGCGCCGGGCCTCGAGGACTCCCCGCCGATGTCGATGATGCGCGCCCCCTCGTCGAAGAGCTCCTCGGCCCGCGCGACCGCGGCAGCGTGGGTGGCGTAGCGCCCGCCGTCGAAGAAGGAATCCGGGGTGAGGTTCAGGACCCCCATCACCGTGGCGCCCGGCTCGTCGAGCCAAAGGTCGCCGACGTGCCAGGGGTGGCGCGGTCCGGCGGGCAGCGGTTCGGGCCGCAGCTCCTGCACTCCCCTCGGCTCGTCGCTCCCTGCGGACATCTCTGCTCAGCTCGGGTGGTGGGTGGCGTTCACGGGGTTATTTGGGTTCGTCGGAACGGGGTGCGTCGGACCGAGGCGATTCCGGCTGGGGATCTTCGCCCTTCGGGGCTTCCGTCGGGGAGGAGGGCTCGCCGGCGGGGGCGGAGGCCGAAGGCTCCGCGGGACCCGAAGCGTCCGTGATGTCGAGTTTCCCGCCCAGGCCAGGATAGGCTTCAGCACCGGCTCCACCCCCAGCTCCGGCTCCACCTCCGGCACCAGCGTCGGTGACGGCCTGCTCCAGCGCCTGGTCCTCGGCCTTCTTGGCCTCCTCCTCGCGCTTGCGCTCCTCGGCGGCCTCCTGCAGCTTGCGGTACTGGCGGCTCTTCTTGGAGGACTCGAGGGGCTTGCCGTCCAGCACGCTGAGGATCTCCTCGCGGTCCAGCACCTCGTGCTCCAGCAGCGCCTCGGCCAGGGTGGTCAGCTTGTCGCGGTTGACGGTCAGCAGGGTCTCGGCGCGGCGCATCTGGGTGTCGATGATGCTGCGCACCACCTCGTCGATCTTCTGCGCGGTCGATTCGGAGTGCTCGGGGCGGTCGGAGATGTCGCGCCCCAGGAAGACGTCCTCCTTCTTCTTGCGGTAGGCGATGGGCCCCAGCTCGTCGGTCATGCCCCACTCGGTGGCCATGCGGCGGGCGATCTCGGTGGCCCGCTCGATGTCGTTGCGGGCGCCCGTGGTGCGCTGCCCGAAGACCAGGAACTCGGCGCAGCGGCCGGCCAGCAGGATGGCCAGCTGGTCCTCCAGGTATTTCTTGTCCATGGTGTAGCGGTCCTTCTCCGGCAGGGAGAAGGTGATGCCGAGGGCCATGCCGCGGGGGATGATGGTCAGCTTGTGCAGCACGTCGCTGTGCTCCACCAGGTGGTTGACCAGGGCGTGGCCCGCCTCGTGGTAGGCGGTGCTGCGGCGCTCTTCCAGGCTGAGCACGCGGCTGCGGCGCTCGGCGCCCATCATGAGCTTGTCCTTGGCCTCCTCGAAGTCGATCATCGAGACGATCTTGGCGTTGTAGCGGGCCGCCATCAGGGCCGCCTCGTTCACCAGGTTCTCCAGGTCGGCGCCGCTCATGCCCGGCGTCCCCTTGGCGATGGTCTCCAGGCTGACGTCGTCGGCCAGGGGCACCTTGCGCTTGTCCACGTGGATCTTGAGGATGGCCGCGCGCCCCTTGGCGTCGGGGTTGTCCACCATGATCTGCCGGTCCAGGCGACCCGGGCGCAGCAGCGCCTTGTCCAGCACGTCGGGGCGGTTGGTGGCGGCGATGAGGATCACCCCCTCGCTCCCCTCGAACCCGTCCATCTCGACCAGCAGCTGGTTGAGGGTCTGCTCGCGCTCGTCGTGGCCGCCGCCGAGGCCCGTGCCGCGCTGGCGCCCCACGGCGTCGATCTCGTCGATGAAGATGATGCACGGCGCGTTCTTGCGGCCGTTCTCGAAGAGGTCCCGGACGCGGGAGGCCCCGACGCCGACGAACATCTCCACGAAGTCCGAGCCCGACATGCTGAAGAAGGGGCGACCGGCTTCGCCCGAGACGGCGCGGGCCAGCAGGGTCTTGCCCGTCCCCGGAGGGCCCAGCAGCAGGGCGCCCTTGGGGATGCGTCCGCCCAGGTCCACGAACTTCTTGGGGTTCTTCAGGAACTCGACGACCTCTTCCAGCTCGGCCTTGGCCTCGTCGCAACCGGCCACGTCCTTGAAGGTGATGGTCCCCTTGCTCGCGTCGATCAGGCGCGCGCGGCTGCGGCCGAAGCTGAAGATCCCCTTGCCGCCGGCCTGGCCGTTCTGGCGCATCATCATGAACCAGAAGAGCCCGATCAGCAGCAGGACCGGCAGGAAGGCGAACAGGTGGCCGACCCAGCCCGAGGTGTCGTGGATGATCTGGACCTTGAGCGGCGCCTTGGCCTTTTCCCACTCGGAGATCAGGGCGTGGTCCGCTTCCAGGAGCTGGGTCTCGAAGGGGCGGATGCCGTCCTGGTCCTTGGTCTTGCGGGTGCCGAAGCCCGTGGGCTGGGGCTTGGCCTTGGCCTCGGCCAGTTCGCCGGCGGTCAGCAACCGCTTGCCGGTGATGGCGATGCCGTCGGGCACGGCCTGCAGCTTGAGCTCCGTCACCTGGATGGTGGAGTCCGCCATGAGCGAGAGGAACTCGGTGCGGCTCAGCTTGGAGTCGCTCCCCTCCTGGCTGTACAGGTTGACCAGCGCCACGGCGACCAGCGCGAGCAGCAGCACCATGAGGAGGTTCTTGTTGCCGGCGGGGCGCTTGGCCGGGGGGACGCCTTGGGGGCCTTGGCCGGGGAGTTTCGGAGGGAGCCCGCGGGGGCCCTGGCCCTTGCTGTTCATTGGTTCCGGCATTCGAGCACCAGTCGCAGCGAGGGGTCTCCGTCCCGGGGTCGGAAGAGGGAGGAAGTTCCCAATCCCGCAACCCAGGCCACCCGATCGCCCTGGGCCACAAGGGGCAGGGTGTCGCGTAGCCGGGAGGGCACGCCCCTCTCGTGGAGGAGTTTCTTCAGCTTTCGGGACCGACTGGCCAGGCCGGGCGGAGCGAACAGGTCGCCGGGCCGCCGCAGGCGCAGACAGAAGGAGCCCAAGTCGCCTTCGATCCTCAGAAATGTACTAAATGCCCCCTCCGCGACCCCTGTGGAATCAGTGCCTTCGGGCACAGAGGGGCGGGGATCGGCGGTAAATCCTTCGAGGCGTTCGACCCGCAGGTGCCAGAGCCCCTCGGGGGTGGCCAGGTAGGCTTCCCAGAGCCCGGGGGTGCTGGGGGAGGGGAGGAGCGGGGCGGAGAGGAGATTCGCATCGGCGG
>JFJP01006178.1_pt1 | contig 18920 bp, 18 predicted proteins | sample 431651 | NCBI WGS metagenome assembly JFJP01 (sample SAMN02602958, study PRJNA72255) | Microbial mat metagenome, whole genome shotgun sequencing project. | biome: fresh water; feature: sink hole; material: water; isolation source: purple microbial (photo- and chemosynthetic) mats found in...
ACGCGCTTCGCGCTAACCCGACCTACGAAGTCGCGCTATGGGTATGCACGATAAACAAGCCCGTAACGCATTGTTTACGTTGAACTATTTGTCTAAGTCAGTGCCATTGGGCTCTGACCCCAATTCTGCGGACCACGTCCAACCGCCAAACCGCTAGCTACAGGGCAACCCCTCAATCTTTGGAAAATATATGTCAAAACGCCTTCTAGCCCTTATTTACATTGCGCTGGCAGCTATATTGTCAATAGCTGTATCAGGTTGCGCCTATGGCCCGCGAGTGAATCAGGAGCTGCCGCCAGTGGTCTTTGTGCATGGCCACGGCGAGTCCGCAGCCAGCTGGCAAGACCTGGTGTGGCGCTTCGAGTCCAACGGCTGGCCGCGCGAGCGCCTGTTTGCGTTACAGCAGCCTTATCCACTGGCCCGCGACGACGATGCCAAACCGCAACCCGGGCGCAGCTCGAACGCCGAAATGATGGCTTTTGTGCAAGCCGAGGTGCAACGGGTGCTAACCCAGACCGGTGCCAAGCAGCTGGTGCTGGTGGGGCGTGGCCGTGGCGCATTTGCCGTGCGTAACTACATCTTGACCGGTGGTGGCGAGCAAACCGTCAGCCACGCCATTTTTGCCCAACCCGATGTCCGCTGGCCTGGCATCAAAACCCCGCTGGCGCTCAAAAACTTCGATAGCAGCGCGCTTAAAGATGTCAAGAGTCTGGTGCTGCCGCAGTCTGCCCAGCGCGATGGCGCGTTTTCACCCGCCATGTTTGCTGCCAGCTACGCCTTTGTGACCGGCACGCCACTGACCTCCACGGCGATCTGGCCACAGATGGATTTGTTGCTGGGTGGTGTGGTGACTGGCATGGGCGTGCAGTCTGACGAGCGCGCTAGCGCCAGCAATGGCTTCTATAACAATCTTCCGGTGCCCAAAGCCCGGGTGGAGGTGTACGCGGTCAGCGCCAGCAGTGGCCTGCGCAGCAGCGGCGTGCTGTTTGACCAGGCGGTAGCGGCCGATGGACGCTGGGGACCGTTTCGGGCACAACAAGGCGAAAGTTACGAGTTTGTGGTGCGCGCACCGGGCTATGCGGTGACGCACATCTACCGCAGCCCGTTCCCGCGCGCCAGCCAGCTGGTGAACCTCAAAGCCAGCCGCATTGCGGATGCCGACTTGCCAGCGTTTTCCATCACCCTACTGGAGCGCCTGCGCGGCAACCTGGACCCGACGGTGGTCCATGTCGCGTTCGACGGTCAGTCGCCACCGCCGGGTGTGCCCGCTGATGGTGCTGGTGTTGATGGTCTGACTGCGGTGTCTGCGGTTGCCAAAATCACCCTGAACAAGTTGCAAAACCGGACGCTGGTTGCCGAAATTCACACCGACGGCAGCATTGAACGCGTGGTGGGGCGCACCTGGCCGGCCAAAGAAAGCCAGGTGGTACGACTTGAGCTGACGCAATAGGTCGGATCAATCAGCATGTCGCCACGGGCGCGCCTCCAGCCCCGGCTGATTTGTCTGCTGGGTGCCGAGTGCACTGGCAAAACCACCCTGGCGCAGGCGCTGGCAAACCACTATGGCGGGCTATGCGTGCCTGAGTACTTGCGGCAGTTTTGTGAGGTGCATCAGCGGCCACCTGCCGCGCACGAGCAGGCCAGCGTGTTGGAGCAGCAGCTGTCGCTTGAAGAAGACACCCTTGCGCAAGCCCGGGCACGGGGCATCGGGCATGTGTTTTGCGACACCAGTGGATTGACTACGGCGATTTACAGCGTCTTTTACTTTGCCGATACCAGCCTGCATGCGCGCGCAATGGCGCTACAGACGCGTTATGCGCTGACGCTGTTGTTGGTGCCAGATTTGCCTTGGGTCGCCGACGGTATTCAGCGCGACAGCCGCGAGGTTCAGGCACAAGTTCATGCGCTGATGCTACAGTCACTGGCAGGGCTGGCGGGCGTGGCGCTGATCCAGGGCCAGGGTCTGGCGCGTTGGCAGGCTGCCACAGCAGCTGTGGATTTGGCTATTGCAGTGGCTTGACGATGGTGCTGAAACTGGCAGTCAGTTCTGCATCAACACCGCAGCCAGCGTGGGTGCGTTCAGAATGCGGTCAGTCCACAACTCAAGCTGCTCGGCGGTGGCGTGAGTCAGGCGTACGCGGGTTTCATCGGACAAAGGACCAAAGCGCCGGGTTAGCAGACGTTCAAGCACACCGGCACCACCTTCGAGCTTGCCCCGCTCCAGGCCTTGCTCCAGGCCTTGCTCCAGGCCTTGCTCCAGGCCTTGCTGCAAGCCACGCTGGGTGGCGAGGCGTTCTACGCTGGTGACATAACGCATACGGGTTTCTCCTTCGATTGATTCAATATCTTGCCACAGTTGTTGTTCCAGCACGTCGGGCAGCCGCATCATCCAGTCCAGCACGGCGAACAGGTCCAGGATGCGCTGGCGCTGCCAGCCGTGGCGGTAAAGCTGGTGCACCAAATAGCGCTTGGCCTGGTAGCGCGCCTGTGGGTCACGTTTGGTGCTGCGGGTGCGCAGATGGGCGGCCGTGACGATGGCAAACGGGTTGGCTTGTGTTTCCAGCTGATCGAGCTGGCAAGCGTAGTCAAGCAGCTTGGTTACCGGAAAATCAAGCCGATGCCGACAGCCCAGCACCGCAAAGCCAAAGTGATCCGGCCGCCAGTTTTCCTCGTCATCGGCCAGCACCGCAAAACTGGCAATCGGCACAGCGTAGCGGTCATACAGCCGGTAGTTGTAAGTGAACATGCGCGACTCAAACCCGGTGTCGCGCTGACCCTGAACCTCGATGTGGATATAAATCAGCTGGGCGGCACCGCCATGCAACACCACCTGCACCAGCGCGTCGGCAAAGCGTTTGCCCAGCTCGGCATCACGCACCACCTGGCGCAGCTCGGTGTTTTGAAACGTATGGCCTTGAGACCAGTCGATTTGGGCAAACGCATCAGCGAAATAAAACGCCATGAACTCGGGAAAAGCGTGCTCGATCACGTCTTTCCAAGGGCTGTCGTAATCATCAGGGGCATCGGTGACATCGGTGTGAGGCATGGGGCGATCCGGTTCAATGGGCGGGGCGGGAAAGTGATCGTAACCGGGCCAGTGCGCAACGGGCTGAGCGGGCGGCGCAACAACTGGGCCAGCGACCGTACAATCGGCCGCTCACCGGGGGTGTCCGCTGCACACAGCGGGCTGAGATATACCCCACTCACCTGATCTGGATCATGCCAGCGTAGGGAGCGTGAAGGAATTCCAGCTTTGCCGCTTTGTCGGTGTTGCCTCTTTCCCAGCGCTTCCTGACGCTGGCGCTTTGAGAGGCTTTTTATGAATCGTCGCCACTTTGCCCTGACCGCCAGCCTGCTGGCTGTGCTGGGTTTTTCTGCGCCAAGCCATGCCGCTACCGAGTTGCGCGTGATGGTGCACAGTTCGTTTTCGCTGCCCAAGCAGTTGCTGGCGCAATTTGAAGCACAAAACGGCATCAAACTGGCCATCATCAAGGGCGGCGACGCGGGTGAGATGCTTAACAAGCTGATCCTGACGCGCGCCAAACCGGTGGCTGACGTGGTTTATGGCATCGACAACACGCTGGTCAGCAAGGCGCAGGCAGCGGGTGTGCTCGATGACCAGCCGCTGGTGGTGGCCGATGCGCCAGATCTGTCGCTCGGTGCTGGCGTGGCGGCGGTGGACTATGGTTTTGTCAACCTGAACTACGACAAGGCGGCAGTGGCCAAGAGCGCCATAGCCCTGCCAAAGACCTTGTCCGACCTGGCCTTGCCCGCCTACAAAGGCTGGCTGGTGATGCCCAACCCGGCCACATCGAGCACCGGGTACGCGTTTTTGCTGGCCACCATTGCAGGTCTGGGCGAAGAGTCGGCTTTTGCCTGGTGGGCGCAGATGCGTGGCAACGGCCTGAAGGTAGTGAAGGGCTGGAGCGAAGCCTACTACACCGAGTTCAGCCGCAACAAGGGCCGCTTTCCGTTGGTAGTCAGCTACGCCACCAGCCCGGCTGCCGAGGTGTTTTACAGCAAAGAAAAAATGACCGAATCACCGACGGCCAGCCTGAACTTGGCGGGCGGTGTGTTTCGCCAGGTGGAAGGCGTGGCGCTGCTCAAGGGCACGGCGCAGCGCCCAGCCGCATTGAAGTTTGTTGATTTCATGCGCTCCGCGGCGGTGCAGCAGGCGCTGCAGACCGAGATGTGGATGTACCCGGCGCAAGCCGGCGTGCCGCGCGCCGAGGTGATGCGCCATGCGGCAGAGCCCGCCACCTTTGAGCGTCTGCCGGCGCAGGTGATGTCTGACAAAGGCCCGCAGTGGGTGGCGCGCTGGACCCAGGTGGTGCTGAAGTAAACCGCCAGCCGGCATGACCGCAGCAGCGCTCCACACCTGGCTTTTCACGCGGCGTGGCTGGGTGCTGGCGCTGTTGCCGGCTGCCGCGTTGGCTTTGCTGCTGATCGGACCACTGGTGCGGTTGCTGCTGGAAGGCGCAAGCGGCAACCCAAGTACCGGCACGGCATCATCGTTCTGGCTGCCCTGGCAAGACGACTACCTGCGCTGGCGCGTGCTGTGGTCGCTGGCACAGGCGGCTGCTACCTGCGTGCTGGCGTTGCTGTTGGGTCTGCCGCTGGCCTGGGTGCTGGCACGGTTCGAGTTTGCCGGGCGCACGCTGGTGTTGCGCCTGCTGATGCTGCCGTTTGTGGTGCCCACCCTGGTCGCCGCTCTGGGCGTGCTGGCGCTATGGGGACCGCACGGGGCCATCAGCGGCTGGTTGGGCATCAATTTGCAGGATACGCCGTGGTTGCTGCTGTACGGCAATCTGTTTTTTAACCTGTGTCTGGTGGTGCGCGCTGGCGTCGATGCGCTGGGCCAGGTCAATGCGCGCCAGTTGGCAGCAGCGCGTTCTCTAGGGGCAACACCCTGGCGGGCTTTTTGGCGGGTAGAGTGGCCGGCCATTGCGCCGTGGCTGGCCTCGGCGCTGTGCCTGGTGTTTTTGTACTGCTTTGCCGGTTTTGGGCTGGCACTGGTGCTCGGCGGCCAGCGCTTTGCCACGGTGGAGGTGGAGATTTACACCCTGGTCGCCTACGAGCTGCAACTGGGATCTGCCAGCGTGCTGGCGCTGTGGATGCTGCTGTTGACCGGTGCCGTGGCGCTGGCCTATGCGGTGTTGGAGAAGCGCCTGGCCGCGCCCCTGCGCGCCGCCCCGATGGCCCGCCAACGTCCGCGCAGCGCGCTGCAATGGCTGAGCCTGCTGGCCGCTTTGGCGGTATTGTTTGTGTTTTGTGCGATGCCCATCATTGCTATATTTATGAAAGCTGCTAGCGCTTTATGGACGGGGGCTACAGGCATATTTGATGCTGAAACGGCAGCAGCTCTTTGGAACACGCTGCGGTTTTCGGCAGCGGCGCTGCTGCTGGCCACGCTGTTGGGGCTGTTGCACGCCTTTGCCGCGCAGGCCTCGGTGGTCTGGCGTGCAGCGGCTTTTTTGCCCTTTGTGGTGTCGCCGGTGACGGTGGCGTTTGGCCTGCTGCTGCTGTACCCGCAGCTCACCGCCAGCCTGGCGCTGCTGCTGGCGGCCTACGCGGTGCTGGCCTATCCGTTTGTTGCCAAAGCCCTGTCGGCAGGGCTTGACAGCATGCCAGCGCATTTGACGCAGGCGGCGCGCACGCTGGGGGCCAGCCCATGGCGCTGTTTTTGGCGCGTCACGTTGCCGTTGCTGCAGCCGGCGTTGCGCCGCGGCATGGCATTTGCCGCCGCCACCGCCCTGGGCGAATTTGCCGTCACGCTGTTTTTGTCGCGCCCCGAATGGGCCACGCTGACCACCTTGATTTACCAGCGCCTCGGCCACCCGGGCCAGGCCAATCTGGATGCCGCGATGGTGCTGGCTTGCCTGCTGATGGTGCTGGCGCTGCTGGCTTTTTTGCTGATTGAATGGCCCGGCGCAGATCGCGCTACACCGGAGCGCGGTCATGCTTGAATTGCGCCACATTGGGCAGCGCTATGCCGGCCGACTGTTGCTGCATGACGTTAGCCTGCAAGTGGCACCTGGCGAAATCTTGGCGCTGCTGGGGCCCTCTGGCAGCGGCAAAAGCACCTTGCTCAACATTGCGGCCGGGCTGCTGCAACCTGATGCCGGCAGCGTCTGGTTTGACGGACAGGACATCACCCAGACCCCACCCGAGCAGCGTCGCTTTGCCCTGATGTTTCAGGACTTTGCCCTGTTTGCCCACCTGAATGTGCAAGACAACGTGGCGTTTGGCTTGGTCGAGCAGCGCCAACCCAAGCGCGAGGCGCGTGCCCAGGCGTTGCACATGCTGGCGGTGTTTGACCTGCAAGCGCAGGCGCTGCGCCGCGTCTGGAACCTCTCGGGTGGCGAGCAGCAGCGGGTGGCGCTGGCACGCGCGCTGATCACCGCGCCACGCGCACTGCTGCTCGACGAGCCGTTTTCAGCGCTGGATGCTGATTTGCGGGTGGCTTTGCGCGACGAATTTCGCCGTCGCATCCACGCTGCGGGTATGGCCACGCTGCTGGTGACCCATGACGAGATGGAAGCGCGTGCCATGGCTGACCGGGCGGTGCGGATTACCGATAAGGGTTTGCAGCCCTTGTGGTAGCTGTGCCAGGAGGTCACCCTGAATGATGAAAGAAGTCATTCGCGGCTTGCGCCCCTCCTACAACGACAAGCTGAACGCGCTGCGGACTCCTGTAGGCGAGGCGTAAGCCGCGATTGAATTCAAATTTTTGAATTGAAACGGGGTTTAACGCACGATCTTTCACGTTAAATCAGCCGCAGGCGGTTGGCGCAACCACTGGCTCAGCGCGCCCTTCAAGGCATCCAGGCTGATCGGCTTGGTCAGAAAGTCGTCCATTCCAATCGCCAGGCAGTGCTGGCGGTCTTCCTCAAACGCATCGGCCGTCAGCGCGATGATTGGGCGGCGCGGCTGTTGGTGGTCAGCCTCCCAGCGACGGATGCCTTGCGTGGCCGCATAACCATCCATCACCGGCATGTGCAAATCCATCAAAATCAGGTCTGGCTGGCTGCCCTGCGCAATGGCATCCAGTGCTTGTTGGCCGTCTTCGGCCAGCTGGGTGGTTAACCCCAGTTTGGCCAGCAGGGTCTGGATAACCATCTGATTGACCAGGTTGTCTTCCACCACCAGCACCATGCCGCTGTAACCGCCGGCGCTGTGGTCAGCCAGTGCTAGGGGTCTGTCGGGGCGCTGCGTCTGGCGGGTATCCATGTCAACGGCGGCCCGCTTGACGCGAATCTGAAACCAAAAACGCGAGCCGTGGCCATCGGCACTGCTGAGCCCGACCTCGCCGCCCATCAGTGCGGCCAGACTCTTGACAATCGACAAGCCCAGCCCGGTGCCGCCGAATTGTCGGGTGGTGCTGCTGTCGGCCTGAGAAAACGGCTGGAACAAAATGGCCTGCTTGTCGGGCGGGATGCCAATGCCGGTATCGGTCACGGCGAATTCCAGCGTGGCCAGGTCGCCGCTGGCCGAGATTTCGCGTGCCTCGATGCGCACCGAGCCCTGTGGGGTGAACTTGATGGCGTTACCGACCAGGTTGGCCAACATCTGGCGCAGCCGCTGCGCATCGCCCAGGTAGCGCTGCGGCGGGCTGTGCCACACGGCCTGTAGCTGTAGCTCTTTGCGAATCGCGGTTTCGTGAAACAGCGTGTGCGTCTCATGGATCACCTGCCCGGGGTCAAAGGCGCGCACTTCCAGCTCAAATTTGCCGGACTCGACCTTGGACAGGTCAAGAATGTCGTTGAGCAGGGTCAGCAGCGTCTGGCCCGAGTTGAAAATGGTGCGTGCATAGTCCAGCCGCTCGTTGCCCTGTAGGTTGGGCATCAGCAGCAGTTGTGCCATTCCCAGAATGCCGTTCATCGGGGTACGAATCTCGTGGCTCATGGTGGCCAGGAAACGGCTCTTGGCAATGTTGGCCGCCTCGGCGGCCTCCTTGGCCTGGTACAACTCGGTCACATCCACCCGAAAACCCACAATATGCCCGGTGGGGGTGCGCCGCTCCTTGACCTTCAGCCAGCGGCCGTCGCCCAGCTGCTGGATCAGCTCGTGGTTGGCCTGGCTGTGAAGCGCCATGCGCTCCTTGAGCCAGCTTTCCTCGCGCCCAATGGCCTTGGCATACTGTTGGTGCGCCAGACCGTAGCGCAAAATTTCTTCAAAACTGCGCCCCGGCTCGATGACAGGCGCTGAGGTGGCGTAGAACGTGCGGTACTCTTGGTTGCAAAACACCAGCTTGTCTTGCGCGTCATACAGCACAAACGCCTCGCCAATGGTCTCAATGGCGGATCGCAGCAGCAGCTCGGCCTGGCGCAGTTGCTCTTCGGTTTGCTTGCGCGCCGTGATGTCCATGCCAATCGTCACCAGGTATTCAGGCTGGTCGTGCGCGTCGTGCAGGGTGGTGTTGGACCAGGCAAACAGCCGCTGCTCGCCACTGCGGCTGACCCAGAAATTTTCATAATGGGTGGGCAGCGTGCCGGCGGCAAAGCGTTGGAACACTTCTTCAACATGTGACTGCTGTTCGGCCAGCAAAAACCGTTTCCAATAAAACGCCTGGCCTTTGACATCAGCCAGGTGGTAGCCGGTAAACGCCTCGGCTGCATGGTTGAAGCGGACTATCGCCCCGGTGCGGTCAATCACCAGACCAACATTGCCCGCCGCATCAAAAATGGCGTTGCTAAAGCTGCGTTCCTGGCGCTGATGCGCTTCGCTGTCTGCCAACAGTGCGTTTTTTCGGCCAAGGCGAAACAGCAGGGCGCTGATGGCGCTGGCAAACAAAATCAGCATGGCTGCAGCCAGGCCGGCACGCTGGCGCTCCTGCGCCTGGGTGGAAGCAAGCGCGGCCAACTCCGGCCCCTCGTTGACGGCCACCACCACACTCACCGGCCATTGCTTGACCTTGATCCACGAAAACAGCAGCGGAACCTTGTCAATGGTTGATATGTCGCGAAACCGGCCGGTAGCACCCGGCTTGGCCGATAAAAAAGGCCGGCTGGCAGGCAGTTGGATGTTGAGTGCTTCGGCCAGGTTGCGACTGCGTGTGATAAACCGTCCGTCAGCGCGCACGATGGTCAGCAAATCCAGCGGGTCGGTTTGCATGGCGTTGAGTCGTGCTGCCAGATAGTCGGGCCGCAGCGGGATGCCAATGACTCCGACGAATCGCCCGCCATCGTAGATCGGGCGGGTGATCTGGACCAGGGGGATGTTGGCGATGCGCCCGGTGATCGGTTTGCTGATGAACAGCGCGTCACCCTGGCTGTCGGCGTGCACCCGGAAATGCTCGCGATCACCAAAAAACAGACGCTCCGTGCTGCCGTTGGACGAGTACGCCAGAGAGCCATCGGCCCCAAACACCGTCACATACTGCAACATGTCGACTGGATAGGAGGTCAAGACATCTTGCGCTGCCCGGTCGAAACTGCGCGGGTCACGCACATAGACGCTGCGCAGGTGCTTGAGGGCGGTATCGACACTGCGCAAAATGGCATCAAACTGCTGGTCCACCGCAATGCTGAGTTGATCAGCACGTTGTTCGTTGCGAAGCCGGGTGTTGTTGCGCTGATCTGCCTGGCTGGCCAGCAGCGACTGCCAATAAAAGCCACTGCCCAACACGCTGATGACCACAATGGCAAGCGAAAGCAAAGCAAGGCGCAGGCCCGATCCATGTTTCATGCGGCCGATTTTAGGCATCGTGCAGTCGGCCGCAGCGGAAATCAGCACCAAAACGCAACACGGCCTTTACGTTCTGGTGTTGCAATGTCTTTGGGGATGCAGGCACTGCCAACACCCTCGAATTTGTGTTCAACACCTAAGGAGTTTCATCATGACAACATCTCACCTCGTCAAAAGCGCCACGTTGGTTGCTTTGCTCGCAGTGGCAATGGCCGGCTCGGCATGGGCGCAGGGAGGCCCGGGGGCAGGGCAGCGCGGCATGCGGTTTAGCCAAACCAACACCCCCGGCTGGACGCTGATGACCGCCGAAGAGCGCACCGACCATCAGACCAAAATGCGCGCCGTGACAAGCTATGACGAATGCAAGCAGTTGCAAGACGCGCAGCACCAGGCGATGCAGGCACGCGCCACAGAAAAAGGCATCACGCTGAACACCCCGCGCCAAAATAGCTGCGACCGGATGAAGGCGCGTGGCTGGATCAAGTAAGCAAGCGCTACCCGCGTCGGCGTGCAGTGATCAGCCGTTACCATTGCAACATGACGCACGCCAGTGACTCCGACTCCCTTGATGCCGCCAGCTTTGCGCTGACCCTGATCACCTCGCGCCAGTCCATCTTGCCCAAGCGCCTGATCGCGCCTGGCCCGGATGCGGCGCAGCAAAACGACCTGTTCTGTGCCGCCGCCGCCGCGCCCGACCACGGCATGGTGACACCGTGGCGTTTTGTGCTGGTGCCGCCACAGCGGCGCGAGGCGCTGGCCGAGGCGTTCGGTCAGGCATTGCTGTTGCGAGATGCCGCCGCCACGCCCGAGCAATTGGCGCAGGCGCGCGAAAAAGCTTTTCGGGCACCGTTTCTGGCGTTGGCCATCGCCCGGCTGGGGGCAAGTGAGCCTGATATTGATCCGCTGGAGCGCATGGTGTCGATGGGCGCGGCGGTCCAGAACATCTTGTTGTGCGCCCACAGCATGGGTTTTGGTGCCAGCCTGACCAGTGGGCAGGCGATGCGATCTGACCCTTTGCGCGACCTGCTGGGGCTGGCTGACGGTGAGCACGCCGTGTGTTGCATCAATATCGGTACCGTTGGTAAGTCGCGGCCGATGCGTGTGCGTCCGGACGCGGCAGCTTTTATCAGCAGCTTGTGAGTTGCGCAATCTGGCTTTCTGCTGTCGGACAGCATTGCGGGTCCGGTTGATTAAAGCATTAAACATAGAACCATATATAAATCAACGGGTTAGAGAGGCTTTCCCTCTGAAAAACCGTGCTTACTCTTAACTTACGTAAAGTCCGGTTAAGGCCTTCGCGGGCTATGCCAGAAACCAGCGCACAGCCCAAAAAAGCATGTAACACAAGGACAATCACAAATCCTTTGTGCGATACTCGCCGAAATGCCTAACCGCAAAGTGCAAGGTAAGAAAAATAGTTTAGGGGGACGCAGGTGAATTTAGGAGTACTTTCAATAGACCCGCTGCCTTTCGCAGCAATTGTCGCCATGGTGGTAACTTTCGGTGTTGCCATCCTCATCGTGCTAACCCAGGAATGGCATGGGCATTTCAGTATGGATACGCATGTAGGTATCCAGAAGTTCCACACTCATCCGACTCCCCGTATTGGTGGCGTTGCTATCGCCATAGGTGTCGTGTGCGCCTACCTGATTGCGCCTGGTTCCATCCAGGATATTGTCGGACCGATGTTGCTGGCTGGCGTGCCCGCCTTTGTGTTTGGCCTTGCAGAGGACATTACCAAACGGGTAAGTGTGCGCGCGCGGCTCCTTGCCACCATGTTCTGTGGTGTGCTTGGGTGGGCAATAACTGACTACTCCATTACGCGTGCTAACGTGCCAGGTCTGGACTGGATGCTTGGCTTTTCCTTGGTGTCTGTGGCTTTCACCGCATTTGCAGTCGGCGGTGTTGCCAACGCCATCAACATCATCGACGGCTTCAACGGCCTGTCCGCCGGGACAACCGTGACCATCCTTGTTGGCTTTGCTGGCCTGTGTTTCTCTGTGGGGGACGAGCGCTTAGCCTACGTTTGCCTCGTTTTTGCTGGTGCTATGGCAGGTTTCCTATTGGTTAACTGGCCATTCGGAAAAGTGTTTCTCGGGGACGGTGGTGCCTACTTCGTAGGATTTGCGCTGGCTTGGATTGCGGTTCTCATGATGGCCCGTAACCTTGAGGTTTCGGCCTGGGCCCCCCTCCTGGCTTGCGGCTACCCGATCCTCGAAGTCGCATTTAGTATTGTGCGCAGACGAAAGAGAGGCCTAAGTCCCGGCGCCCCAGACAGGCTGCATTTGCACAGCCTCGTGAAGAAGCGCGTAGTTCGACGTTTGTTGCCCAATTCAAGCGCCTTAGCTCGAAACTCTGTGACGGGTTGCCTTATGTGGGTGGCTGCGCTGGTTCCCGTATTGTTGGCGCAGTTTTTATTGACTAAAGGCAGCGGCGCACTTGCCTGTGCCTTTGTACTTTGTTCATTTCTTTATTCTGCGGTGTATGCCAGACTGACGCAGTTCAGGTGGTGTTTTTCCCCAGCTACGTTAAGACGGGGTGATTTGGCAATGCAGACATCACGACCTTGAACCAGCTCCGGCGTTTTCGCCCTGTCGCTGCAATACGACTATTTCAGGCAAGTCACGGTCAACACGAACTTGGCATCATCGTCTGGCCTAAAGGCATCGCTGCTACTTGGGGGTCTTACAGAGGTAGTGCCGGAGAAAGGTTCGGAGAAAATTCTTCGACAGCTCCGCCAAGAACCTGCCTTGTCGGCAAAAGTGCTGGCCGAAAGACTGAGCCTCAGCCCACGCGCAATTGAAAAGCAAATCGCTCTTCTAAAGACGGAAGCCGCATCGGCCTCGCCAAAGGTGGTCAGTGGCAGGTTGTTGAATGAAATCAGCTTCTAGCCCCGGCCAAACAAGCGCAAGAAGGTATCAAAACCATAGTCACCATGACCACAGCATTTGACCAACTCCACCCCCCCATACCCACTTGGTGGCCATATAAATCAGTTGACCGGTTAGCGCTCTTTGCTTGCGTTTATGGCTGACACATTTCATTGGGCCAACCAGCCTGAGCTGGTAGATGTGGCCATGCTCAAAGACTGCCGCGTGGTCGAAGTGCTTTACGACTTTGATGGCCCGCGCATCTTTACTGCACATACTGCGCTTGGGCTCATGCTGTTTTATTTGGCAGACGTACAGCTTGATTGGCACTATTACATTGCAGCGCCAACCAGCGACAACATCATCACGCTTCTAAAAAGCGGTACACGCGCTATGCGTGATGCATTAGATCAACCGTGGGTTTGGTATGTGCGAGCACAACCAGACGGCGCGCCCACCGCAGCCTGGCTTGGCACACTGGCTGATGCTCCGGCAAGTGTGCTACCGCAACCTGGCATCATGCTGTTGTCACATCTTGAGCCCGTGTTTGCCGCTTCTCTACCAGACCACTCGCCATGCTCAAATAAACGACCATCAGCAACCTCGCTGTGTTTCCGCTGGCGAACTTGACTTTGCCCAGCACCTGAACGTGACATTGACCGCATGGAAAGGCTCAATCTGGTGATGAATGAGGCCAAGTTTGTGGTTACATCCCATCATTCCACAGAGGCAAATCGAGCAGAAGGTAGCGTGGGCGACCGGTCCCAACTTGGGTAATCATGGTTCGAATTTCGACTAGCTCATGAAGATGCTTGTTAATTGAATCAACATCCTCGATGGCTGGTGCCACCTTACCGACGATAACTTGGTCCGTACCGCTAATCTTGAACTCATACGTCCGTCGCTTTGGAAGAATGCCTTGAAACTCTCCCTCAATAAATTTCTCATCTTCGTGGAGGTTATCCTTGCTGATGCGCTCAAGGCTACGGCGAACCTGACCCACATCGGAGAAACGAAATACTTGATTGCGATATTGCAATGCACAAACAGCCTCATTTTCCGCCAAAGTACTTATGAAGGCGCGAACCTTGTCCAGTGCCCTCTGATCTAGTTCAGAAGCGGAGTCAGCAAGTAGCTCGTCGTCAGGCTCGATTGACCCTTGAAGCAAGCTTTGGGTTCGCTCAATCGCCATATCCAGAGTCGTTTTTTCATCTGTCGGCGTCTGACCAGTGCGATATTCCTCAAGTTCGAAACCAAACGAACCCAGCGTTGTGTTCGTAATGAGTAACTGATGCTGTTCTCTGTTTGGAATAGGGCCTTTTGCAGCTAACCCACCAGAGAGCGAGGCCGCTACTGATGTAACAGCTTCATTAAAGGCACCAACTATCTTCGTACCGAAATCCGCAAAAATTCCATAGCTACCAACGACTGGTTGACCGCTAAAGGTTATTCGTGCGCGAGCAGGTTCGCGCTCATCAACTTTTGCTTCAGCAATTCGATGCTCAATTTCTTCCGCTCTTGCAGTCAAACTGCCTCGGTCAAGGGCATCTTCGATAGGTGTGCTCTTGATCATTCGCTGCAACGCAGTTCGCTCGCCCAAAAGTTGTAAAAAATCTTGCCGATTCATGTCGACACTCCTTGACGAGCAAGATTTTTTAATTGAGCCGTTGCCAACGCATCGTCGTTCGATGCGAGATCAATTTGAACATAACCCTTCCAGCCTTGATTACGCCTGTGACTCCACATGCTGTACCAGTAACTTGCCTGCCTTACCAAACGACTCGGAAGCTTGCCGAGATGCTCAACATAAGCGTCAACACAGTAGTCAGTCTTTAGTTTCTGATGGGCATCTCGGGTTGCAGGAAACAGTTCAGGAAATTGCTGCTGAAGCTCCATTTGACTCTTGCCTGAAGGTAAGTCGAAAAACGTTACGACATCTATATCGTTTGGGGCGCGCGCCTCAAGTACTTCAACGTTCTCTAAAAAGCTCCCATCCAACCACTGAAACCCATTGATCAAACCAGCGGCATGGAGCCCTGATCGATATTTCAAAAATCCCGCAAGCACAACTCTTCTTGGCTGAGTTTGCCCAAAACGGAGTACGAAGTCAGACAAAGATACTGCGTAGGGCGAACGCTCAGGAGATGTCGGCTGCCACTCATCAATCAGAGGGATCAGGCCGAGCGCGTTCCACGAAGGCAGGGCTACTGTATTCATAGGATTCGTTTGACTCGTTTCCAAGTCCAGATTACCGCGTAAAGTCTCGCATCTTACCGGCCAATCTGTCACACGGCCATCTGGGCGACTGTTCTCTACGACCTGAAGTACCTTTTGCCCGCCATCGATAATGATATAAGGCTGTAATACTTGCACAAAAACTACGTGCTGATGAGTCCAACACCATGATCAAAAAATTCAAGTTTGAACACTTTGGCCCCTTGGGTACGGTTGAAGCAAGTGCCCTTGCCCCAATCAACCTGATCATCGGTGGCAACAGTTGTGGCAAGACATTTTTGCTCAAGGCACTATATGCCACATTGCGCGCCGAAGAAGAAACCGGCCGTGGCGACGATCGGCGTGATTTTGCCGAGGTGCTGAGCGACAAACTGTACTGGACATTCCAGGTTGAACGACTTGGTGATCTGGTTCAAAAAGGCGAGCAAAACCGGCTTAAGGCCTCCATCACCATGGCTGACAACTGCTCCCTGGCATTCGACTTTGGCCCCGACACCAGTAAAAAAATTACTCCTTTGCACAACAACCTGCCAAAGCGCGCTGCAAACTCAATTTTTCTCCCGCCAAAAGAAGTCTTATCCCTTAGCAAAGTTATCCTTAAATCTGCCTTGCAAGACAAGGTATTTGGCTTTGATTCGACCTACGTCGATTTGGTGCTGGCCCTGCAAAACCCTACCGTGCGCGGTCGCAACCACGACGCATTTATGCTCTCGCGTCAAAAACTTGAAGGCATGTTTCAAGGCCGGGTGGAATTTGACCCAGAAAAAGATGCCTGGTTCTATAAAAAAGGCAATAGCCGCTTTTCGCTCAACACAACGGCTGAAGGAATCAAAAAAATTGCCATTTTGGACACACTACTGGGCAACCGGTATCTGTCTGCAGACTCCATCATCTTCATAGACGAACCTGAATCTGCGCTGCACCCTGCCGCCATCAGCCAGTTGATGGAAATTGTTTGGATACTGGCTGGCAAAGGCATCCAGTTTTTCATGGCTACACACTCTTACTTTGTCGTGAAAAAGCTCTATGTACTGGCACTGCAACACAAAGCCAAAGTACCTATATTGATGGTGCAGCCAGACCAAAGCTGGATACAAACCAACCTTGTTGACGGCATGCCAGACAATGACATCATCAACGAGTCAGTGCGGCTGTTTGATGAAGAAATGGGGGCTACAGCGTGAGCCCAGTTTGGGTCAACGAGTCTGAGCTTCAATTTGGCCCCTTTGATGTCAACGACATTTTTGAGCCTGAACGCTCACCCGGCATTGCTGCTCTTGGTAAAGGCATCAGCAAGGTTGAATTCATTTTGCACAGCAAAAACAAGGCTGCCCATATTGTTACCCTGCTAGAAGCCAAGAGCACCATTCCACGCGAGACCGACGTTTTCTTTGCCGACATCAAAACCAAAATGCTGCACTCGCTCACGGTGTGGGCATTGGCAATAGCTGGCCGCCAAAATGCAATTTACCATGAGCTACCCCAACAACTCAAGCGCTCATCAGACCTGAAGCACACCTTGCAACTTATATTGGTCATACCACCCATGCCAGACCACGCATTGGTCGGTGCAACTGAAAAATTCAGAAAAATGATGCAGCCAGAAATCAGACTCTGGTCTATTCCTGAACAATATGTAAGAGTACTGAACACAAAACGTGTTCAGGCTATGGGCTTGGTTCAATAGTAAATATGCACGCACAAGAGCCATTTAATTTTAAATATCCAAGACAACCTAAACCAAATCCTGAATTTTTATGAACACGGTCAAAAAAGTAGTTGATGAAATACGCTACCTACCCGAAATGCAGGCGCGTGAGGTGCTTGATTTTGTTGGCTACTTAAGAAGTAAGCTCAAACACGCTGAAAAAACCAGCCAAAGCGTTGATGAATTTGACCAATTTGGTGCCGTGTTTGACGGCAAATTAAATCGCAATGAATGTTATGACCGTCAAAGTTTTTCTTGATACAAATATTGTTCTTTACGCCATTGGACAAGATGCGCACAAAAGAAACCCTGCCAGACGAAATCTACAACCTGGATGCCCAGAGCCATGTGGTAGTCAGCTTTGAGCACATGAGCCCGCCAGACCCACTGGATGTCACTCTGCGCCTGGGCGCAGCCCTTGCAGGACTTCAGGCGCTTGATAGAGCGCGGGGCCTATGGTAGTTTTGGCCAACTCAAGACCACGTTTGCCAGCGTGGACAAGGTGGGCGAGCGCTTTGTGTTCAACATCGGTGGCAACAAGTACCGCCTGATCGTTACCATTGCTTTTCAGGCGCAGTTGGTGTGGAGCACGGCCGTACACACGCATGAGCAATACGACAAAGAAGACTGGAAATGATGACCGTATTTGAAGTGCTGGCCCCGTGGGGCGCCATCAACACCGCTTTTGGGCTGGCTACCCCCGTTCGTGATGAGGCTCACTACACCGAATTGCTGGCGTTTGTGGATGAATGCTTTGAGCGCTTTGGCTCTGACAGTGCACATCCGGTGTTTGCCCTGGTTGACCTGGTAGCTGCGCGCATTGCTGACTATGAGGCCCGCAAGCATCCATGGCCTGACGCAAGTACCCCGGCGAGCCGATTGGCGTTTTTGATGGAGCAACATGGTCTGCGCCATTGTGATCTGCCCGAGGTGGGGGCTCAAACCGTGGTGTCTGACGTGCTGGCGGCCAACACCGTGAGCATGGCAGAAGCCGTGCAGCAGCAACACGGCGAAACGCTGCGCAGGGCGGCTACCAGGCGAGAAAACTTTTTTTGCACTGCACCAAAAAAATAGAAAAATCCGAGCCTAGAATCATTTAAAAATAAAACAATAACGCATTACCGGCCAATCTGTCACACGTCCATCTGGGCGACTGGCCGCGAATGCATCCTCAGCCAAACCAACGCCACAACATGACCACATGGCGTATGCCAAGGCCACGCCGAATCGCTGGCAGATGCCCTTCAAGACATGCAGTTGCGGGCGTTTAGCGCTGAAGGCTACAGCCACCTGTCGAAAGCAGACCGCCGCTTGCTGGTGGAATGCGGACCCCGGTTCTAATCCACTCTTGCAACAGGTGAGAAATGATTACGGTGATTGTCCATTGTTTGCGGAGTTTGGCCGTTTCACAAAATGAAAATTTCGCCTGCGGCAGCCATCGCCCAATCATCGTGGATTAGTGTGATCCGTTATTGCTCATCATTCCACTGCGGCAAATCGAGCAGAAGATGCCCCTCAAAAAGGTAAAAGTGAAAACCTCACCATACCGTTGCTCAGCAGGACATAAACGGGCAAAAACACACGAGATGCTAGTCACAAGTTGCGGGAACCACTGCACTTGCGAAGGCCAGAATACGCTGTTCATCATTTGCCATAGTTACTTCGACGCCTGCATCCAGAAGTTCCTGACGAATTTCTTCGTAAGCCAGGAACGCTTTAGCCTCGCGTTTGGGTGCAGCTAAGGGAAACAGCACATTCTTTGGCAACGCATTGCGCTTGTGCAGGCGCCTGACCCTGTCAACCCATAAGCCGCCATGATTCAACACCTTGGTCGAATCGTCTTGCGCCAGGTAGAGTGGCTTGATGATTCTGTCCACCACCTCGTTGCTCTTTCGAACGAATGGGAAATTGACGATGAAGTCGGATGTACCAACTTTTTCTTGGTAATACTGGACACCAACGCGGTTATCGCCTTGAAACAGCATGCGTCGCACCGAATTTTCCAGCAGACGCTCTTGATATGCTTTGGTGACAAAGTTTCGCTCAACGTAGTGGTCAAAAAGCTCATTGAGTTTTGCTTTTGGGTCAGCCGCCAAAACCACGCGCCGCTCGTCAAATTGCAGCATTGCATCGCGCGTACGAGTCAATTCTGCGAACAACTCAACCGCAAGTGGCACATCAGCTACTCGCTTTCGACCGTCCAATGCGTTGCTGTGTAAATGCATGGCAAATCGTTCAAACTCTTCAATAAACAGCGCCTTGCCGTTCAAATAAACCTTGCTGTCGAGTTGATGAAAAAACTTGGTGATGCGACCGTACTTCTTCAGCATTTTGAATCCGAAGAAGCGTCCCTCTGGGCAAAGCAGCACCACACCCACGTTCGCGAATTCACCCGTTTCTACAAACGGGCGAAAGCGAAG
>JFJP01038209.1_pt1 | contig 18920 bp, 13 predicted proteins | sample 431651 | NCBI WGS metagenome assembly JFJP01 (sample SAMN02602958, study PRJNA72255) | Microbial mat metagenome, whole genome shotgun sequencing project. | biome: fresh water; feature: sink hole; material: water; isolation source: purple microbial (photo- and chemosynthetic) mats found in...
ACTGGCAATATGGTTTGGGTGCGATTGCCGCACTTGCCCACGATGCTATTTTTGTTATCGGACTTTTTTCATTGTTCTATAGCATCATGCCTTTCTCTCTCGAAATTGATCAGGCATTTATTGCCGCAATATTAACTGTAATTGGTTACTCGGTGAACGATACGGTTATTATTTATGACAGGATTCGCGAGTATCTCAGTATCCACAAAAAGAAAGATAGAGGTACGATAATGAACGATGCACTCAACAGCACACTCACTCGTACATTGAATACGGCTGGAACAACACTTGTAACTCTGCTTGCAATCTTTATTTTTGGCGGCGATGTAATTCGTGGATTCGTATTTGCTTTGTTCACTGGTATTGCAATAGGTACTTACTCGTCAATTTTCATTTCAGCTCCAGTTGTTTACGATACTATTAAACAGGTTGAAAAAGCTGAAGAAGTGAAAAGCAGACGTAGAAAAGCAGCAATTGCAGCTGCCGAAGCTGATACAAAAACTGAATAATTATATGTGTAAACATTTTGTATAATATTTCAAAAGCCTGCCACAAAGCAGGCTTTTGTTGTTAGTAGCCAGCAGGAATAGCAAGCCTAATAGCTTTATGAGAATTGAAATATGGATAACCCGACGATATTAAATATCAAATCAATTTTAATAGCATAGATGTACCGCCTCGATAAGAGGCACATAGCAATGGAAAAATAAAGAGAACAGACGTTTTCTCATTTGTGAAAGTCGCCGATGGCAACTTTGGCAAAAAATGGTTGGTGGGGTAACATTTTTATCTATAGCTATTTGCTAATACTTGAGGTCGAGAATTCGTGTTTTATTCTGGCGATTTAATTACTTAGATTATTGACATTTTGACTTTTTTAGTGTTCGTTATTTAATACTCCAAACAGAGTAAAAACTTTATGAAAATTGCTATCATATATAACAAAGACCACAATGGTGTTATTAACCGTTTTGGGATGCAAAATAAAGAAACATACAACCCACGAACTGTTGGATATGTTGCAGATGCACTCGAAGCCGGTGGTCATAATGTTGAAATAATAGATGGTAACATGCACGTTATTGAGCGGTTACAAGAGTTTATGCCCAAAGTGCTCGATGGCGAACAGATGGGTATGGTTTTTAACATGGCGTATGGAATACAGGGCGAGAGCCGGTACACCCATATACCATCAATGCTCGAAATGCTCGGTATTCCTTATGTTGGGTCAAGTCCATCAGGGCATGCCCTTGCATTAGACAAAGTAATAACCAAAATTATCATGCAGAAACATGGTATTCCCACGCCAGAATTTTGGGTGTTTTCGGATCAGGACGAAGATTTGAGCGCTGTCCCATATCCTGCAATTGTGAAACCCAAAATGGAAAGTGTTTCGTTTGGTTTGCGCGTAGTTAATAATGTGGAACAGCTTCGCGAAGCTATCAAATATACAACCGAAGAATATAAGCAACAAGCATTGGTTGAGCGATTTATTCGTGGACGTGAATTTGCGGTCGGTCTTTTGGGCAACAATCCGGTAGAAACATTTCCTGTTCTCGAATTTGATTTAAACAATGACCCAGATGCTATTCAAAGCGTTGAAGATAAGCGTAGTCGTCCGCGTCCCAAAATCTGTCCGGCACAACTCTCCGATGAGCTTACCAAAAAGATGATCGATTATAGTGTAACTGCATTTAAAGCATTGCAATTGCGCGACTTTGCGCGGGTTGACATCCGACTCGATCAAAACAATAACATTTATTTGCTCGAAATTAACTCGATGGCAAGTTTGGGCAGAACCGGTTCATATACCCACGCAGCCTCGGTTGCCGGTTACGATTACAAAGCGCTGGTTAACAAGATGCTCGATGTGGCTGTGGTTCGCTATTTTGCTAATACATCGCTAATGCTCGAAAATGAAACCACGCAACAGAAAATACCACTACAAACTCGTATTAGGGGATTTCTCCGTAGCCGCCAAGAAAACCTCGAGAATTTATTGCAACAAATGGTCAATATCAACACCTACACACGCAATTCGCAAGGGGTAAACGAACTTTCGAGCATTGTAAAAAAATATTTAAGCGTACTCAATTTTACTTGCGAAGTAATACCACAAGTAGAAGTAGGAAATATTCATTTTTATACTAACACGGATTCCGACGAATACGACATTTTGCTTATTGGCAGCTTCGATAACTGGAAAAAAGTGCAGGAACAGGAATACTTTCAAATAACTGACCAAAAAATTTTCGGAACCGGTGTATGGGAAAACAAGGGTGGATTAGTTGTTATGCTTGCTGCGCTCCAAGCACTTAGGTTTGTAAGGTTGTTACGACGTATGAAAATCGCAATTCTATTTTCCACAGACTCAACGCTACAAGGTAAATTTATTAAACCCATAATTGAACAAAAAACCCCAAAAGCACGCTGGATTTTTGGTTTACATGGCGGTGGAATTAATGGCACGGTTGTTACCTCGCGTTCGGGATCGTCTGTTTACAAGTGCGATATGAATTTGATGCAGACAGAGAATGCCAATGATGTAGCGGAAGCTACCGGAATATTTTCCAAATTCATCAGTTCGGTCATTGATTTTTCGGATGCCGAGCGCGGGTTGGTTATCGCGCCCTACAAAGTGGATATAAGCTCAAACATTACGCAGCCTTATGCGCATGGCGAGGTTACTTTCAGTATTCGATTTTCTGAAAATGAACTAATTGACGAAACAGACCAACGAATAAAACGGTTAACTTCAAAAAAATACAAAGTACCGCTTCACATCCAAATCGAAGGAAGTATGCGCCGTCCGGCGATGAAACACACCGAAAACATAGCCCTACTTTGGCAGATAGTGAAAGAAATGGCGAAAAAACTCGACATCCAATTGCGCGAAGAACACCGCTGGAGTTCTGCCGACATTTGCTTTGCCGACGAATCGAAATGTATGATAGACGGAATGGGACCGGTGGGATTGAAACCGGTTAAAAAAACCGAGTTTATCCTGCGACACAGCCTTCTTGAACGAGCTACTTTGTTAGCTATGACACTCAACGAATTATGTTGTAAATAGGGAACTATTGGTTGGCAAAATGCTTTGCGTTAAAAACTATTTCATTTAACAGAAAGTAACGCCTGTATGAAAAAATCAATTTTTTCGTTGCGGTCGTAAATACTAATTACCAGATTTCCGAAATTTGAATAAACAAAAGATGGGTCTTCTTTTGGTAGAAAGAGTGTTTTTCCGCTATAGCGCGGTTTATCAGCAAATAATAGATACAAAGCAGTGTCGAGTACAAGGGTGGTATCAGCTTTAAAAACCCAATTCGTTTGTGCATCGCGTTGAAGATTTCGTAACTTTACAACTCGCAATCGGAGTGTTGTATCACGTCTGAAATCCAAACCTTTCATTGGTTCTATCAAAAGCAATTGGACTGTTCGTGCACCATCAAGCGTGTCGGTAGTAACAGCATTGCGTTTTTTCTTCAATATCACAAGTATTTGTTCTTGTTCTTCGTTTATTTCACCGGCGGGTGGTTGCATTGCCAATTGGTTATATACAAATACAGAATCACTTGTCAATATTGCGAAAGCATTAAAAATAGTGGTGCTTACCAAAATGACAACCAATACTACCATGTAAATAAGCGGATTGAAAAAATGCGCAACTCTCATTAATATTTCATTTATCTATCAGATTTTAATTTATCTTTAAGCAAAATTTAAACCAATTATTTCGCTTACAACATGGTATTTTGACTAATTGTACATGTAATAAAATGCGATTATTGAATAATTTCAGACCACTTATCAGACTTCAAATTTGCATAAAGGTTGCATCGGGAAAAATAACAAGCAACCCGATGAACATCAAACCATAAACTTGAACAAAAAAATGATTGAATTTTTATTTTTAATTATCGGTTTGGCAATTGGTTATATAGCAGCTTGGTTGTGGCTAAACTACCAATCGGTGTCAAAATCAGGGCAATTGCACGAATTATTGGATAAAGAAAAAGAGTTGAGGATTACCGCCGAAGCACATCTGAACGCCGCACAAAATCTTCAAACGCAAATGAATACCCATTTCAAAGAATCGTTTGAAGCAATGGCATCGCGGGCAATGGCAACCAATAACGAGTCGTTTTTGCTCTTGGCATCGCAAACGCTCGACAAATATATTACCAAAGCCAACACAGATTTTGAGCAAGGAAAATCGAGTATCTCCAATATGCTTAATCCCTTGCACGACAGTTTGAAAAAACATGAAGTGATGGTTCGCGAACTCGAGGCGAATAGCAGCAAGACTTTTGGCAGCATGAAAACCTATCTCGAACAATTGGAAAAAAGCCAAAAAAGCCTCGAAAAAGAAACATCGGCTTTGGTAACAGCATTAAAATCACCCAAAATCAGAGGACGTTGGGGTGAAATAGGATTAAAGCGATTGGTGGAATTTTCGGGCATGTCGGAGTTTTGTGATTTTGACGAACAGAAGAGTTTTGGTGACGACGATAACCGGTTTCGTCCCGATTTGATTGTTAATTTACCCGGAAACCGTAAAATTGTCATTGATGCCAAAACACCTCTCAATGCGTACCTCGAAGCTCTCGAAGCTCCCGACGAAGCACAACGAAACGAACTTTTCAGCCGTCATGCTCAGGCTGTTACCAAACACCTTAAAGATTTATCGTCAAAAGCATATTGGTCGCAATTCGATAACTCCATAGACTTTGTAATTTTGTATATTGAAGTTGAACCGGCATTTGGCGCCGCACTTATCTATAACCGACAATTGCTTAATGATGCTTTGGCTAACCGGATTGTATTTGCCACACCTTCAACCTTGATAACCTTGCTGCAAACCGTAGCTTACACATGGAAACAGCACACTGCCACCGAGAATGCGCTACAAATATGGCACACGGCAACCGATTTGTATGAAAGGTTAGTGATTTTTGCAGAATATTTGCAAAAGACAGGAACACAAATATCGCAAGTAGTGAAAACGTATAATCAAGCAGTTGGATCGTGGCAGGCGCGTGTGCTTCCGGGTATCCACCGGCTCGAAAATGCGGGCGTTAACTCTATGAAAAAGAGTATGCCTCAACCTGAAGAAGTGGATGTTTTACCGAGAGAAGCATTGGGGAAATAATTTATAACAGGCAAATGATCTGTTGCTTTAAAAGCTCGTGGTTGTTGTGGTGCAAATCGGGCGCTTGAAGATTTGCTGCTTTTTGCAAAGCCACCTCAATATTGAATTTATTTTGCGAAACACAATAAAACCAATTGTTATTGCTTAAATAATCAGCGAGATACTCCTGTTCTGTCTGTCCGGGTGTGGGTATCAGTATTGCCGGTTTTTGTAAACTCACCAAATCCATTATCGAAGAATAACCCGAACGACAAATCACAAATTTTGCTTCATTAATTGCAGCTTTCAGCAGGTCTATTGGCAGATGTTCAACCACCTCTTGATTTCCAGACTTTGTAGCTTTCGTTTTTGATTCACTCGGTTTGCCCTTTACAATGATTGATTTCAACGATTTACTTTCCAATTGCTTGGTAATTATTGTTTCGAGCATGGTTCGCTGTGGTTCGGGACCCGACAAGATAACTACCACATCATATTGAGAAGCAGGAATGTGGAATAGCGAAAAGTTGGAATGGTGCGAAGGGATATTAGTAAGCATAAACCGCGATAAAATTCCAATAAAATTGGCATTTACCGGCAATTTGTACTTGTGAGATAGATCGCCACTTAAATTGGGTGTACCAGCTAAATCGGGAATCCAACAAAAATCGTATTTGTTTGCAAACCAACGAACCACACTATTGGTATATTTTTCAAAAAATGAAAAGAATGGCGGCATTTTTATCATCAACTGGTGGGTAATAAACACCGATTTCACCTTGCGATTCCATAAGCCATAACGATTATCGGAAATTACGATATCTATGTGCAGTTGTCTGATTATCCGTTTGAGCTGCTGGTGTTCTCTAACAATAGAAACAAGGAAACGAGGGATAGAAATGAAAATTTTGAAAACCTGTGAATTACCCTTCGAATAATGAATAATATCTGAAGGAAATTGTATCCAACTTAATGCAGGAAACTCGGTTCGCAGCAGTTGCAACGACAAATTATCGGCTGCCACAATTACCTCGAAACCATACTGTTGCAAATAGTAAATTACGGGAATCAAACGTGTAGCATGCCCTAATCCCCAATCTAAAGGACAAATTAAAACACGCTTTTTTTTATTCAACATTAAAACAAAGTTTATGGGATATTTTTTTAACTGGATTTTCAGGGTTAAAGATAATGAAAATCACTGTTTTTAACAATCATCGCATCATTATTTCTAATGGATTTTAATACTGGCTATCCACATCATCTTGCTGCAAATTAATCTCAATACCACTTGGTTTGTTGCTCGTCTGTGTGTAAGATTGCTTGCGTTTCATAGTATTCGATGCGTATTTCTCGACTTGCTTACCCTCCAGATTATCAATAGCACTCATCAAATAATTTATGTGTGTTCGCATATCAGAAATTTTATCTGCAATTTCTTTTTGGTTAAGGATAAAGAAATTAACCGTTCCTTTCAGATTTGCAGCATTGCCCTCAAGCTCCGAAGCGCTTGTAGCTAATTGCTCGGCTGCTGCCGAGTTTTGCTGTGTAGTTGTGTTTAACTGTTGTATAGATTCGTTTATTTGGGTTACGCCGGTATTCTGTTCGAGGCTGGTAGCTGAAATTTCTTGTACCAATTGTGCTGTTTTATTAACATCGGCAGCAATTTCTTCTACCTGAATATTAAATTCAATAACATTTTTCAAATTGGTTTTAATGAGTTCGGCAATGGTAGATGCAGCTTTTTGGCTCACCACAGCCAGACTTCGCACTTCGGTAGCAACTACGGCAAATCCTTTTCCCAGTTCGCCGGCACGCGCCGCTTCAACAGCAGCGTTTATAGCTAACAAATCAGTTTTCTGGGCAATATCGTTAATCACAGATGTTTTGCTTTCAACTTCTTTCATTGCAGCTACCAGTTTAGTCATTGTAACTCTACCTTGATCAATAGATAAGGCGGCTTTTTTAGCAATTCGTTCGGTCTCTTGTGAGTTTCCCGAATTTTGATTGACCGAGCCGGTAATCTGTTCAATAGAAGCCGCAATTTGTTCGGTTGATGCTGCTTGGTGGTTGGTGCTTTGGGCTATACTATCGGAGGTTGCAGCTATAGCCGAGCTGGCATTAACCAGTTCTTCTGCATTTGCCCTGATATTACCAATAACTTCTTTTAATTTGATTACCATATCGTTGTATGCAATCATAACAATTGCGATCTCATCTTTCTCTGCAACATGAATATCCAAACCCAAATCGCCATGCGCTAAACGATTGGAGTATTCGATTAATTTAGCCAAAGGTTTGGTTATACTTCGGGTTACTAAAATCCCACTCAACACAATGAAGATTATCAACAGCAAAGAAGCTGAGCTGAATACAATAAACACAAACTTGACTATGCTTAAAACTGTATTATGGTCGTTGTCGGCATTACTGAGTAAGTGCTCTGTAGATTGGTTGAGCGATTCGCGCAACACGTCGAAACATTTCGCATAACCGGCTGTGTATATTAAAGAAGCAGATTCAATATCTCCATTATCCAATAGCTGTATTATAGAATCTGTATAGAGGACAAGAAGTTTATGGTTGGTTTGGTAGATGCTGTCTTGGTTTTTAAAAACTTCAACAGCAGTAACATTATATATCTCTGCGTATTTCGAATATCTTGTATGTAATTGCTCCAGATTTTCAGCTATTTCAATTTTCAATTTTTCTCTTTCTTGCTTTGGTATATTTTTAAGGCTGTGCGATATAGCAAGCCGCGATTGGTAAGCATCTCTATCAGCTTCCAATAAAAAATCTATTGCTTTTAAGTTTCTATTAAACAAATCTGAGTTTAGATATTCTATTCTATTGAGTTGGATTAAAAAGTAAGCCGAGCATCCCATAAAAAGAATTGCTACAAGCAGAAAGACAAACAATAGTCTTTTTCCAATATTGTAATTGCGTATTTTCATTTTCAATTGTATTATTTTTTGTGCCTGATAGCAATGATATTATGAGCAATTTAAACAGATATAATTAGCCAAAAATGTGCCAAATAACAATGGTATTGATATTTTTAAACCTATACTTCTACTTTCAAAAATACAGATTTTTTTTCATTATACAAATATCAAAAATACTTTTTAGTCCGAAATTGCGATAAATAATTGCAGCTTTTTAACTATGAAAAAATTGCTGAATGACAACTATTAAAAAAAACAATACAATGCAAAGGTATTGACTAAGGTGCAGAAAGCCTTAATATATAAAATCTTAACTTTGTGCGCCTTTGTGTCTTACTTAGTGTTCCTTTGTGGTAAAATATTCGTGAGTCGAGTATAAAAAGCAAATAATTTCATTTGATTATTTTCTAAGCAACTGATAATTAATCAACCCTTCGAGGGTATGCAACCAGCTCGAAGGGTTTACTTTGAGAGTTATAAACTATAACCTTCGCGGTACTGACGGTGCATAAATTTTTCAGCTTCTGCATCTTTAACAAACGCTTCTTTTTTCGGATCCCATTTTACCGGACGTTTCAATTCGTAAGCAATGTTACCGAGATTACAAACCGAGCATGAGCGATGTCCAATTTCAACAGGCACTTGTGGGTCTTTGCGTGTGCGAATGGCATCAATAAAATTTTGCAGGTGTGGCACTTGGGTTTCATAACGCTCACCACTATTTTCAACTTTAGGTATCAATTTTTTATCAGACGCATCGAAAAAGCCACGCGACACCTCAATCCAACCTTTATCGCCCCAAAACTTAACCCCTTTCATATAATCTTTGAATGGTTCTTCGGTCATAATCACGCCATTTGCATACTTGAAAGTTAAGAATTTGGCATCGCCATAACCGGCAGGAATAATCTCCACAGGACCACTTTTATCCATACCTAAGCCCCACTGCGCAATGTCGAACATGTGAGCGCCCCAGTCGGTGGTAAAACCGCCGCCTATTTCTTTGTACCAGCGCCAGCCACCCCAAAACTGCTCGTCTTGTGGTGGATTGAGCGAGATAGGTGGATTAAGCTCTTTGTTATAATGCAAAAATGGATTGGGACCTAACCATAAATCCCAATTCAAATCTGCCGGAAGTTGTTCTTCGGGTAAATCGTAAGGTTTTGGTGGAGCGCCAACATGTGCGTTTACCTTTGAAATTTTACCGATTGCTCCGCTTTGTACCAAGTTAACAGCGTGTTGAAAATTTTTATCGGAGCGTTGTTGGCTACCAAGACCAAATACGCGCTTATTACTGCGTACAGCTTTTATTAAGGTTTGTCCCTCTTTAATGGTGAAAGTCATTGGTTTCTCGAGGTACACATCTTTACCGGCTTTGCAGGCAGCGATGGCAATCAATGCGTGCCAATGGTCTGGAACGGCAATAACAACGGCATCAACATTAGATAAAGCCAGCAAGTCTTGGTATTTTTCAAACATTTTAACTTCCGATTTCACGCCTTTCGATTCGTTAAAAGTTTTCACCCTTTGCTCGAAACGTTCACGTTTTATGCCATACACATCGCAACCGGCAACTACTTGCACGCCTTCGATGCCGATAAAGCCGTTCATCAGATACATTGCCTGTTGACCTAAGCCAATGAAACCAAGTCGTACCGTTTTTGTTTCTAATAGATTGATTGCTTTAAAACTCGGTAATAAAGTTAAACCTGCGATACCAGCTATCGAAGTGCCAATAAATGCGCGCCTCGATATGGCGTTCTTTTCATTCTGTGTCATCTCTTTCATTATTTTTTAATTAGTATTAGGGTAGAATTTTCTGAAAGCTATCCATCAAATTTCTTTGCCCACAAAACTAAAAATATTTTTCCAATTCAATTAATTTATTCATCTTAGTAATTTGAAAAAGTGCAGAAGAGCTATTGAGCTTGAGAGCAAAGGAGCTAATTTATTAATTGTTCATTATTAATTGTTAATTGTTTATGGCAACTCCAGTTAAAACATCTGCTTTGGTTAAAAAAATAATCAAACATACTGATTCTGTGTATAGCTTTCTACTCGAACCGCTTAGCAGAGTACCTAAGTTTAGGTCGGGTCAATTTTTGCATTTTGCCATTGATGCCTATCAACCTGATAAAGAATGGCCCAGCTCACGGGTGTTTTCCATTGCCAGTTCACCGGCTAACCGTAACGAAATCCGGATAACTGTTTCATTGCGTGGTGAGTTTACTGAGCAGATGAGGAATTTGAATGAAGGTGATACAGTGTGGCTCAAACTTCCCTACGGCGAATTTACATTCGATAATGCCGCTGAACCGCTTGTGTTGATTGCGGGTGGTACTGGCATAACTCCGTTCATTTCATTTCTCGACGATTGTGTGCAAACAAACCCATCGAAACCGGTGAAACTTTACTATGGCATCCGCAGCCATGAATTCCTAATTTTCGATGATTTATTGGATAATTACATGGCTAAACTGAACAATTTTCAGCTCGTACTTTTTTGCGAGCAAGCGATGGACAAACCGCATCGCCAAAAGCAACTTGATATTGCTGAAATAGCTGCTGAAAATCCTAAAACAGCAACTTATTTTTTGTCAGGTCCACCTGCGATGGTTGCTAATTTTAAACAATATCTGAGTGAATCGGGTATTGAACCGACACACATACGGATTGACGAGTGGTGAGATTGGTTATGATTTATTTGCGGCTTAATATCCAAAGCCAAATCACTGAATTCTGTTTTTGAATAACAATTTTCTATTCTACTAATAAGTCTAATATAAAAAGGACATCTCTAATGATTGGTAATACTATGGCACAACGAACAACAATTGCCGCCATTTTTTATTTTTTTGACTTGTGTTGCGCCCGCTGTAAGTCAAAAAAAGAAAAAACGGTCGGCTGTTTGATCTTAGTGGCAACTATTTATTTGTTATTCATATTGTTATCAATTCGCAAACATTCAATTTTTGAAACAACTGGATTAGTAGTGTTCAATGAACGCTTTAATCGAACTAAGTCATACCTTATTTCAACTGTCCGACCTTATTGGTTCGATATTTTTGAACGCCTCAACTATATATCAAGAATTATTAGGTAAAGGAATCACAGTAATTTATTGATTATTAAGGCATATTTTTGTTTATGAAATGTTATTAAAGATTTACTTTTCTGTTTTGTCAAAACAAACATGTTGTTACAATAAAAATTACTATTTTTGGGGTGTATGGCGGAAAACGATTTACATATATCACCCGAAATAGGTAGTAATACACCAACACTGCCGACTCAGCTACCACGACGCAATAAAACAAAGCATCGCTTGCTGCGTGTAATACTTATTGCCCTCACCGTGAGTGTTTTTATCCAATTAACCTTTTATTATTTTGCCAAGCCAATTCTCGAAAGTATCATAAAAAGCAAGCTGACAAGCGAAACACATGGATTGTTTGATATTGAATTTGAAACCATTAGGGTTGATCTTAGTTCGTTAAGCATCAGTTTAACCGGATTTAAACTTACGCCGCACCCCGAAGTTTATGAGCAGATCAAAATTTCAGGTAAAGCCAATAAAGCGCTTTATGCAATTAATTTTACTGGTTTCTACATCAATAAAGTTAATTTGTACCGGCTTATTTTCAAAAACGAATTAAATCTATCCAGTGTTATTCTCGACAAGCCACTTATCCGGTTGGTTGATATACCGATGGGTGCAGTAAAAAAAAGTGGAAAATATGATGCCGTACATACCGACCTTTATCCCATACTATCTAAATATTTTAGTAGCATCAAAATTAACCGTTTAGAAATCAAGAACGGATATTTCGATTTTTTTGTAAAAAAAGCAGACAGCCAGTTAACTTCGGTAGCCTACAACACGTCCATTGTTTTACAACGGTTCTACCTCGATGCCAACCAATACCGGCTACGTAACCGTTTATTCTACTCCGACCAAATAGAAGTCAATATCAAAGATTATGTGCTGGTATTACCCGACTCGGTGCATGTGTTACGGGTTGACAATGTGAATATTTCGACATCAAAATCGGAAATACGAGCCACCAAAGTAAGTATGCTGCCCGAACAATTGGCTGAAAAATACCTCGCCGAATCGAAAAAAAGTTTCTATCAGGTGTTTGTGCCCGAAATAAAAATTACGAAAACTGATTTCAACGAGATATACTTCGATAGAATTGTGGCAGTTAAAAATGTTGAGCTTATTGAACCTCAAATACAAATGTATAAGCCCGAAAAAAGAAGAAACCCAAATAAAAAGAAAACCGAAACCGACGATATTGATTTATTTAACTTGATAAATGGTAAATTTTCCTTGCTCTCGGTAGATTATTTTGTGTTACGCAAAGCTGGGCTACAGGTGTTTCGTAATTTTAACGACCGCTATCCGCAACATTCCATCAACCGGTTATCTGTGTGGCTCGAAAAGTTTGTTATTGATTCGCTGGCAAGTCAGAACACAACTAAAATATTATACGCTAAAAATATTGAAATTACCATGCAGCAATACAAAATGCTCATGGCTGATAATCTGCATGTACTCGAGGCTGAAGACCTGTATATTTCAACTGACCAAACAAGGGTATATGCCAAAGATGTAAAACTCCACCCATTAGCTAAAGCTGAAGTGTTAGCAAATCAGCAAGGTAAAACGCTGTACGATATTCATGTTCCCGAATTGCATATACGCGGCGTTGACCTGCATAAGTACTACAATTTTGGGATTTTACCAATTGATGTTTTTTTATTACAATCGCCGCAGGTTACAGTAAACCAGTATAAAAACGATACAATCAGTAGGGTTGTCCGTCAAAAAAAATCGCGCGAAGAGATTTACCAATTGGCATCGGGGTTTCTTACTTCCTTGCAAATAAAAAAATTGAATATCGAACAGGGGCATTTCGATGTTAAAACTATTCACCACAGCGACTCCACCAATTTTTCGTCGGGCGAGGTGTGGCTTACCCTCGACAACTTTGTTCTCGACCCATCCTCCTCCATTGCCATCGACCGCTTTTTCTACGCCGATAACATTGATTTGAGTTTTATCAATTATTCGCTCCGGTTGCCAGATAAATTACACACATTAAGTGTTGATAAACTGCGAATTGCTACAATTGATTCAAGTTTTACGATCGAAGGATTAAAACTAAAACCAATAAACCCGACAATCGCTGAATTGAGACGCCAGAATAAATCCAGCTACTTCGATTTCACCATGCAAAAGCTCGAATTAGTAGATGCCGATATACATAAAGCCTACTTCCATAATAAATTGCAAATACCGGCAATCCGGATAGTTGAACCAATATTCAAATTTACCACTTACAAGGGGCTGAAGCACAACCAAACCAGCAAAACCGCCAAACCAAAAGTTGAGCCAACCGATTCGACCAAAATAGATAGCTCACTTGCAAATATAAACAAACAACTTGATACACAAGGGTTAGAAGAAGCATTGCAACTGCTCAACAACGTACTGGAATTAATTGAAGTAGATAAAATTGATTTGGTTCGCGGTGAGATGCGGTTATTAATTAACGATAGCATTGGCAATCGCAAAATGACCATAGATAATAAGGTTACCGGTAATTTGCGTAATTTTTATCTTAATTTCGATTCACCACCCACAACGAATAAACTTCTCTATTCCGACGATATTGAGATAAAATTGAACGATTTTAAAATTGGAATGCCCAACAAGGTATATGATTTTAAAGCCAATGAAATTGAATTATCGAGCCGAAATTCATATTTGGAAATAAAGGATTTTCGGCTAATTCCAAAACTATCAATTTGCGATACACTCAGGATACCAACAATTTTCGAGCTATACATTCCGCGACTCAGCATAGCTGGCGTAAACTATAAACAGATGCTTGCCGATAAGCAATTCAATGCCGAGTCGGTGCTTCTCGACCAACCACAAATCAACCTTGTGCGACGAGTTATGTATATGGTAAGTAAGACCAATCAGCTTGCCGATGAACCAGATTCAGCAAAAACATCTGCTGCTCTGGGTATTCCCCTGCCTTTCGCATCAACAAACATAGCACATTTTGATATCAACACATCTGATTTTAAACTGTTCAACGAATTTGATGGTTATCGCGATGTGGTTTCAACTGCTCGGTTATCCTTGTCAATAGATGGTATTTCACTCGATTCAAATTTAGTGATAACGCCGGAAGCGCACACACATATTCCATATATTAACGATCTATCGCTACACCTCGAAAATGCAGTATTCAAATTGGCTGACAGCGCCCACTACATTACTGCTGACAAATTTGATTTATCGCTCATGGATAGAAATATACGCATTAAGAATCTATCGGTTGAGCATAATCCAACATACAATGATTTACATAAGAAATTTAGCGTTGTAAAGCCTACGTTATTAGAAGTGAATATACCTGAATTGGAAATTGAAGGTGTTGATTTCGACCAATTTTACACATCGAAACAGTTAGACATAAGCAAGCTGGTTTTAAACAATCCCATTATTGGCATTGAACAACTCGAAGTACGCAACCCCAATAAACAACCGGCGAAGAAATTCAATCTACACAATATTAATGCTTATCAAGCTGTTAGTAAATTTTCTAAATCAATAAAAATTGACGAACTCGAGTTTTCAAATTTATCGTTTAGCTTGGATAAACAACAAGGCGATAGTATTCGTCAATTTATGTTTAATCGTATCTATGGGCAATTCAGTGGTTTTCTGCTCGACTCGCTGTCGTGGATGCGCTCGCAAAAAGTATTGTTTTCCGACAATGCGAAATTGCAATTGAAAGATTTTGGGATTGATCTTCCCAATAAGTTATATTCCATTCAGACTGCTGAGTTGGGGTTGTCATTAACAGATTCGCTGCTGTATGTCAACAATTTCAGTATGTTTCCACTCTATAACAACCACGATTTTTATCAAATAACCGGCGTACAAAAAGGGATTATTAATATTACAAGCAAGCACCTACAAATAACCCACTTAGATTATGATGCTTTGATACAACACCAGCAATTTGATGCCCGAAGCGTGATAGCTGATAGCCTCGATATGCGAATTTTCAGCGATAAAACGCAACCTCCACCGTTAATTCGCAACCGAAAAATGCCGCAACAAGGGCTACGCGAATTGAAAAAATATTTCAAATTAGATACTTTGTTACTTAGAAATAGCCATTTTGTTTTCCAGCAATTGGGCGACTCAACGAAGGAGCCTGCGGCTATGTACATAACCGACATAAACGCGCAAGTACGTAACCTAACAAACGATACCATGTTGTTGCGAAAAAAAATAATTTCGCGCATTGATATAAAAGGTATGATGATGGGAACCGGCGAGTTCAATGCACATCTCGACGTTCCGCTTGCCGATCGCAACAATGCATACGATTTCAACATTACCTTGAATGATATGGATATGCGCGATTTGAATCCGTTGCTGGAGCGACTGGCTTTTGTCCGAATAACGGACGGCAATGTAAAACAGATGAAAATAAAATTTACTGGCGACGATTCTTTGGCTTCGGGTAAAATGCGGTTTCGCTACCACGATCTGCAAGTGGAACTGCTCGACAAGGAAACCGGTCATACTACCGGCAGCAAAGCAGTGGTAAGCATGCTGGCAAACACAGTGATACGAAGCAATAATCCGCGACGCGGTCGTTTTATACGCGATGGATTGATTTACGAAAAGCGCAATCCCAACAAACCTATATTTCATCAATGGACACAAGCGATTCTGGGAGGGTTAAAATCAACATTGGGTTTTGAGAGCAAAGATTGGAAGCGCGAAAAGAAACGAATAAAGGCTAAAAAACGTGAAGATAAACGGTGGTTGCAATTGGATAAAGCGTATGATAAAAAGCAAATTAAGAATAAAATCCGCAAAAAGAAAACCGAACAAAAATGGCTAAAGCAGAATGAACGACACCGCAAAAAAGAATTGAATAAAGAGAAAAGGATGCGTCGCAAGATAGACCGCAAAATGCGTGATCTAATGGAAACGTCGTGGATACAAGTATATGGCTATACCTAATTATTAACGCTGATAACTATTCTTTTACCAGCGTTAATAATAATTTATCGTCAGACCATAAACGACATCTTCTGCACTTTTAATCCTTCAATGGCATGCAATTCTGCTTCAAACTGCGACCAATCGTCCTTATCGCCTGCAAGTTCGAGAAGCACAAAACCAACACGACTACACACAGCGTCATTTAATTCATGAAATCCGAGCCGTGTTTTTATGCAACCCGCATATTTACTGAGTATCTGTTGTGTGAGTCCAGCTTCCTTGATACGATCATATATCTGGATACCTAAAATACGTATTTCGTTCATAATTATACACTTTATGATAGGTTGAAATTTTAAAAGTATAAATCGCGCTTTCCAGAACGTATCTGTTCGAGGCGCTCTCTTATTTTTGGTTCAAAAGCAGGATCAAGACCGTCAGCTATATTTTTTTCGATCAAGCGATAGCCGTTTTCTTTGGTTGCAGCCGGAGCATAATCCTCTAAATATTCTGCCAAGGTCAACATAGCGTTTGGCGTACAAAATCGTTTTATAAAGCCGGGCACCGAAAATTCCATAAAATGCTCGCCGGTTCTGCCAAGTCGGTAACAAGCCGTACAAAATGATGGTAGATATTCTTTTGAGATTAATTCGTCCATAATTTCATTCAAACTACGGTCGTCGTTAATTCGAAATTGTTCGCTGTGAATGTCTTGTTCTTTCTCCTTATTTGCTGTATAGCCTTTCATCTCTATGTTAGTGCCTCCATCTATTTGCGATACCCCAAATTGTAAAATCTCGTCGCGGATACTTGCCGGTTCGCGAGCTGTTAATATCAATCCGGTATATGGCACTGCAAGTCGCAGAATTGCAACTAAACGTGTAAAATCGGCATCATTCACCAGATACGATTTATCAATGGATAGTTCGGAAGCATGTTGAATGCGCGGCATTGAGATTGTATGTGGTCCAACATTGTAAACAGCCTCAAAATGATTGACATGCCTGATTAATCCCAGCACCTCAAACCGCCAATCGTACAAGCCAAATAAAGCACCAATACCAACATCGTCAATACCAGCCTCCTGTGCTCTATCGAGCGAAGTAAGACGCCAGTCAAAGTTGCGCTTAGTGCCGCTTGGGTGTACTTTGCGATAGGTTTCGCGGTGATAGGTTTCCTGAAAAATTTGAAATGTTCCGATACCTGCATCTTTCACAGTTCGGAACCCATCAATATCCAACGGTGCTGCATTAATGTTTACCCTTCTAATTTCTCCGTTCTTGCTTTTTACACCATATACAGTTCTTACACTGTCTGCTATAAAGTTAGCATTGTATTTCGGATGTTCGCCATATACAAGGATTAGGCGTTTCTGTCCGGCATCTTCCAACGCTTTTACTTGTGCCACAAGGTCGTCGTGTTCTAAGGTCGAGCGATTAATTGTTTTGTTCGACGATTTAAAACCGCAATAGCTGCAATTATTTATGCAATGATTACCAACATACAAAGGCGCAAACAAAACGATGCGATTACCATAAACCCGTTCCTTCAAAATTTTTGCACCGTTTTTTATTTCTTCCACCAATTCAGGATCAGTAGCATTGATAAGCACAGCCGTTTCGCGCAAACTGAGGCGATTTTTATCTAAAGCACGAGCAATAACATCGCGTACCTCTTGCTTATCAGGGCGCACGCTATTGAGAATGTTCCAAATCTCGTTATCGTCAATAAACGATTCCATACGCCTGTCAGCTATGGTGTACTTCTGGGGATTGTAAATCATAATTTAAAAAGTTATAAGTTATGAGTTATAAGCAATGAATTGGCAAATACCAAATATTCATATACTTATTTAGTTCAAATTTTAATTTATAACTGCTTACAGGATGGAAATCAAACAGAGAAAGGTTCGGAGATAGTAATATTGGGGTTAGAAGTCGCTTTCAATAGGGCTGATTTTACTTGCACACCACTAAGTCTGCCGATTTGACCGGTGAGCGCACCAATTTCGGCAGTTGTTCCGTCGAGTACAAGTGAAATGATGTTTAAGCCTTTATCGCGCAAAGGGATGCCCTGCCTGCCAATAATAACGGCGGCATGTTTGCTAATAATGTGATTGAGCGAAGTAACCGAGTTTCTATCCTCAATAAGAATAATTGCGGTACCGAGTCTCCTTTCCATAGGAATTTCCTCCGGAGCAGATTGTTTATTATAGATACTTTGAAGCAGATAAATCTGTTTCTCAGACCTTAGAATTGATAAAAACAATATATATAGAATCCGGGTCTTGCCTCAAAAGGCAAGTATCCGGAACATAAATTAATACGAGTTAGTAACTTACTTGTTCGAATGGTAAATCTTCTACTACTTCAGCATATTCTTCACCCGCTTCTTCCATATCCTCATCGTCTTCGTCGTAGTGCCAGCGAACCAATACATCGCTTCCAATATCGAGGATGTTTTTGAGCTTAACCATAATCTCATAAAGCAACTTCGATGATGCTGTATTATAATATACTAATTTAAAATTGAAAATAGTTTTTTCGCCAGGGCTTTTTGCGTATTCATCGAGCCAGTCGAGAATCGGACCATAAAAAGCAACCACATCTTCGGGTAACGATCGTCCCGAAATTTCGAAAACGCCTTTTTCTGCATCTAAAATTACTGCTGGTGTCGAATACGTTCCTTTTTTATTAATTGCTTGCATAGCAGTGAATTTGCTTTAATTAATGTGATTATATGAAAAACACCGGTAATAGCCGGATTACTTCTATTTTACTTTTGCAATAATATTATT
>JFJP01038210.1_pt1 | contig 18917 bp, 19 predicted proteins | sample 431651 | NCBI WGS metagenome assembly JFJP01 (sample SAMN02602958, study PRJNA72255) | Microbial mat metagenome, whole genome shotgun sequencing project. | biome: fresh water; feature: sink hole; material: water; isolation source: purple microbial (photo- and chemosynthetic) mats found in...
AAGGCTGAAATGATATATAAAAATAAATATCGCTTCGTTTATCGCATAAATCTCCTAGAGTTTAAATAAAAGAAGCTTAATAGTAAATACCTGAAAATAAAAGCGTAACTTTGTCAAAATCTCAGATTTGAGAATTTGTGCTTTTATTTACTAGTTCATTTCAATAATTAGTTCACAACTGCTCTCTTTTTTAAATCCAAATTTTAAATCCATAACAGGTATTTGTAAGTACAATGCTTGTTCGTTTAAAACACGTTGCTTAGTCCATTAAATCAATAATTTGTCGGATCTGCATAAATCTTTAAATCAAACAAACAATCCTGTTATTTAACAAACAATTAATTTTTAAAAACAATGAACATTTATGTAGGAAACCTTGATTACGAGGTTAGTAAAAACGACCTTGAAGAGGTATTCGAAGAGTATGGAACTGTTAGTGCGACAAACATTATTATCGACAAATTCAGTGGTAGGAGCAAAGGCTTTGGTTTTGTAACTATGGAAAATAGTGATGAAGCTAACAAAGCAATTCAAGAACTTAATGGCGCTAAATATGAAAACAGAGAAATTGTTGTAAACGAAGCAAAGCCAAAAAAAGAAAATTACAATAATTAATAAAACAAAATTTCATGACAAAAGGTAAAATAAAATGGTATAATGAAGCTAAAGGTTTTGGCTTTATTGAGTCTGAAAATGGTGAAGATGTATTTGTTCACCGATCAGGACTTGTAAACTCATATGATCAGCTTCAACCCGATCAGCAAGTGGTTTTCGATACCAAAAATGGTGACAAAGGTATTGTTGCTATTAATGTGAAAGCAGCCTAAATTCATTCGTTGGAGTTTACTTAAAGGTTACTCCTTCGATAACGAATATATTTTTTACCCATTCCAATCTGTACGATAGGAATGGGTATTGATATTTTTTAAACAGGTTTTATTCTGTAATTATTTGGGGGCAGTTAATCTCACTATTTATAAGGGAAATCTGTAAACGATAGAAAAATAATAATAAAAAAAGATACTAAAGTAAATATTTATGAGGCAGTTAACTATTTCAAAACAAATAACTCAAAGATCTGATGAATCAATAAGTCGGTATTTTCAGGAAATTAACAAATATTCATTAATTACTGCAGAAGAAGAGACTGAGTTAGCCGTTCAAATTAGAAATGGTGATACTATTGCTCTCGATAAACTTATAATTGCAAATTTGCGTTTTGTTGTATCGGTGGCTAAACAATATCAAAATCAAGGATTATCCTTTCCTGATTTAATAAATGAGGGTAATTTGGGATTAGTAAAGGCAGCTAAGAAATTTGATGAAACACGTGGATTTAAGTTTATTTCGTATGCTGTATGGTGGATTCGTCAATCTATTATTCAGGCTATCTCAGATCAAACACATATTGTTCATTTACCATTAAATCGAATATCTACCATTAACAAAATATCAAAAGCTATACCACATCTCGAACAAGAATTTGGCAGAGAACCTAATAATGCTGAAATTGCCGATTATCTAGAATTGGGTAATGACGAAATTGATTTGTTAAATGATATCAAAAGAAGACATGTGTCATTTGATATGCCTCTTTCTACGGATGGTAGTAATGATTTTAGTCTATATGATACTGTACAAACCAGCAATATTCCAACTCCTGATAATAATTTAATTCAGGAGTCATTAATGATTAACATTCATAGGGCATTAAATAAACTTTCACCACGAGAGGCTTTAATTATAAAAATGTCATATGGATTATGTGGAACACCAATTTTATCATTGCAAGATATTGCACTAAAATATAATATGTCATCTGAAAGGATTAGGCAGATTAAGGATAAAGCATTGGGTAAATTAAAGATTATCATGAGAACAAATATTTCTTTAATGGAAAACTAGAACAATAGAATCTTAATTAGTAATTTTATAAAAAAAACAAAAAACATATTATGGGTAGATCGCAAGAAACACAAAACAAAAAAGAAGTAAGAAACAAAAAAGAGAAAAAGAGAAAAGATAAAGCCGAAAAAAGAATGGCCAGAAAGGATAATGAAAAAAGAAGTCTGGATGATATGATTGCTTATGTTGATGAAAATGGCCAGTTATCTTCTACACCACCTGATCCAAGTAAACGAAGGAAAATAGAACTGGAACATATTGAGGTGGGTGTACCGAAAAAGGATAAATCATTAAAACCTGATCCAATCAGAAAAGGTGTTGTTACATATTTTAATGATTCAAAAGGTTTTGGTTTTATTAAAGACTCAGAAACTGGAGAAAGTGTATTTGTGCATGTAAGAAGTTTACTCGAAGAGGTTGTTGAAAACAACATGGTTACTTTTGAGGTAGAGAAAGGTCCAAAAGGTCTTGCAGCAACAAACGTTAAAGTACTTAGATCATAAAAGGCAGGGGCTAAACACTACCTGAAAAATCCCTTTTATTGATTTTAGAAAAAATAATATTCTTGCTTTTTAGTTAGAATAAAACTCCAATATTCGATTTTAAGCTATTAGTGAACTATTTAAATAGGGTAGGGTTGGCCAAGCTTCTTTAGCATTTTTGCATGTTCCCATAAAGCATTTAAAAATCCAGATTGTACATAATAAGGTATCCCATATTGATGTGCTGTTTCTTTTACCAGATTAGATATTTTACTATAATGCACATGACTAATATTAGGAAATAAATGATGCTCTACCTGGTAATTTAACCCTCCAATAAACCACGAAAAGATTTTATTATTAGGCGAATAATCTGATGTGGTTTTCATTTGATGAATAGCCCAATTATTATAAATCGAACCATCTTTGTCTGGTAATGGATAATCGGATGTAGTAACCACATGCGCTGTTTGAAAAATAATAGTTAGTATGAAACCACTTACAAAATGCATAGTAATGAAAAAGAGTATAATCCAATACCATGCAAATGGCAATACAACCATTGGAATAAGTAAGAAAAATCCAAAGTATATAATTTTTGAAACAATTAAAGTAATAAACAACTGATTATTTGTTCTATTGTTAACTAATTGAGCACCTCTATTTATATATCGTTTAAGCTGGGCATAATCTTTTGTAGTGACCCATGAAAGAGTCATTAAACCGTATAAAAACCAGGCATAAATATGTTGATATTTATGTGCTCTTAAAAGAGGTTTGTGGGGTGATAAGCGTATAACTGAACCTGGATCAATATCTTCATCAACTCCATCAATATTCGTATAACCATGATGTAATGTATTATGCTGATACTGCCAATTTGGAGGAAAGCCTCCAAGCAAATACATGGTTTTGGCCATCCACTTATTAGTTGTTTTGTTTTTTGAATAGCTATGATGATTTGCATCGTGCATTACAGCCATTCCAACACCAGCTTTTCCTAATCCTATAATCGCCCAACAAATAAAAACTCCAGCCAGTGAATTGATAACCCCTGTAATCATTAAAAAATAAGGAACAAGATAAAGAGAAAACATAAATACCGATTTAAAGGCTAAATTCATATTGCCATATTTCGATATATTATTTGTTTCAAAATAATGATCAACTTTATCCCTTAAACTTGATATAAATTCAGGTTTATTCTGTGCCTGAAATCGGATATTTATTTTCTCCATGAATTTAATAGTAAAATTTTGCCTGTATATTAATTATTACAGGCAAAATGAATAATTATATAAAAAACAAAGAATAACTAAAATTGTTTATTACGCTGCTTGTTTCTTTGTTAAAACAAAGCTCCAATATTCGAATTTACCGTTATTAAAAGAATTAAAACGTGTGGTACCTTTCGTTCCGGCAAATGTCAAAAAGAATTTCTTTAATAATCCGGGTACTTTTTTCTGAATAAGTGTTTCTCTTCTTTCGGTATCAAGTTCTAATCCCTTAACAACGTTTTTTGTAATTTCCTTTTCATCCAGTATTGAAAAACCGCAATGCATAAGTTTTTCTTTAATATCTTCTACAGTTCCTTTCTCCATCATATCAGCAAATAAAAAATGGCCATTTGGTGATAAAACTCTATGTACCTCATTAAAAAATACGTTTAAATCGCTGTAGCATCTTGCCGATTCAACATTAACAACTGCATCGTATGATTCCTTTTCGAAAGGTAATTTTTCTGCTCTACCTTCAATAAAAGATAAACCAGGTACATTGTAAAACTGATTGCAGAATTTAATAACACTAGTCGAAATATCTATTCCGGTATATTTGAGAGGTTTATAATAACGGGAAATATAGTGTGCACCACCACCTCTACCAGAACCTATCTCAAGTACTTTTTTATTTTCGAGTTTTACTTTATTAACTACGTGATCATACAATTGAATACAATAGCGGTTTTTTTCATCACCTTTTTCAAGATCTATTATTTTATCACCATTTAGCGATGCATAACCATAGTTCATAAAATTAGCAGTAATATCTTTATCAAAACGAATTAGAAGTTTATGCCAGATTTGCCACATTGGTCGTCGCAAAACAGTTGGAAATTCGCAATAGTTGTCAACTACATTTATCATAATAATTTGGTTTTAGTTTAAGTGCAATATAAAACCTAAAACCTGCTTTTAAAAAAAAGAGGGTCTAATGACCATATTTAAGGGGAGAATTGGACAAAATTGTGGCGAAAAATCATTCGCCCGGGGCGAATGATGGAGCTATTGGTTTGCCGAAACAACATCTTTTACCATTACAACATATTGTCTTGATACTGGAATTTTCTCTTCTATATAGCTCATTTTTAAGTAAGAACCATTATAGGTTGTTGTCATCTTTTCGATATAGAGGCTATTTACTATAGTAGTGCGATGGCAACGAATAAAATTTTTTTGATTTGCTAATTGAGATTCAATGTTTTTTAATGTACTACGTAACAGCTTTTTCTCCATAATCCCTTTTTCCAAATAGTTTATCTCGATGTAGTTATCAGCTGACTTTATAGAAATTATATTTTTGAAATTAAGTGTTAATTTGTCTGATTTATTTTCTGAAATAAAATCGATTTCCTCTTCAATCCCCATTTCCTCATATTCCTTAATTTTTGAAAAGTAAAATTTGTTTTGATCCTTTAGAATAGAAATAATTCGTTCGAGAGATTTGTTTTTGTATAAAATGACTAATACGATTAAAGGAAATAAGCAAACCAAAATCACTTTAAACATAATGTAAAGTGAAAGTTGAACCATCCCAACATACCGTATATAAAATACTAATGCAGTGGAAGTTAATATTAAAAAAATTGAGCTCAAAAAAAATGGAGGTCCACTTTCCCATTCGCTCATTTTAAACCATTTAGGAATCAAAAATGGTATTAAAATAAAAATAATAAATTCAAGTAAGAACACTAGAACTCCTATCCCTGTTACAAATAATAATCTATTATTATAATCAAGCATTTGCAAAGGAAATGGTTGAAAGAAAAGAATAAACAGAAAAACACCAAAACTGATTAAAAACAGCCTGCTTAGTTCTTCTTTATAAGTAGTTAGAATATTTTTCTTGGGATTTTCCAAAGAGCTCAGTAAATTAAAAATGTAACTTCTTTTACATGATTATATAGAGTAAAGGTAAGGAAAGAAAGGTAAAAATCAATATTGTTTTATCATAATACAAATGCTTCTGTCAATACAAATTCCCAAACGATGTTCTTAAATAGTTATGCAATAGCTAAATAAAAGTTTATACTCTTATTGTTCTTTTTAAATAAAGGTTTTAAAATAAAGCAATTACTTGATTAAAATAATAGATTAGAGTAAATTGTTCATTCATTCAAATTACTAACTCAAAAAATCTATTTTATGAAAAAAATCTTTTTCTTATTGGCTATAGCATCGTTATTTATTATAGGATGTGGCCCAAGTGCAACTGAGAAAAAAGAAATTGAACAATTGAATGCAGAGGCTGCAGTTCTAGATTCAATTTCAGAAAAAATTGATCAGAAAAAACAAGAAATTGAAAAAGCCACACAAGAGCTTGATAGTCTTGTTAATGAACTTTAATTATTAACCTAAAAATTTGCTAAAAATGAAAAAAATAAATTTCAATTACATAATTGCAATACTTGTAGCTTGTTTTTTACTAATCGGTACTACACATATTCAAGCCCAAGAAAAAGACAAGAAAGATAAAAAGGAGACAGAGAAAGTAAAAGATGTTAAGGAAAAGGGTAAGAAAGCCGAGAAAAAGCTTGAAAACGAAGATGAAGAGACTACAGAAGAAATCGAATCTGAAGAATCAGATACAACTGTAACTTCCGAAACCGAAGAAATTGAAATAGATGAGGAAACTGATCAGGAAGGCGATAAAAAAGAGAAGGAAGATAAAGTGAAGAAAGAAAAAGGAGAAAAGGGCGAGGGCAAAGGCAATGCACATGGAAAGAATAAAGGAGAGTTGTCCGGTAAGGAATTTGGTCAGCAACGAGCTGCTGAAGCAAAGCAAAATAAAGAAACAATGGAACAGGAGCTAAACGAAACAGTTACCGAAAGCCAGACTAAAGTGAAAGAAGCAAAAGAGAAAATTAATGCTTCAAAAGAGAAATTAGAAAAAGACAAAAAAGCAAAGAAAATTTCTGAAAAAGAATATCTGGAAAAGAAAGAAAAAATTGAGAAAGCCGAAGCTAAAGTGAAAGAAATTGAAAGTCAGATTGGTGTTGAACCAGAAGTTGAAGAGGCTGAAGTTGAAGTAAAGCAGGAATAGTATATGTTTTATATAAAAGAAGAATGTGAATGTTTTCATATTTTTCTTTTTACCTATTTGCATCCGTTTTTAAATTCTATACCTAATTTATTACCCAAATATGTCAAAAAAAATTATTTATTTACTGGGTATTGTTTTAACAATTATTATCGGTACATTTTTGTACTCAACATATTGTTGCAATGCCAAAAAAGATGTTTCAGCTCTTGAAACAGAAAATCTTCCACCCAACTACAATGAGATTAATGCAAACAAAAACCTATGCTTTAATTTTAATGATTTTAAATTTAAATGTTTTGGCAGTTTTAAATTTAATAAGGATGGATTTAATGCTTTGTTACCAGTTAGCGATTCAATCGATATTGGAATAAATGCATTAAAACAATATATGGATAAAAATCCAGATATTGAATTGCAAATAAAAGGTTATGGAATGAAAAGTGAGCAGAATTCATCACCCTCTAATAATCTTGGATTAGCAAGAGCCAATGATGTAATGAATTATTTTATATCCAAAGGCGTTGATCCTGCTAGGATTAAAACAAGTGGTGAGCTTTGTGATTTTTTGTTTATTGATAACAAGATAGTTTCAGGATCAATTAATTTCAAAATTGCAGTTTCGGATAATTTTGCCAAACTAAAAGCAGATTATAATGCGAATCCTATTACGGTCCTTTTTAAATATAATAAATACGAAACAAGCTTATCTTCTGAAAATTTGGAGAAATTAACCAATCTTGTAGAGGCTCTTAAAAAATACAACAATTCAGAATTAATAATTATCGGACATACTGATAAAACTGGCAGTAATGCTAAAAATATGATTCTGGGTACGAATCGTGCTAATTATTTAAAAGCCACATTGGTTAAACACGGATATCCGGCAGAAAGAATTAATACGATTTCGAAAGGCGAAGAAGAACCAGTTACTGATAACAATACAGAGCAAGGCAGATCGCAAAACCGACGTGCAGTAATTAACATTAAATAACCATCATTAAATTTAAATAGTATGAATATAGCTTGTTTATTAGTACCAATATTAATCGGCCTTATATGCGCCATACTTGGTTACCTATTAGGAAGATATTGTTTCAGAAAAAATGAAGTACAACCTTTGTTATCTGACCTTAATGAATGCAAAGAAAACTCTAAAAAACTTTCAGCAACTATTTCATCATTAGAAGAAAAGCTAAAAGCAAAAAAGCCAGAAAAAGAGGAATCAAAAACTAGCAATGCATCAAAATCATCAGCATATAAAATAGAAGATATTGAAGGAATAGGTCCTGTAATTGGTGAAAAACTCCGAAATGTTGGGATTATAAATACCGATGATTTTCTAGAAAACAGTAAAACTCAGGCTCAACGAAAAAAACTAGCTGATGATTCAGAATTAACAGAAAAGCAAATACTAAAATTTGCAAATATGGTTGATCTGTTAAGAATTGCTGGTGTTGGACCTGAATTTGCAGAGTTGCTCGAAGCATCAGGAGTTGATACAGTTCCCGAATTAGCCCAAAGAAAAGCAGATAACCTTGCTAAAAAAATGGATGAGGTGAATGCTGAAAAGAAACTTTGCAGAAGAATTCCATCAGTAAATGAAGTAAGTGATTGGGTTGAACAGGCAAAGAAGCTTCCAAGAGCTCTTGAATATTAATAGTATTCAATATTTATTTCAACAAAAAGGAGTATAGCTTGCGTTACACTCCTTTTGTATTCTATGTTCAAATAATTATTTCTTTTTAAACAAACCACCTAACACGTTTTTAGCAAGACCACCAACTATATTTCCAGTCGATCCTTTTGTGATAGAACCAAAAATATCATTAAGTGGCGATGGATCATCATCAGGAGTGGTGCTGTTTTTCTTGGTAATAAGATTCATTAACGCAGGTACAGCAATTTGTGCAATAGTATTTGATACTTGCTGCGATAAACCAAGTTTACTTACAAGATTTGAAACGATACCTGTAGTAATGCTTGTTTGAAGTGAGTTTGCTCCTGAATTGTTTGTTTTATTGGAAAAAAGATTCATTACGGTAGAAAGATTTCCACTTTTTAGTTGACCAGTAACTTCTTTTTTGGTTACATCTCCGATAATTGAAAAAACTTTATCGAGACTTCCTGCAGGCAGGTTGGTTTGTCCTGTAATTTGACTTCCAACTTCCGATTTTAATGAATTGATTATTGATTCAATCATAATATTGATTATTAGTGAATAGTAATACCAAATTTAATAATTATTAGTAAGTTTTTATGCCAAATATTTAAATATTTATTTCGAACCTTTACCTTTCAATTGTAAACTTTTATTTAAAGAAGTAAGAAACGTGGAAATAAAAACAAATTATTAAATAATTTATGCTCTAAAGTTTTATTTATTAAATTTATAAACAATTTAAAAACATCTGTTCTTTTGAAATATAAATGAAATTTAAATTGAATACATTTATAATGCTTCTAAACTAAATTAATAAAGTAAAACTCCAAAAACGATTTACGATGAAAAAACTTTTCTCTCTTCTAATTTTAGTGACTGCATTGAGTGCGTTAAATGCACAAAAGCGAATAGATATTTTTACTCTTGCGGGTAATTATAATTTTATGAGTTCTGAGTATAATAATGACAATTACGAAGCAGCTGTAATGGCAAATCTGGTTTTGCCAATTGTACTCAAAGATTCATCAATTTGGTACACAAGCATAGATTATCAGTATTTTTCGGTAAACAATGATACAACAGCAGTTTCGCGAAAAGATGATTTTAATTTGCATGGTATTATTTTTCGTACGGGTTTAATTTATAAGCTTAGTTCAAATACAAATATTCAGATACTTTTTGTACCAAGATATATGACCGATTTTAATGCTTCTTTTTCAGAATCATTGCAGTTGGGTGGGGTATTAATGTTTGAGAAAGTTAAAAGTCCTACATATACTTATCGTGTGGGTGTTCTTTATAATCAGGAGTTATTTGGGCCTTACATTGTTCCAGTCTTTTATCTTGACTGGAGTATTACAAGCAAGATTAAAATTACTGGTTTAATACCGGTCTATGGAAAATTGTATTATCAGCCTAATGAAAATATTTCTGCAGGTATTCATTTTATTGGCTTAACAACTACCTATAAAATTCATGAACCTGGTTTAGAAAATTACTATGTAGATCGCCGAAGTATAGATCTTTCTTTATTTACTAATGTTCATTTGTTCGATAATCTATTTATTGAAGCCAGGGCAGGTTATTCGCTTACCCGAGATTATGGATTGTTTGCAGAAGATGATAAAATTACATTAGGATTACCCTTGGTAAATATTGGTGATGACAGGACTAGACAGAACAATGAGTTTGAAGGAAGTCCATTTGTGCAGGTAAAATTATTATATAGTTTGCCAATAAAGTAATAACATTTTAACCTAAGCTTTATGATAATTAGAAGTAGCAACTCGAAAAAGGCTTTAGTATTGTTTTTCCTTTTTATAAGCTTTGTACCAACTATTATTGCTAATGATGGAATTCAGCAGGAACTTTCGGAGCCAACAACCAAGTTTATGTTTTGGGCTTTTTTGTTGGGTGGTTTAAGTGCAGTATCATTAGTTATTGGTTCAATATTAGGTCTGGTTTGGAAACCTTCACCTCGCATTACAGCTGGGTTTACTGCATTTGGAGCAGGTGCTCTACTCGCAGCATTAAGTGTTGAACTTATAGCACCCACAGTAATTGAATTTGTTGAGAGTAATCATGCCCCAATTGGACAAACAGTAGGGCATGATATGATCTGGGAATTTCTATTCTTAATTGTGGGTTGTGTTGTGGGAGGAATTTTATTCTTTTTTTTAAACGAGGCTCTTAACAGTAAAGGAGGCTATTTACGTAAAGCATCTACAACGATTGCCTATTTTAATCATATGCGCAATAAGCGATTTAGGCTCGTATTAAAGCGATTTTCGAAAATAAAACTTATTCGTTCAATTCCAGCTACTCATATCGATATTTTGGTTCAACATATTCGTCAGGTTCGTTTTAAAAAAGGAAGTTATCTTTTTCATAAAGGAGATAATACAAACCGTATTTTTTTTATTGAAAGTGGAGAAGTAAATCTTGTTTATGAAAACGATCAGGATCATGTAATTAAAGATGATGAGATTGTTGGTGAAACTGCTTTTTTGCTACATGACCCAATTTTATACGATGCAATTGCAAATACAGATGTAAAAGCATTTGAACTAACTCAGAATGATTTTAATCAGCTACGCGATTCATGTCCTGAGTTGCAGGAAATAATAGGGCTGTACGCCAGAAATGAGTTAATGCAAGATCTCGGACACAAAAATGGTGAAACTCAGAACCATATTGACGCAGAGGAATGGAATTTAGAAGCAGAAAAGCATGTACATCAACATTCATATGTACCAACTCAGAAAGAAATTAATGAACATGCCGAAAAACAAACATCGGCACCTCTTTCAATTTGGTTAGGAATATTCCTCGATGGTATCCCTGAGAGTTTTGTAATCGGAGCTGGTTTTCTTATTATTCTTGCATCTAAAGGATCTCTCGAATCACTTTCTTTTACCTCAGTTATACCATATACGCTAATTGCTGGTTTATTTTTGTCAAACCTTCCTGAAGCCATGTCGAGCAGTATCGGAATGAAAAAAATGGGTTGGGGTAGTTTCAAAATAGTTGGATTATGGGGTTCGCTAATGTTAATGACAGCTGTTGGTGCTATTTTTGGATATTATTATGGAGCAATAATTCCAAATTATGTAGAAATAGGAATTGAGGGCATTGCATCCGGTGCGATGTTAACCATGATATCACAAACCATGATACCCGAAGCGGTCCATATTGGTGGAAATAAAGTAACCGGCTTAAGCACGTTGGCTGGATATCTATCGGCAGTTGCATTTAAGATTTTTGAATAATCAAGATGATTTAACGACTTAAAACAATCTTATAAAATATAAATGAATTTAGTAACAATTCTTGGGCTTATTGCGGCCAGTTTAACAACAGGTTCGTTTTTACCTCAGGCAATTAAAGCAATCCGAACAAAACAAACTAAGGATTTATCATTAGGAATGTACACCGCTTTAACAACAGGTATCGCACTCTGGTTAATCTATGGGGTATTGGTTAAAGATATTCCAATAATTGCATCAAATTGTGTTACTCTTGTTTTTACCTCAGCCATTCTTTTTTTGAAATTAAGGTATAAATGAACTGATAATCCTATTTTACAGGATAAGGAATTAGATGATCTGAAGTAAAAAATGACTATTTTTACTGCAATATTTCAAAAATAATAAATGTCGAAATCCCTTTTAAAAGGATATAGTTCTGCATTTTTAGCAACCCTCGCGGGATCTACAGTCTATATTTTTAGTAAAGCAGCCTTTTCTGAAGTCAGCTTGCCACAGTTTGGTTTTTATTGGTTTTTACTTGCTATTTTCTGGAATTCAGCTTTTGCGATAAGCATTCCTGAGCATAGACATTTCCATTTTATTTCAAAAAAATCGTTTAAAATAATGGTTTGGGTTGGATTAATTGAAATAGTTGCAACCACAACATTTTATTGGGCAATCTCGGTTTCGTCGAATGCAGCAATACCTTCTTTCTTAAGAAACATGGAGTATATTTTTGTCGCTCTTTTGGGTGTTGTATTGCTGGGTGAGCGCTTTGTTAAACTTGAAATTTTGGGTGTAATTTTAACAATCTTAGGAGTCTTAATTATCAGCTATCATAAAGATACCACATTTGCTTCTTTTATAACAGGAACTTCTGGTTTAATGATTGTTAGTACAGTCTTTTATGCGATGCGCACAATAACCGCAAAAAAACATATTGAAACAATCACTCCCACTATGCTTGCTATTAACAGAGCTATATTTTTATTTATTTTTGCAACTATTTTTATAATAGCACTGAAACAAAGTTTAATCATTTCGCAATATGCTTTCCTAAATATATTAATCGGCTCATTTTTAGGACCATTTCTTACTTCGCTTGGACAATACAATGCATTAAAGCATATCGAAGCTTCACGATCGGCAATTTTACAAAGTACAACAGCTTTATTTGTTCTTTTGGGAGCATATTTGTATTTTGGAAAATTACCTTTACCATATCAAATTGCTGGTGGACTATTTACCATTGCCGGAGCAATCTTATTAGTTGTTGGGCGTAGAATTCATTTTCGAGGATTGTACAAAAAATTATAGTTAAGTTTAAAATAGGTAGGAATGAACCAAAAAAGAAAACGATATTTTTTTCATATTGGATTTAAAGGTAATCAATACCGTGGTTGGCAGCGCCAAAAGGGTGTTGTTACAGTACAAAGTGTTCTCGAAGAATGTTTAGAAAAAATCTATAAAACACACATTTCATGCATTGGTTGTGGAAGAACAGATGCGATGGTAAATGCCATTCAGTATTTTTTCCATATCGATTTGAGAAACGAAAGAGACATTGATTTACTTTTTATTTTTAACAAAACACTACCCGATGATATTGCAGTATTCGACATTATTCCAATGGAAGGATTTCCTCATGCACAGTTAGATGCTGTGGAAAGAACCTACGATTATTTTATTCATCTCTCAAAAAATCCATTTTTAAGTGATTTAAGCTCATTATATCTTAATGTGAATCTTGATGTTGAGAAGATGAGTAAAGCAGTTAAATTGCTAACAAAGTACAATGATTATAAAGCGTTTTGTAAAACCCCGTTCGAGCATGCAAATACATTAAGCAATATTATTTCTGCAAAACTATTTATAAATAACGAAAGTAATCGAATTAGACTTCAACTAACCTCCGACAAATTTCTAAAAGCAATGGTTCGAATAATCGTTGGGAAATTGATAGATATTGGAACTGGTAAATTAAGCGTACAGGAATTTGAGGAAGATCTTATCAATAAACAGGTTCCAAAATATATATTACCAGCATATCCGCAAGGATTGTATCTTTCGAAAGTAAAATACCCGTTTCTCGATTTACCGGCACGAACTGAATGGCTTTCTGGGTTACATGATGATTCTGAAAATTACTGGAAGTTAGTTTAGATTCTTTTAAATAATTCAGAAACAAGCCAGTTTAAAATAATTACTAAATATCTGTTTGAATTAGTGTGGTTTATTTTTACATTTAGAGGTGTTTTTGATCCATTTTTAGTAATAGATTATAACCCTTAATTATATAAATTATGAAAAATATACTAATGCTCACCAGTGTGATTTTATTTTATGCAATGTGTAATTCACTTTTTGCTCAAGATGTTTTATTGTTAAAAAGCGGTGAAGAGCTAAAAGTCATTGTAAATGAAATATCAACCAATGTAATTAAATATAAAAAGTTTGAAAATCCAGATGGTCCAATTTATGTTATCGAAAAGGTTAAAGTGGTAATGATAACCTATAAAAATGGATCAAAAGATGTTTTTTCAGAAATACCAACTGAAATTAAAACAGAACAAAGAACAACAGAACCAAAGAAGGAATTGAGCTATCTTACTGCAAAAAGAGGTATTGTAAGACAAAATGGAATAGTTATTAGGAAAAACGAAGTAAGATCAATAATGACAGATAATAGTAATGCATTAAATCTTTATAATTCGAGTCAAAAACTAATTCTTGTTGGAGATATATTAGGTTATGCGGGGTTGGGAGTTGTTATAGTTGCTGCAATTGTTGAGAACAAAGGTTCTTTTTCTGACAATAGTGCTGCAATGGTTGGTGTTATTGGTGGTGTTGCATGTCTTGGTACAAGCATGGTAGTTACCTTTTCTGGCAGAAGCAAGGTAAAAAAATCAGTTGAAATGTATAATTCGGACTTGAAAAAATATTCTTCATACGAAATTGGTGTTGGAATCACAGGGAATGGTATTGCTTTGGTAATTAATTTTTAGAGATTCCAATTTTTCTTAAAACCTATTTTTTCCAATAACGTAAGTAAGAATACTAATTTAAGTATTATGAAAACTTTTCTTTGGTTACTTATCAGTTTTATTATTTTGGCTTTTCCGCATGTTGCTTTATCACAGAATATCGACAGTCTGCGTACTATTACAAATAGCTCAATTGCTGATTCATTAAAAGTTAAAGCTTATTCCGAATTAGCCGATTATAATTATTATGATAATCCAGATACGGCAATATTTTTCTATAATAAAAGCATTGAGCTAGGCAAATCAGTTGGGCTGTATAAAGATGCAATAAGCACACAAAATAACCTGTTTACACTTTTTCTTGAAAGAGCTGATTTTTTTAATGCGAAACTAGTGGCTAATGATGTATTAAAGTCGGCCGAAAAGCTAAATGATTCATTGTTTATATCACAAGCGCACAGCAATATTGGAAATCTGTATTTAAACATGGAAATGAATGAAAAAGCCTTGCAGCATTTTGTAACCGCAATCCAATATTTTCCGGCAGATAACAATCCGGCTGAGGCAGGAAAACTATATGGAAGACTAGGTAATTTGTATTTGATAATTGAAGATCTGAATAGCGCAGAAAAATCATACTTGAAAGCCATTGAGTTTTTTAAAGCTGCAAATGTTCAAAGAGGGATAATTATTGCTACACAGAACTTAGGAATAATTGAAAAACGAAGAAAAAATTATTCTAAAGCGATAGAAATATATAATCAAGCATTAAAGGAACACGAATCAATAGGTAATAAAGGTGGAGTTGCACAATGTAAAGCAAACATCGGTAATATTAATGTAGAGCAAGGTGAATACTATAATGCCCTGAACACTTTTCATGATGCATTAAATATTTTTATTGAGTTAGATCAAAAAGTGGATGAAATAATGGTTTATTCAGAAATAGGAATGCTCTATCAAAAAATTAATAAACCTGATATGGCTCTCGATTATACAAATAAAGCATATAAATTACTTGAGAATACACCTGAAAACAAAAGAACACAGTTAACCATATTAAATCAACTGCAGGAAATCTATGCTGCTCTTGGCGATTCTGTAACTGCATTTAGGTACCTTACAGAATATAAAATTTTAAATGATACTGTTGGGATGCAAGACTCACAAAGACGAATTGATATTCTTAAAATACAATATGAATTTGGGCAGAAAGAAAAAGATATTCAGTTGCTAACTGTAGAAAATGAGTTAAAGGCAAATGAGTTAAAACGAAAAAATATTTTTCAGTTTTTTTATCTGGTAATAATCGGACTGGCAATAGTTGCAATTTCGTCGTTAGTTTTCCTTTTCAGGTTAAAAAGAAAAGCAAATATCGCGTTGGAATTAAAAAATGCTGAGATTATGCAGCAGAAAGAAGAGATTGAATCACAACGTGATGAAATTGAAGCACAGCGTGATATGGTATACAACCAAAAACTTGATTTGGAAGCAATTCACCTGAAAATTTCTCAAAGTATTGAATATGCCCAGATTATACAAGCATCGGTTATGCCAAATCCATTGCTTTTAAAGGATAAGGTCTCAGATCATTTTGTGGTTTACAAACCTAAAGATATTGTTAGTGGTGATTTTTACTGGTGGGCAAATGTTGAAAATCACACTATTATTACTGCTGTCGATTGCACTGGACATGGCGTGCCGGGAGCATTTATGAGTATGCTTGGTATTTCGTTTCTTCGTGAAATTGTAATGAAAGAATACATCACTCATCCGGGAGTTATTTTAAGAAAATTACGAAAGGAAATAGTTAAAAGCTTAAATCAAAAAGACGAACTTGGCGCACCACGCGACGGTATGGATATGGCCCTTATTAGCATTAATCATGATAATCAGAAAGTTCAATTTGCCGGTGCTCATAATCCTCTTTATATTATTGGAAAAAACCTCCAAAAACCCGATGATAAATCATTTCAACTTTATAGTTTGGAAGGAATAGAAGAGAAACTGCTCGAGATTAAACCTGATAAAATGCCTATTGCTATTTATCATAGAATGGATCCGTTTACAAATCATGAAATACAATTGAAAAAAGGAGATCAGATCTATATGTTTAGCGATGGATTTGTGGATCAATTTGGTGGAGAAGATAAAAAGAGGTTTATGAATAATACTTTTCGTGAACTTTTACTCAAAATAGCAAATAATCCAATGGTTGATCAAAAAGAAATAATTGAAAATACATTCGATTTCTGGAAAGGGGATAGTGAACAGATTGATGATGTGGTAATTGTTGGCATAAAAATCTGATAATTGTTCATTGTTTATTGATAATTGATAATTGATAATTGGAAAGCCTTCTTAGCTCAGTTGGTAGAGCAGCTCATTCGTAATGAGCAGGTCGCGGGTTCGAGTCCCGCAAAAGGCTCAATTGGTGAAAAGTCAACTGTGATTAGTCGTAAACCCACTCGCTATTCAACCTTCACCATTCACTCCCGAAAGCTTTCGGGATCACTAATCACAGTATGCTAACCCTATTTGTTTTTTAACTCAGAATTTCTGAAATTGAGTTTATTATTTTTTTTATGCTTAAAACCAATAATATGAAAAATCTTTTTTACTCAACAATTCTAATTATTATTTCAGTTTTTCAACTTTACAGTCAGGTTCCTGAAACGTTCAATTACCAGGGAGTCCTAAGAAATTCCTCGGGCGAATTGGTTAAAAATACTTCAATAACAGTTAAAATATCGTTATTGCAAGGCAGTACTTCAGGTACTATTGTTTATGCCGAAAGCCATACTGCCGCTACAAATAATTTTGGTCAGTTTGCTATTCAGATTGGCGGCGGAACAGTTGTTTCAGGAAACTATAATATGATTGATTGGTCGCAGCAGATGTATCAGAAAACCGAAGTAGCAAATCCTGCTAGTGGAACTTTGGTTGATATGGGTACTACACAATTAATAGCTGTTCCTTATTCTTTATATTCAGGAAAAGCTAAAATGTTAGATAATAATTTGTTGTATTTTACCGATAACGATACCTTGTTTGCAGTTAAAGATAGAGAGGGAAATATTGTTTTTGCAGTTTTTCCTGATGGAGCAAAAGTATATACGAACATTGATTCCAAAGGAACAGTAGGTGGATTTGCAGTTAGTGGACGCACACCAGCAAAATTGGGTGAAGAGGTCGAATATTTCAGAGTTACTCCAGATAGTACACGTATATATGTAAATGATAGCTCTGTAACTAAAGGTAAGGTAGGTGGATTTGCAGTAAGTGGTCGTACTCCTGCAAAAGGCACAATAAATGATTATTTATTTGTAACGGCAGATAGTACGCGTATTTATGTAAATGATACCTCAACAACTAAAGGTAAGGTGGGTGGATTTGCTGTAAGTGGTCGAACACCAGCTAAAGGAGTTGTGAAGCCATTTACATCACTTTCACCTGATAACTATCTTATCGGACACCGCAGCGGCTCTTCTATTACAACTGGTAAATATAACTCCTTTTTTGGTTATGAGGCTGGATTTTCAAATACATCAGGTAATAGTAATATTCTTCAAGGATATAAATCAGGGTATACAAATACAATTGGATCATATAATATTTTTATGGGAGATTCTGCCGGATTTTCTAATACAAGTGGGGAAATAAATATTTTTATGGGCTATAAAGCAGGCTCCTCAAATACTACTGGAAGTTATAATATCCTTATAGGTGATTCTGCTGGGGTCTCAAATACTACAGGAGAAGCAAATGTGTTTATTGGAAACTGGGCTGGATATCAGAATACTACTGGAATAAGGAATGTTATTGTTGGTGTAGCTGGGTATGAAACCACAACAGGATTTGGTAATGTGTTTTTAGGAACTTTTGCAGGTACCAAAAATCATGATGGAAATAGAAATGTTTACATAGGTGACTATGCAGGATTATATTTATCAGGTGGGCAAGAAAATGTTTTTGTTGGCAAAAGTTCAGGTTGGAAAACTACTAGTGGTAAAAACAATGTATTCTTAGGAGCATGGTCAGGAAATAATTCTGATTCTGCCAATTATAGTATTTTTATTGGTCCAAGTGCTGGTTGGAACGCTGATGGAGGATGGAGAAATATTTTTATAGGCCCGTATGCTGGTTATTCAAATTTAGGAAACGATAATGTATTTTTAGGCAACGAAGCTGGTTATTATGAAACATCTTCAAATAAACTTTATATATCTAATACTGCCACTACAACACCATTAATTTATGGCGAATTTGATAATGCAAAATTAAAATTTAATGCCAGCGTTAATATTCGCGATTTTAT
>JFJP01002602.1_pt1 | contig 18912 bp, 22 predicted proteins | sample 431651 | NCBI WGS metagenome assembly JFJP01 (sample SAMN02602958, study PRJNA72255) | Microbial mat metagenome, whole genome shotgun sequencing project. | biome: fresh water; feature: sink hole; material: water; isolation source: purple microbial (photo- and chemosynthetic) mats found in...
CCATTGAATGGCGTATTTTTTCCCTGACTTTTGAGCGCGGCCGGCTCAACTTTCCATGTGGCCTTGGGATCAAAAACGCACACATCCGCATGAGCACCCACTGACAGGTGACCTGTTTTTACTCCAAGCAGTTGCGCCGGGTTGATCGTCACCCGAGAAAGTGCATCGAGTAGCGAAACATTTTCTTGCTCTGCCCATTTCAATATCAGTGGTAACAATAATTCCATGCCGGTCGCACCTGCCTCTGCTTCCGCAAATGGTAGCTGTTTTGCGTCTTCATCCACTGGCGAGTGATTGGAGCAAACCGCATCAATCGTGCCATCCAAAACTCCTGCACGAAGCGCAGTTTTATCACGCAGACTGCGCAATGGCGGGTTGAGGTGGCAGTTTGAATCGAAAAAGCCAATATCCATTTCGGAGAGGTGAATATGGTTCATTGACACATCGCAAGTCACCGGTAATCCACTACGCTTAGCCTCGCGCACCATCGCCACACCCTCCGCGCTCGACACGCGGCAGATGTGTAATTTAACCCCAGTCTCCTTGGCGAGTTGTAACATCGTGGCGAGTGCAATCGTTTCCGCCACAACAGGAATAGCAGGCAATCCCAAACGAGTCGCCACTTCACCATCATGCGCAACACCATCTTTAGCTAGAAAGGCATCACGCGGACGTAACCAAACACGATAATCAAACGTTGCCGCATATTGCATTGCGCGCATCAACACACGGGTATCGGTGAGAGGGGTGTCCGCTTGGCTAAAGGCTTTACAACCGGCTTCGCTTAACTCAACCATTTCGGTAAGCTCCTCACCCTTCAAGCCATAGGTCAGTGCCCCCACTGGAAATACTCGCGCTTTATTGAGCATGCGCGCGCGATGTTTGAGCATTTCAACTAAGCCTGGCTCATCCAACGGTGGATCGGTGTCTGGCGGACAAGAGAGTGACGTCACACCACCCGCCACAGCAGCCTCCATTTCCGATTCAAGCGTGGCTTTGTATTCGTAACCCGGCTCTCGCAAGCGCGCCGCCACATCCACCAGTCCCGGCATCACAATTAGTCCTGTGGCATCTATCACTTGAGATATTACAAACCCCTGTGGAGCAGTGCCAATCGCCGCAATGCGTTTGTCCACAATGTAAACATCTTGCTGTGCGTCGATATTATTTTTCGGGTCGATTAGCCGACCTCCCTTAATCCAAATGCTCATTTTTTGCCTCCCGCGAGCGTACTCATCACCGCCATGCGCACCGCGATACCAAAAGTCACTTGCGGCAGAATCACAGACTGCGAGCCGTCCGCCACACTCGAGTCAATTTCCACGCCACGATTCATTGGGCCGGGGTGCAACACAATCGCATCCGATTTAGCTAGAGCCAGCCGCTCTTGTGTGAGTCCGTAGTATTTAAAATATTCTTGTGCCGAAGGCAGGAGCGCGCCCTGCATACGTTCATTTTGTAAACGTAGCATCATCACTACATCAACGTCTTTCAAGCCCTGCTCCATATCGTGATAAACCTGTACACCTAATTTTTCGACATGGGTTGGCAGCAATGTTTTGGGGGCGACGACACGTACTTCCGGTACACCCAGTGTAGTGAGTGCGTGAATCTGCGAGCGTGCCACTCGAGAATGCAGTACGTCACCCACAATCGCAACACGTAGGTTGTGAAATTCTTTTTTGTAGTGGCGGATGGTGAACATATCCAGCAGTGCTTGCGTAGGATGCGCGTGACGTCCATCACCCGCATTGATCACGTGAATCTCTGGTGCCACATGTTTGGCGATCAGATGCGCCGCACCACTAGAAGAGTGGCGCACCACAAACATATTCGCGTGCATCGCACACAGATTGTCTACCGTATCAAGCAAGGTCTCACCTTTGCTGGTGCTTGATGAGCCAATGTTCAAATTTACTACGTCAGCAGAAAGTTTTTTTGCCGCGATTTCAAAAGTGGTGCGCGTGCGCGTGCTGTTTTCAAAAAAAACATTGAACACAGATTTGCCATGTAGCAAAGGCACTTTTCGTATTTCACTACCTTCAGCCAGATTCACAAATTCGGATGCGGTGTCCAGAATATTACGCAGAATCTGCACCGGCAAACCTTCGGTGGAGAGCAGATGTTGCAATTCACCATGTTGATTTAATTGAGGATTATTCATGCGTAGATTCCTGCACTAGGTTCATCAAAATACGCCTGCAAAATTTGCTGCGCAGCGTATTGGTCAATCAGCGGCTTTTGTTTTCTACCAAACACACCACGTTCAGTTAACGCGGTGCTTGCAGCGGCAGAAGTATATCGCTCATCGACCAACAAAATCGGTAAATTAAAGCGCCCTTTTAAACGATTGGCAAAACGGCGGCACAGTGCCGTCATTTCGTGCGGCGTTCCATCATCATTACAGGGCAGGCCAACCACTAACGCTGCGGGTTGCCATTCTGCGATGAGTGCAGCAATGGCGGTAAAGCGTACGTCTGTTTTTTCGTCGTTGATTGTGGAGAGGGGTTGCGCCGTGGCAGAGATGGTATTGCCAACCGAAATACCAATACGTTTAGTGCCAAAATCGAATGCTAGAAGCGTGCCGGAAGGTGTCGCAGTCACGCCCTCAGGCATGTCCGGCTTCCTCAGAAAGCGAGGCAAAATCGATACCCAGCAATGCCATAGCGGCAGGCAAACGTTCCTCTGCGGGCAAATCGAACATGATGCGCTCATCAGCAGGCACACTGAGCCAAGCATTTTGCGATAACTCTTGTTCTAGCTGGCCCTCTGACCAACCGGCATAGCCTAAGGTCATCAATAAATGACGTGGGCCTTGGCCTTCACCAATTGCCTGCAAAATATCTTTTGATGTGGTCAGCTCAACTTTGTTATTGATATGCAATGTGGATTGCCACTCACCATTCGGCTCATGCAACACAAAACCACGGTCGGTTTGCACCGGCCCACCAAAGTGCACCAAGACATCCTCTAATTCAGCAGGCTTTAACTCCATATTGATTTGCGCAAATAGCTCGCTCAGCGTGAGGCTGATCGGGCGATTCACAACAATCCCCATCGCACCTTGCTCGCTATGTTCGCAAACATAGGTCAGCGACTTAGCAAAATAAGGATCGGTCATTGCCGGCATGGCAATCAAGAAGTGGTGGCTGAGATTGAGCTGGGACATATCAATTTCTTCGTTTAAGAGTCTGTGGAAACAATACTACTCTGCGCCCACATCTTGCAACAATTGGTGCGCAGTTTCTGCCAGTAACGCAACATCTAGCGTGCCGATGCATTGCTCAGCGACTTCAATGCCAGTCAAAATAGCAGGGCGCTGGTCCTTGGTAATCTCCCAAACTTCTGTTTGATCCCCTTTGTGGCGCACTTGAAGCAAGACTTCGATTGCGCTGTCTAGCAAGGGGACGGCATTTTCAATTTTAGTATCATGTGCCACCAATGCAGTACGCACCACAGAAATCGCCGCCGCTAAGCGACCGAATGAAGTAACAGTAAAACGATCTATGCAGGCAGCCTGATAAGCCGCATGCATATCCATCGCATAAATGTTTTTTAAACCCACCGTTACTGGTACGCGAAGCAAATTTTTCTTTTTCATTTTTTAGTCTTTATAAACGGCTTTAGTTCGCGCTGATAAATGGTTTAAACCCCAATATGGCCTTCAATTTTATGCTCGCCCTACGCGCTTCATCCTTCGTAAGATACGGTCCGAATTGAATACGCTCCAAGCCATTTTTTTGAATCTGGCTGAGTGCTTTATCTTCACTACCTAACTGTGAGCGCATTTTAGTCATAAAACTTGCCGCGCCCTCAGCAGATTTAAACGCACCCAATTGCAGATAAACTGTTCCTTTCGCTATTGCAGGTGCCACTGGCTTCTCTGCAACAACAACTGGAGGTGTTGGCGTTTCTGGAAGCGGCGTTACGGCAATCGGCGTAGACGCGATTGGCGTAGAAATAACGGTAGCGGGAATCAACCCATTTCCATCAACCGCAATACTTTCCACTTCAACTTCAGCGCTACCATTGTTTATGATGCCAAGTTTGTGCGCAGCGGTATAAGACAGATCAATAACCCGCTCGTGCAAAAAAGGACCTCGATCATTCACCCGCACAATCACCGATTTTTTCGTTGCCATATTGGTCACTCGCGCATAACTAGGTACCGGCAAAGTCGTGTGCGCAGCGGTCATACCGTACATATCGTAGATTTCACCGATAGAAGTTTTTTGACCATGAAATTTTTTGCCATACCAAGAAGCAATGCCAACAGCTTTGTATTTACCTGTTTCGGTGATCGGTGTATAGGTTTTGCCGAGCGCGGTATATTCACGATTCGCATAGCGATGTAATGGCTCTGCTTTGGGCACAGCATCAGGTGTTTCATCCAAGTTTGCTGGCACCTCTGAGCCTGGGCCATCCCCTGCTAAATAGCCGCCAGTTTTTTCTGGCTCGCTCGTTGCTCCTGCCGTTGTTTCTACATTTGGCTCGACCTTGGATTCTGGAGCTGGTGTACTTGGCCCTGACGCCAATTCAACAATCGGTGCGGGCTTTGCCCCCTTACCCTTGGTAATTGGAATCGTGCACGCAGTTAATGCAAACGCAAACATCACCAAAACTACAGCCTGCTTGTTCATTATTTAACTCCTTAAGTTTTAACTAACTGCTTGTGCGAATGAATACTCATCAGCATACCAAATCCAAGCAATAAGGTAAGTATCGATGTACCACCATAACTCATCAGCGGAAGCGGGACGCCGACCACGGGCAGGATGCCACTTACCATGCCCATATTAACGAATGCGTACGTAAAGAACGTTAGCGTGATACTTCCCGCCATCAACCGTGTAAAGTAAGTAGAGGCATTGGCGGTAATCACAAAACCACGTCCAATCACAAAAATGTAGATGCCCAACAAAATTAAATTACCCAGAAAGCCAAATTCTTCAGACCACACGGCAAAGATAAAATCAGTGGTGCGTTCAGGTAAAAAGTCTAAATGCGTTTGCGTGCCATTCAAATAGCCCTTCCCTAACAGTCCGCCTGAGCCTACCGCAATCATCCCCTGAATGGTGTGATAACCCTTTCCTAGTGCGTCCTGCGATGGATCAAATAACATTAAAATACGATGGCGCTGATAGTCGTGGAGTGCCGACCAGAGGAACGGCGCACTCGCGATTCCAACTACCGCCATTCCACCGATTACTCGCCAACTCAGTCCAGCCAAAAACAGCACATAAAATCCACTCGCGCCAATTAAGATCGACGTTCCCAGATCTGGTTGGCGCGCAATCAATGCGACCGGCAAAAGCAACAACAAGGCTGCCACAAAATAATTTTTCAAGGTCAATGTCGCTTCGTGCTTTTCGAAGTACCACGCCATCATCAAAGGCACGCCAATTTTCATCAATTCAGATGGCTGAATAGTCGCCACACCAATATTTAACCAGCGCCTTGCGCCGTGGCTAATTTCACCAAACAGCGCAACTGCTACAAGTAGCAACATTCCAAAAATGTAAATCGGCACGGCGCTACGCATCAGATAATGCAAAGGCATGTTGGCGACTAGCCACATGGCAGTCAGCGCTACCAATATATTCACCACCTGCCCAAACACGCGCAACCAATTTCCATCCGCTGCACTGTATAAAGTAATTAAACTAGCGAACATCAACATGCCAATTCCCATCAACAAAACGGGATCAAGATGCGCCATGAAAATTCGCTGAAAGGCTTTTTTGGTAATCATGCGAATACTCGCGAATGATTAATCATGTTCCGCCCCTTCTTTTTCTTCTGTGGCATCAAGTGGTTTAGGAATTTTGCCCAGAAGATAGTAATCGAACACTTTACGAGCAATTGGAGCTGCCGTAGAGCCACCGTGCCCCCCGTTTTCCGCAAGCACGACCAAGGCAATACGCGGCTTTTCAACTGGTGCAAAGGCAATAAACCAAGCATGATCTCGATTGTATTCTGAGATTTTGCTGGCATCATATTTCTCGCCTTGCTTCATACCCACTACTTGTGCGCACCAGCGGCCGTACCTCCTGGCTGGGTCACCGCCTCCATTGCCCGCTTCACGAGGTCGATATCTTCTGGTTTAATTTGTAAATTGAAACTAGGCTTGGCTTCCACCGCAGGTACGCTGCCACCGGGGCGCTGAATTTCTTTAACGAAGTGCGGTTTAAAAGCAATGCCATCATTCGCCAACGTTGCTGTGGCCGAGGCCAACTGTAGAGGCGTTACCAAGTTGTAGCCCTGACCAATGCCCACAGACACCGTGTCACCGGCATACCACGGTTGTTTGTAGCGCTTCATTTTCCATGCTTGGGAGGGAATCAATCCTGAAACTTCGCCTTCCATATCGACGCCGGTTTTTTTTCCGAAACCAAATTCAGTTAAATATTCATGAATTTTGTCGATCCCCAACTCGGTCGCTAAACCATAGTAGTAGGTATCGCAGGAAATCACGATTGACTTAAACATATCCACGCTACCGTGACCACCCTGTTTCCAGTCACGATACTGATGGCTACTCCCCGCCAATCTAAAATAGCCGGGATCGCTAATGGTGAAACTCGGTGAGCGCTCTTGATAATGTAACCCCGCTAACGCCATAAACGGTTTAATCGTCGAACCCGGCGGATACTGACCGCGAAGTGCACGATTGTTCAGTGGCACGTCAGGTGAGTTATTGAGTGCCTCCCAGTTTTCAGTATCAATACCATCGATAAATAAATTGGGGTCATATCCCGGTTTGCTCACAAACGCTAGAATATCGCCGTTACTCGGATCAATCGCCACCAAAGCGCCGCGGTAATTGCCAAATGCCTGCTCTGCAATTTCCTGGAGTTTTGCATCCAGTGTCAGCACCAAAGTATTTCCTGATTTTGGCGGGATACGCGACAACGCACGTACCGCTCTACCACCCGCATCTACCTCGACCTGATCAAAACCGGTTGTGCCGTGCAATTCTTTTTCGTAGCTTTGCTCGAGTCCCGTCTTGCCGATGTAATCCGAACCCAAGTAGTTTGACGCCATCTCATCTTCTTGCAGTTGCTCAACATCTTTTTCGTTGATACGACCAATGTAACCAATCAAATGAGAAGTGCCTTCAGCAAAAGGATATTCGCGGAATAAGCGCGCTTTAATCTCCACGCCAGGGAAGCGATAACGCTGTGTTGCAAAACGCGCCACTTCTTCGTCGCTTAAGCGATTACGAATAGGCAAAGTGTCAAAATTGCGGCTTTCAGCTAGTAACTTTTTGAAGCGTTTCCGGTCTTTCGGTTGAATATCAACGATCGTTGCCAATTCATTGATGGTTTCTTCCAAATTCGCCACTTTACGCGAGGAGATTTCCAAAGTGTAACCGGAGTAATTTCGAGCCAACACTACACCATTGCGATCAAGGATGAGGCCGCGATTGGGCACCACCGGCACCACAGCAATGCGATTGCTCTCGGCCATGGTCTGAAAGTAGTCGTGTTTAATGAGTTGTAAATAAACGAAGCGAGCCAACAAAAAGAACAGCAACGTCAACACAAAGCCCAAGCTCAGCATTAAGCGTAAGCGGAAATAGTAAATTTCGCGCTGATGGTTTTTCAGCTCAACGCGGTGCTTCATAGTTCGTTAGGATCTGATCGAGGGCGACGCAAATTTTGTAACAAGACGGTCATCGGAATCCACAGCGCGGCAGATACAACACAACCGATGAAATATTCCCAAACGACGAAATGACTTACCTGCCAATGGACCACAGCATAGACAATGTAGCTGATAAGCAACAGCGGAAAAATTTGCATCGTTTGCTGACGCAAATCGAACATTTGAATACGTCGATGTAATACTGTTCCACCGAATGCCAAAACAGCATAGGCCAGCGCGTGCTGGCCAAACAAACTGGCATCTGCCACATCGGCAAAAATGCCTACCATCCACGCGATTCCGATACCCACGCGATACGGTTTGTGTGTGCACCAATACAGCAAAACCAAAGCAACAAAATCCGGCTTTACAACTAACGCCCAGCCGCTCCATGGCAACCAATTCAAAATGATGGCCGTAGCCAAACTAAAGGCGATAAATATCCCGCTTGCCGGCAACAAAAATTCTTGATCTTTTACAAGTGCATCACTCATGGCGTTTTTCGCTTCGATTTATCTTTTTCTTCCAGCACTTCTGGCTCCGGTCGAGGTGGCAATTGTGGAGCACCCGCAACAATTAGAAGATGTCGATGCCTATCAACACCCGCCATGGGCGCGCAAACAATTTTTGCAAAAGGATAAGCAGGATTACGCTCAATACTCACAATTTTTGCAACCGGCAAACCTGGAGGGTAAGTGCCATCAATTCCTGATGTAACAAGCACATCATCGGGTTGAATATCTGAACTAACCGGCATATAACGCAACGCCATCTCACTAATATTTCCAGCACCAAACACCACTGCACGAATGCCATTGCGCAAAATCTCCACTGGCACCGCATGATCTTTATCAGTCACTAAAGTAACCTCTGACAACCAAGGATAAACCCGTGTCACCTGTCCAACGATGCCAATATCGTCCATCACGATTTGTCCCAATTGCACGTTGGCTTGCGCGCCTTTGTTAACGAGAATTTTGCGCTTAAACACATCACGCTCGACATACACTATTTCTGCTACTTGCATCGGATAATTGGTACGTTGCGGCATTTCAAGCAAACGATGCAGTTGCGCATTTTCACCTTGCACCACTTCAAGTAATTTTAGCTGTGCCGCATCTTGGCTTCGCTGCTGGCGCATCTGCGCATTTTCTTGCAGTAGATGATTTTGCGTTTCGAAATAAACAGAAACTTGCTGCCATGCCATTCCTGGCAATGCAGTTAAACGCTGAAAAGGATAAATGACGACGGAAACAACTTTACGCGTCGATTCCAAATATTTGAATCGAGCATCAATGAAAAGCAATAATAAGGAAAGAACAACGAAGAACACCAAGCGCACAATCGCGCTCGGACCGCGCTTAAAAAAGCGAAAGGAAGTAGAGTTGTCCAAAGTACGGCCGAACGATCAATCGCTTGCGAAGATGCCGCTGAATTTGTCCATTTTATCGAGCGCTTTACCGGAACCGCGCACCACACAGGTCAACGGGTCATCAGCAATCACCACTGGCAAACCAGTTTCTTCCATGAGCAAACGATCGATATCGCGCAACAACGCGCCACCACCGGTCAGCACCATACCTTTGTTCGCAATGTCCGCACCCAACTCAGGAGGAGTTTGTTCTAGCGCAGTTTTCACTGCACTGACAATGCTATTGAGCGGATCGGTAAGCGCTTCCAAAATTTCATTGCTGGAAATCGTAAAGCTACGTGGCACGCCTTCGGCCAAATTACGACCGTTCACTTCCATCTCGCGCACTTCGCTACCCGGGAAGGCAGAGCCAATTTCTTTTTTGATTTGTTCGGCCGTTGTTTCGCCAATCAGCATGCCGTAGTTACGGCGAATGTAGTTGATGATCGCTTCGTCAAATTTGTCGCCGCCAACACGCACGGAACCAGAATACACCGCACCACCTAGCGAGATCACGCCCACCTCAGTGGTGCCACCACCGATGTCAACCACCATCGAACCGGTAGCATCTTCTACTGGCAGATCAGCACCAATCGCTGCTGCCATTGGCTCTTCGATCAACTCTACGCGACGCGCGCCCGCACCAAAGGCAGACTCACGAATCGCACGACGCTCAACTTGGGTAGAGCCGCACGGTACGCAAATCACGATACGTGGACTTGGCGTAAAAATGCTTGATTTGTGGACGAATCGCGGTGATGTTGCCAGGCGTACGGCCAAGCATTTGTTTTGCCGCTGTGCCGACTTGTTGAATTACTTTTTTGCCGTTAGGGCCGCCTTCCTGACGAATCGCCACCACTGATGGCTCATCGAGCACGATGCCTTGGCCGCGCGCCCAGATCAGGGTATTGGCAGTACCGAGGTCAATCGCCAAGTCGTTGGAAAAGTAGCCGTTGAAGTAATTGAACATTTTTCTGCCTTAAGTGTAGAAGAGGTGCGTCTCTAAAGTCGTTTATGATAACCTATTAAGGTCCTTTTGATAAAGCCTTCACACCATGTCTTTGAGCATAACCGATGTAGAAAAAGTCGCCCGTCTCGCGCGGCTCGCGATGAGCGAGCAAGAGATACAAACTGCCCAAGCGCAGCTATCTAACATCTTTGGCCTGATCGCCGAAATGCAGGCAGTCGACACTTCTGGCATTGAACCGATGTCGCACAGTCAAGATTTGAGCCAAAGACTTCGCGAAGATGTCGTCAGCGTGACCAATCAGCGCGAGGCTTTTCAAGCCATTGCCCCACAAACTGAAGCAGGCTTGTATCTCGTGCCACAGGTGATCGAATGAGCAATTTATTTAATTCATCCCTGCGCCAACTTGGCGATGCTTTACGCAACAAGAAAATTTCCAGCGTTGAGCTAACCCAAAGTTACCTAAATAAGATATCTCAATATAATCAAAGTATTAACGCATTTATCACGCTCAGCCCAGAGGTTTCGCTTGCCCAAGCCCGTGCAGCAGATGAACGCTTGGCCGCTGGGAATGCAGATGCTCTTACCGGCATTCCTATCGCGCAAAAAGACATCTTCTGCGCTAAGGGCTGGCTCACTACCTGCGGCTCGAAGATGCTGCACAATTTTGTATCGCCTTACGATGCTCATGTAATTTCACAGTTCAACAACGCTGGTGCGATTAACCTCGGCAAAACCAATATGGACGAATTCGCCATGGGTTCGTCAAACGAAACGTCGCATTACGGTGCAGTTAAAAACCCGTGGGACATAACTCGCGTTCCCGGCGGCTCTTCCGGCGGTACGGCTGCCGCTGTGGCCGCTCGCTTGTGCGCGGCGGCGACCGGCACCGATACTGGTGGCTCGATTCGCCAACCTGCTGCGCTGTGCGGCATTTCTGGTTTAAAGCCCACCTATGGCGTGGTATCACGTTACGGCATGATAGCTTTCGCTTCTAGCCTAGACCAAGCTGGGCCAATGGGGCGCAGCGCGGAAGACTTAGCGTTGTTACTCAATACCATGGCAGGTTTTGACGAGCGCGATTCAACATCGCTGCAACGTGAAAAAGAAGATTACGCGCGCGATTTGAACAAGCCACTCAATGGCCTGCGCATTGGCTTGCCGAAAGAATTTTTCGCTGAGGGTTTGGACAACGACGTAGCTCAAGCAGTTGAAGCTGCCATCACGGAATATAAAAAACTCGGCGCAACCGTTGTCGATATTTCTTTACCGAACTCCAAGCTCTCGGTGCCCGTTTATTACGTGCTGGCCCCAGCTGAAGCCTCCAGTAATTTGTCGCGCTTTGATGGCGTGCGCTACGGTTATCGCGCACCGGAATATACCGATCTGGCTGACATGTATGAGAAATCTCGTGCGCAAGGTTTCGGCACCGAAGTAAAACGCCGCATCATGATTGGGACTTACGTCCTGAGTCATGGCTACTACGATGCTTACTATTTGCAAGCGCAAAAAATCCGTCGCCTGATCGCACAAGACTTCACCGAAGCTTATAAACAATGCGATGTGATCATGGGACCTACCGCACCTTCCACTGCTTTCAAATTGGGTGAAAAAGGCGACGATCCTGTGCAGATGTATTTGTCAGACATTTACACAATCGCAGTCAACTTGGCAGGCCTACCCGGCATGTCAATTCCTTGTGGTTTTGGTGCAAACAATATGCCGGTCGGTTTACAGATTATTGGCAGTTATTTCGATGAAGCGCGCATGCTCAATGTTGCACATCAATATCAACAAGTGACCGATTGGCACACTCGCGCACCTACACTCTAATCTCATGATGAAAACAACAGATTTTTCCAGCCTTAATCAACTCAAAGCACAGCTAGAGCAGCACCCACTCTACAGCGGTGTGCGCACCATCGAAGACTTGCGCGGTTTCATGGAACACCACGCATTTCCAGTATGGGATTTCATGTCACTGGTGAAGTCGCTACAACATACCGTCGCACCGTCTGGTGCACCTTGGATGCCCACTAATGATGCGGATCTCACCGCGGCGCAACGCTTTATTAATGAAATCGTATTGGGCGAAGAAAGTGACGAAGGATTGCCCGCAGGCAAGGGAGCAGTTTTTGTAAGTCACTTTGATCTGTATTTAGGCGCCATGGAAGAGGTAGGTGCCAATACACAGCCGATTCGCGCTTTCCTTAAGACTTTAAAAAAACACGGCTTAAAAACTGCTCTAAAGCATCCTGATATCCCTGAGCCCTCGCGCCGCTTCATGAAATCAACCTTTGAATTTTTAGCCACGGAAAAACCGCACGTTATTGCCGCAGCCTTTGCTTATGGTCGCGAACAGGTTATTCCCAGCATGTTCCGCGCCCTGCTCAAGGATATGGGTATCAGCAAGAAAAAAGCACCTCTATTTCACTATTACCTCGAACGCCACATCCACTTGGATGATGAGTTTCATGGCCCAATGTCATTAAAGCTTTTGGATTTGTTATGTGGTGATAGTAAGAAAAAACGTACCTCTGCAAAAAGCGCCGCACACAAAGCGATTAAAGCTCGTATCGCGCTATGGGATGAAGTGGGCACTGCTCTAAAAAGTTGAAAGCCAATTATGAATAGACAATTATCGACTCATTTTAGCAATCAGCAGCTTGAGCAAATCATCGAAGAAGCCATGATCTATATGTGCGCATGCCCCGCTCAAGTTGCTGAAGAATTGCTACGCTTGCGCAAAGTTTATGCATACCAAAAAAACTGCATAAGTGAAGGTAGCTTGCTAGCTGATGTTCATCTGCGTATTTCAGAAGCGACAGAAGATGCCCATGCTGTAATGGAAAAGTGCCTCAACGATGTGCTGGTTTTAGAAGGCTGGGATTTGCAAACACTCAAAATGCCAGAGGGCTTACGGAAGCTCCGCGAAGAAAAAATTATTCAGGATTAACACCATGACTTGGGAAATCGTAATCGGGCTGGAAGTGCATACTCAGCTTTCCACCCACACCAAAATATTCTCTGGCGCCTCTACTGCCTTTGGCGCCGAGCCAAACAGTCAAGCGGATGCGGTGAGCATCGCTCTGCCTGGGGTATTGCCAGTACTCAACAAGGGCGCGGTTGAACGCGCCATTAAATTTGGTTTGGCCACTGGCTCTCATATCGCCTCTCGCTCTGTCTTTGCACGTAAGAATTATTTTTATCCAGATTTGCCCAAAGGCTATCAAATCAGCCAGTTCGATTTGCCCGTGGTGGGCAAGGGTGCGCTCACCATTCAAGTTGAGCCGCTTTCTGGGAACGCCAAACCTTACGAAAAAACCGTACGCATCACCCGCGCGCACTTGGAAGAAGACGCCGGCAAATCAATGCATGGCGACTTTCATGGCATGACTGGCATCGACTTAAATCGTGCCGGCACACCTTTGTTAGAGATCGTTTCAGAACCCGACATGTGCTCCGCCGCCGAAGCCGTGGCTTATGCCAAAGCCTTGCATTCATTGGTGCGCTGGATCGGCATTTGTGATGGCAACATGCAGGAAGGCTCGTTCCGTTGCGACGTAAACGTGTCGGTACGTAAACCCGGCGAACCGCTCGGCACACGGCGCGAGATAAAGAATCTCAATTCGTTCAAGTTCATGCAACAAGCCATCGAATTTGAGGTGCAATGGCAAATCGACACCATTGAAAATGGCGGAAAAGTGCAACAGGCAACGATACTGTTTAACCCAGACACGGGCGAGACGCGCGCCATGCGTAGCAAAGAGGACGCGCACGACTACCGCTACTTCCCTGATCCTGATTTATTGCCACTGGAAATTTCTACTGAATGGATCGAGCAAATTCGCGCCACTTTGCCTGAACTGCCCCACACCAAACGCGAGCGCTATATCGGGGAATATGGACTGAATGCTTATGATGCCAGCGTGCTCACCGCCTCACGCGAGGTAGCTGATTTCTTTGAGACTGCCTTAACTGCCGTACCAAAAGAAGCAAAGATCTGTGCCAACTGGATCATGGGCGAAGTGAATGCGCAGTTAAATCGTGATGGCTTGGAAATGTCGCAATGCCCGATCAGCGCACAGCAACTCGGTGGCATGTTACAACGCATTAGCGATGGCACAATTTCTAATTCAGGCGCTAAAGAAGTGTTTCGTAGCATGTGGGCGGAAGGCGGCGATGCCGATGCCATTATCGAAGCAAAGGGCCTCAAGCAAGTTTCTGACAGCGGCGCGATTGAAGCCTTAGTGGATGAAATTATTGCGGCGAATGCAGAAAAAGTTGCCGAATATCGCAGCGGCAAAGACAAGTTGTTTGGATTCTTCGTCGGCCTTGCTATGAAAGCCAGTAAAGGCAAAGCCAATCCAGCACAGCTCAACGATATTTTGAAACAAAAACTGGCAGGCTAGGCTGGGTTCACCGCCACCTTGAGTATGACCTTGCGCACCTGACCGCTACTGACCAAGGGTGCGTGTGCATCTTCAGGAAAAAAGATACAAAAGTGATCCGGTGGCGTGGCAATCCACGACACTGGTGCATCTGTAAAAAAGCGAATGTCTTTTTCTACGCTGTGCTCACTCACTGGATTATGGCAATCGGCTAACGGCTTCCAGCCCATCTCATCAATACCATCCAACACTAACTGAATATCAATATAGCGGCGGTGCGCCTCTAGTCGAGCCATGTCGCGAATCTTGCCAGGCACGTGCTCTACGATAGCGATCAAATCTTCTCCCACGATGTTGTAACGGCCTGGTGCCATATTGAACAGATCGTTATCGCGAATGTACGCAAACGCTTGCGAAAATAAAGGATGCAAAGCAGCGTAGCGATCAGATTGTGAAAGAGCAGAAAATATCATAATGTTCCTTTACACAAAACGAGCAATCATGCCGTTTTGATATTGACCAGACAACGGAATGTGTACCCGATGTCCGCTACCTGGGGCAACCGTAAGCATCTCTCCCTTTAAGCCTTTCATCTCGTTCAGGTCAACAATATGATTACCTGACGGATGAATAATTTCCAGCTTGTCGCCCACTTGGAATTTATTCTTTACATCAATTTCGCACATGCCATTGGCACAAGCAACGATGTCACCCACATATTGCTGACGATAACTTTCCGAATGTCCACGCATGTAATTCTGCTGCTCGTGCGTGTGGTGACGTTCATAAAAGCCATCGGTGTAACCACGATTGGCTAAGGCATCTAGTGCCCCCAGCAATTTTAAATTCAGAGGCCGTCCAGCCACGGCATCATCAATCGCTTGGCGATACACCTGTGCGGTACGTGCCACGTAATAAATCGATTTGGTGCGTCCTTCAACCTTCAGTGAATCAATACCTATTTTCACCAAGCGCTCAACGTGCTCTACCGCGCGCAGGTCTTTCGAGTTCATGATGTAGGTGCCGTGCTCATCCTCTAGCACTGGCATGGTTTCTTCTGGGTGATCTGGACGAGAGATCAAATACGCACGGTCAGCCAGTGGATGACGTGGCTGAGAGCCGCAATCTGACAATGCACTTTCACTCAGCGCCTTATCGAAATCAAAATCAATTTTCTGAATATCACCCGTACCGTTTTCTTCTGCGTTCTCAACTTTATAGTCCCAGCGGCAGGAGTTAGTACAAGTGCCTTGGTTCGCGTCACGGTGATTAAAATAGCCCGAAAGCAAGCAACGGCCAGAGTAAGCGATGCACAACGCACCGTGTACAAAAACTTCTAGTTCGATGTCGGGACACTGCTGACGAATTTCTTCGATTTCATCCATCGATAATTCACGCGACAAAATAACTCGCGACAAACCTAGCGATTTCCAAAATTTTACAGCTGCATAGTTCACTGTATTAGCTTGCACCGAAAGATGGATTTCTTGCTCGGGCCAACGCTCACGCACCATCGCAATCAGCCCCGGGTCGGCCATAATCAACGCATCGGGCCTCATCTCGATAACAGGTTGCATGTCCGCCATGTAGGTTTTTACTTTGGCGTTGTGCGGCATCAAATTACTGGCAACAAATAATTTTTTTCCTAGCGCATGCGCCTCTTGAATACCCAGTTGTAATTCTTCCAGCTTAAATTCGTTGTTGCGCGCACGCAAAGAATAGCGCGGCTGACCTGCATACACAGCATCGGCACCATATGCATAAGCGGTACGCATTTTGTCTAACGTACCGGCTGGCAACAACAACTCAGGTGTTCGTAACATTTATTGATACCCCAATCGATGCAAAATCTCTATCGACGCATTCGCTTGATTCAATGTGTAAAAGTGCAAACCTGGTGCACCTCCAGCAATAAGTTTTTCACACAACTGAGACACCACATCACGACCGAAGTTTTGCACCGACTCGACATCGTCGCCATAACCTTCCATCGTCTTTCGCATCCAACGAGGAATCTCTGCGCCGCAGGTATCAGAGAAGCGTGCTAATTGCGAGTAACGTACAATCGGCATAATGCCTGGCACGATGGGCACTGTGATGCCCAGCTTGTGCGTCTCATCAATGAAGCGAAAATAGGCATCGGCGTTGTAAAAGTACTGGGTAATTGCGGAATCTGCTCCTGCAACCACCTTGCGTTTAAAATTCAACATATCCTCACGCGCCGAATTGGCTTGCGGGTGAAACTCAGGATAAGCCGCAACTTCAATATGAAAATGCTCCCCGGTTTCTACACGAATGAATGACACTAATTCGTTTGCGTATTGAAACTCGCCAATACTGCCCATGCCCGATGGCATATCGCCGCGCAGTGCCACGATACGCTTAATGCCGGCGTCTTTATAAGTGTGCAATAAAGCGCGAATATTTTCACGCGTACTGCCTACACACGATAAGTGTGGCGCAGCTTCATAGCCTTCGCCTTTAATCTTTAACACTGTATCAAGCGTACGATCTTGTGTGGAGCCGCCCGCACCAAAGGTACAGGAAAAGAAGTCTGGCTTGAGCGCGCCTAATCGTTTACGTGCTGCGGTTAATTTTTCTACGCCTTCTGCTGTTTGTGGCGGAAAAAACTCAAAACTAATATGCGGTTTATTCATGAAGACTTCCTCATCACTTGTGCGGCAGCTACAGAGAGCGCCCACGAAAAAATACTGTACAACACTGCACCCATCACACCATTCCAAAAACTATCAACCACAAAATCTTTGAGTATCGAACCCGTAAACCAAAACAGCAGCCCATTAATGACAAAGATAAACAACCCTAAAGTGATAATCGTAACTGGTAGCGTGAGCAATAAAAATATCGGGCGAATAAGCGTATTCACCAAACCTAGAAAAAATGCAGCGATCAGTGCCGCGGCAAATCCTTCCACGTGAATGCCAGGAACAAAATTAGCAACGGCAATCAGTGCTAACGCATTCAGTATCCAAATTAAAAGTAGATACATTTTCTTTCCAAGGTAAGAGGGGCGGGATGAACCCGCCCCTTGCATACTAAAACAACTACAGCTTAGTAACGATAGTGCTCAGTCTTATAAGGGCCTTCTTTTGGCACATTAATGTACGCTGCTTGCTGGTCACTCAAAACAGATAGTTGAGCATTCAACGTCTTCAACTGCAAACGTGCAACTTTTTCGTCCAAGTGTTTTGGCAAAGTGTAAACGCCCACTGGATACTTGTTGCTACCCTTTTGTGACTCAGTCCACAACTCAATTTGAGCAATGGTTTGATTCGCAAAAGAAGATGACATCACATAAGAAGGATGACCCGTACCACAGCCCAAGTTCACCAAGCGACCCTTAGCCAGCAAGATGATGCGCTTGCCGTCTGGGAAAATCACGTGATCAACCTGAGGCTTGATCTCTTCCCACTGATACTTCTCTAGTGAGGCAACGTCAATTTCGTTATCGAAGTGACCAATGTTGCATACGATGGCGTTGTTTTTCATCGCCTTCATGTGGTCATGTGTAATCACGTGGAAGTTACCGGTCGTAGTCACAAAAATGTCTGCTTTGTCGGCAGCATATTCCATGGTGACTACGCGGTAGCCTTCCATCGCAGCTTGCAGTGCGCAGATAGGATCAATCTCAGTCACCCATACTTGCGCGGACAAAGCTCGCATCGCCTGAGCGGAACCTTTACCCACATCTCCATAACCTGCAATTACCGCTATCTTGCCGGCAATCATTACGTCTGTAGCGCGCTTGATACCGTCAACCAAAGACTCGCGGCAACCATAGAGGTTGTCGAACTTAGACTTGGTTACTGAGTCATTTACGTTGATGCCTGGGAACTTCAATTCGCCACGAGCATGCATTTGATACAAGCGATGCACGCCGGTTGTAGTTTCTTCAGTCACACCTTTCACTGCGGCTAGGCGCTTGGAGTACCAAGATTTATCTTGTGTCAATTTTTCTTTGATCGACGCAAACAAACAAGTCTCTTCTTCTGAAGTTGGCTTGCTAATGAGCGAAGCATCAGTTTCTGCACGGGTACCGAGATGCAACAACAGCGTAGCGTCACCACCATCATCCAAAATCATATTGGTGTAACCACCATCCGCCCATTCAAAAATGCGGTGCGTATAGTCCCAATACTCAGTCAGTGTTTCGCCTTTAACCGCAAACACCGGAGTGCCACCTGCAGCAATTGCGGCAGCAGCATGATCTTGAGTAGAGAAAATATTGCATGATGCCCAACGCACATCTGCACCCAAAGCCTTTAGTGTTTCGATGAGCACTGCGGTTTGGATCGTCATGTGTAGCGAGCCAGTGATGCGCGCGCCGCGTAGGGGTTGAGTAGCAGCAAACTCTTCGCGAATCGCCATCAGGCCCGGCATTTCACCTTCAGCGATTGCGATTTCTTTGCGGCCCCAAGAGGCCAAGTTGATGTCGGCAATAACGTAGTCTTTAGTAGACATAAACACTCCATTCA
>JFJP01038505.1_pt1 | contig 18912 bp, 16 predicted proteins | sample 431651 | NCBI WGS metagenome assembly JFJP01 (sample SAMN02602958, study PRJNA72255) | Microbial mat metagenome, whole genome shotgun sequencing project. | biome: fresh water; feature: sink hole; material: water; isolation source: purple microbial (photo- and chemosynthetic) mats found in...
TTCCAGGAGCAAATTTAGCGCCTGAAAATTCTCACTATGTATCAGCAGGCCATCGGTTTGCTCATCTAAGTTCTCAATGCTAGCCAGTAGACGATCCTCCATCATCGTTAGCCATGATGAATGTTGGAAATTGTCTTTGTAGATGAAGCCATCATTGCCTGTATTGTAAGGTGGATCAATGTAAATGCATTTCACGCTCTCACGATAGCGGTCTTGTAGCAAATTGAGAGCTTGAAAATTCTCGCTATGAATCAAAACGCCGTCCGTTTGCTCATCTAAATTATCAATACTGGCTAGCAATCGGTCTTTGAAATCGGCGTCAAAGAACTGTGTATCCAGTACCAGTAAGGGGTAGTCACGCAAAAACTGCGCGGCGGCTTTGCCGTTGCCTTTGGGCCGTTTGACCTTGAAGAGCCGTTCCCACTCGCCCCACTGGGCTTTGTTGGCCAGAATCTTCGGGTAAAACTCCTCGGCAATATGATCCAGCGTAATACACCAGTCCGTCTGGGTGACAAACTTCTTCTTCTCAAACAGGCGCTTTTGAAAGTCCTCAATCTGCGCCAGGAAGTCAATCATCTGGCGGCCCAGATGGCGCACCACTTTGGCCCGGGCCAGCAGGCGGCGTGTCGGTTCTTCGGCCGGCTCAAGGTCGCTGCCCAGATCATCGAGCCGGAAGATTTCATTCTTGATGTAGAAGTCCAACTCACGCTGCAGGAAGCCGCGCAAGTCCTTGTGAATGAAATAGTCCGATGTGTTGCGGCGGGTGTATTTGGACAGGTGCCGATACAGCACGGTCAACCCGGCCTCATCTTCTTTCCCCAGCCGTTCGCGCAGGGTAACATCCGGCACGGCCTTGAGTAAGGCCAGGGCTGCGGCGGCGTTGAGGGCGTCCTGCACGCGAGATTTGCCGTAGGTGTCTTTTTCTTCATCTTTCAGGGGGCGATACTCGAAGAACAGGGTGCAGGTTTGCGTGTCGCCGGCATAGTCTACGGTCGATTTAGCGCGCGGCACGAAATAGCGCGCCTCGCTCTTGACGTTGTTCTGCTCGGTCTCGGCCGAGGTCAGTTTGAAATAGACGGTGTAGCCGCCGGGTTGAACCTTGAACACATAGTCGCGGAATGTCTCGGCCGTTTTGACGTAGTACTGATCGCGGTTGGCCCAGTGCAGCATGACCTCTTCGCCATTGTAGGGGATGGCGTATTTGTCGCGCCCGTAGCGGCGCAAGGTGATGAAGTCGCCGTCGGCATAGTAGCGGGCGAAGAAGGTGTAGAGATCGTTGAAGACCTGGGCTTCCTGCTCGGCCGAGACGGCCACCACTTGGACCGCCGCGCGTTTGGCTTCGTAGAGATTCACTACCGGCAACGCCAGTTGCTTGAAGGTGGCTGCGACATTGCCGTCGTCATCCAGCGCTGTATTGCCCAGCGTCTCGCGGACCTGCTTTGCCAGCACCTTCAATTCGGCCTGCGCGTTTAGGCTGACCCCCTGCGCGAATTCCCCAAAGGCGGTGCTCACCGCATCAAGCAAGTCGTGCTGAATAAAGGCTTCAACTTCGGCCCGCTTCTGGTTCATGATGCGGTAGATGCCAAAATCTAACTCGGCCGAATCGAATTGAAAGAGTTCCCGCAGCAGGGTTTGTAGTTTGGCGCGATAGTCAGTAGGCATGGCGTTATCCATCAACAAGAATTTCGAGCAGGCGGCGTCAACAAACCGGCCAGCACGCAACACGCACTGCGCCGCGCCCGGCCTGAGTCCTGATCAACACGCACTGCGCCGCGCCCGGCCTGAGTCCTGATAAAATCTCGGCGTTAGCGCGTCACGAGCGCGTGAACCACACCGCACTGCAAACACGCCGTGGGTAAAAGTGTCGCCCCGGCTGCTGGCTACAGTCAGGGGCATTTTTATTACTCCACGCGAGAGTATAGCACGCAGCACGTCATTATCGGAATAAGCCGCCGCATTGGGTAAGACGGCGGGGCGTGTTCTGTGCCAATGGTTCCCGGCCGGCCCCGGAGCCAGCAGCGCACTGTTAGAGACTTCGTCTAAGCCGGTGGCACACACCACGGGCCGCCGGGCGCCCAATGGTGCGTAAACGGCCGGTGGTCAAGTAGGGCGTGCGTGACCGGCAACAAAAACAACCGCAGGGCGTCAACGACCGCGCTAAATAGCGGCGGGGCCGTGGTAATCTGGCGGCGCTGCAAAAAGACCGTCCAATTCCTTTGGCGAACCTGGCTGTGGGCGAATTCGACGCTAAAGGCGGGCGGGGCCAGTAACAGGCCCGTGTTGCGCCATTGAAACGTGACCTGAATGGCCCGCGCCAAAGTTTCACCGTCAAATTCAAATTGCGCAGCGAGCAGCCCGAGATCGTAAAAGTCTTTCAAGCGGCTGTTCAGTTCGCCGTGTTGAACCATCGCATGATATTTTTCGGCAATGACGCTTTCCTGACTGTAGCCCTGCAGCACGGGTGGTGGAAAGTCCAAGAGCACCGGCAATTGAATCGACACGGCGGCTGGATAGATTAAATCTCCAAAGCCGACGTCGACGTGAAACATGATGCGCGCCGGGCCCAATTGCGCGGTCAAACTCACGCGGACCCCTTCGTAATCCGCGCCCTCCATAATCAACTCGCCCTTGACGGTGTTCGCCAGAAACTCCAAGCCATCTTCACTGGTTGAATTCTCAAGGCACAGGGCGGTCACGATCGCGACCAGGTTCTCAACGGTATTGACGGTGCGCCCGGCTAAGTCAATGTCATTCGTGGGCCGGGTGAATGGCCCCCGCCAGGCGCTAAACATCAAGGCCCCTTTTAAGATGAACCGATCGGCGTAGACCGATCGGCTTAAGCGATACAAAAAACGCTCCATGACGAAATACTGAAGCAGCTCATTGAACGGGCGATGTGTCTTTGCGGCGCGGTTCAACAGCCGCTGGTGAACTGACGCGGCGACATTCTTAGTCATAGCAAGGTTTCCAGATAGGGCCGCATGATGTTTTCCACGCGGCACAGCCGAGCGTACTGAAGGAGTTGGCTGACATCGAAGCGGCGACGGCGACGGTAGACCTTCAAGGCGGCCAGCGCCACATCCGGCCCGATCTTGTGGCGGTACTTGAAGGCGTCGGCGATAGTCTTTTCAGGCCCGAAGATCTTCACGGCCACGCCGTCAATCTGATAGACTTCGACCCCGGCCGTGAGGTTTTGGCTTGAGTACCAAAACACTCGAATGGGCGGCTGTGTGAGGCGCGGCCGTTCGGCGTGCCCCTCGATCGCGATATCGACCCCATGCGGCACCTGATCGGTCAAATTGTGAAAGGCCAGGGCTGAAATCAAGCAGATTACAGCGTGCGGGATCTTGCTGGCCACCGTCACCAGATCAGGATTTGACAGCGGCGGAAGATCAGTCAGGCGATACAGGCCGCGCTCGATCTGGGTGAGCACGCCCGTGTCCCGTAGCCGGTAGAGCGTTTTCGAGTGAATGCCCAGGCGCAGCGCTTCGCTGGACCGGAGTTGTCCATTATTGCGCCGGAAGATTTCCAGGGCGGTGATAGACGAAGGTGGCAGGGATGAAACTTCGAGCATGATAAAATTACCTGTAAAAAATATTTATTTCCGGTGTTTCTAACACACAAAAATGCTAAAGTCAAATCTTGTAAGAAGCAAAGTGGAATTCATGGCGGCGGTTGATGGCCCTGCCGCGGTGTTGCCGCGGCAACACTCCCCGCCGGCGACGTGGCCCACGCCCGCCCGCCGGCCCGCCCGAGGCCCCCTGCCCTACCGCGCGATCGGTTTTGTCCCTGTCCCGTCCCCTGGGGACACTGGCGGCGATCGTGGCCCACGCCCTGGGGCAGAGTGGCGCGCGTAGCGCTCGGGCCTGTAGCAAAATGTAGTAGTTAAGGCGCGCTGACTGGCTGACTGGCTGGCAGATAGACGCCCGCGCGCCCTACGGGACTGGCCAGCGGCGATCGTGTGTGTATGCCCGTCGGTCAGTCAGTCACCCGCCTGGCCGGTCAGGCAGTCAGTTAGAACAAAGTTGCTGATTGCCCCTGACGGGCGTTTTGTTTACAATGAACCAACAGCCTGTAAGGTTGCCTGAGCCAACAGCAGGCAAACAGACTGTAAACAATTCATAGGCTGGGCAGCCATGCGTGAGGTAATTTGCGTCGCCAACCAAAAAGGCGGCGTTGGCAAAACGACCGTCGCGATCAATCTGGGCCGGGCACTGGCTGAGCGCGGCCGGCGCGTGTTATTGATCGACACCGATCCTCAAATGAGCGCCACGATCGCGCTCGGAGTCACTGACACCGAAGATCGATCCCTAGCCGATGTCATCGGCGGCGCCCTGCCCGGCACGGCGACAATCGGCGACGTGGCCCGCGATCTGGGCGGCGGGCTGCAGCTCGTGCCGGCCGATCTGTCTATGGCCGCCAATGAGCTGGGCCTGATCCAACGTGATCGCCGCGAGTCTATCCTCTCAGACGCCCTCCAATCGATAAGCGCCGACTATGTTTTGATTGACTGCCCCCCGTCGTTGGGGGTGTTGACGATCAATGGGTTAGTCGCGGCTGATTCGACTTTGATCCCCTTTGCGCCCGAGTTTCTATCGGCGCGCAGCGTCACGCTGATCATGCAAACAATCGAGCGGGTACGGCGGATCAATCGCGGCTTGCGCGTGTTGGGCTGCCTGCCTACGATGGTTTCGCACACCAAAGAACACGCCCAGATCATCGAAGCGATCGGGCAACACTGGCCCGTGATCCCGATCACAATCGGCCGCTCGATCCGTGTGGCAGAGGCGGCGCGCAACGGCGGTAGCATCCTGGACTATGACACCAACGGGGCACAAGCGGCCGCCTTTCGTGAATTGGCGGCCTGGATTGAATTACAGGGAGGTAAGCGCCATGCCAAAGCGTAAGGATGTGTCACTTGATGAATTGCTGGGCGGCAAGCCAAAGAGCACGCCCGACCCGACACAAGCGACGCCCGCGCGCAAGCGCGCACCCAAGTCGTCACCGGCGGGGAGTGACCAACAGGTCAGAAAGGCAGCGGGCAAGGCGCGCGACAGTAAAGCACTGGCCGCTGAATACGATCGCTACGGCCAACCCTGGGCCGTCAGGCTGCCCCCAGCGCTGATCGCAGAACTGAAGCGGATCGCCGAGCGTGAGGGCGTGAACTATGGCGCGCTAACCCGCTGGGCCTTGCAGCAATTCACCGCCAATTACAAAGCGGGCCGGATCGACCTAGGTAAGGCCAAGCGGCCCAAGGGCTACGATTTGTAAACATAAGGTAAACGGTTTGTAAACAAAGTAAGGTTAAGCCCCTGCCCGATTTAGGGGTTGACATCGGCGCACGTGGTGGTATAGTTTTGTGTAACTAGTTACACTTCGGGGTTAGTCAATGAAGCGGATCACGATCAACATAGATGATGCCAAGCACGCGCAGTTTAAGGCGGCGGCGGCGGCGGCGGGCTTTGGCATGACCGAGGTGATAAGCGCGGCTGTTGATGACTACTTGAGCGGGAAGTACCGACCCAAGATCAGCAAAACCCAGATCAAGGAAAACGAGAGAAAACCTATAAATAAGTAAATTTATAGCAAAACGTCTGACGCAAGTGGTTGCACACTCACGTCAGACTAACCTAACGACCGGTAGAAGCGGCAGCCAGGCTGTGGCTATTTTAGCACACCCTTTTCACGCCAGACCTTACCGGTTATGGCGTTTTTGTTTTCAAACGGAGTAAGGTGGGTGTGATGATTGATCGTGACGCGATAGCCGAGTTGGTGGATCGAGTTGAAGTGCGTGGCCTGGGTTACATGCTATTGCTGTATTTGCTGAATGGCGCGACGGTGGGCGAGTTACATTTGATGGCGCGGGAGGACCGGCACGTTATCAGCGACTGTCTGCGCGGGCTGGAAATACGGCAATATGTGCAACGCGTACAGTATCGAACCGGTTATAAGTGGTTTCTCTCGCAAAATGGACTTTCCTTCATGCGTTTAGAAGTTGGTGGGAATACCACCAACTTCCCCCCTACTGCTGCTGCTTTATTATCTTCTCCTGATTCTGCTAAAGCAGTAGTAGCAGAAACGGCAGAGGTTGGTGGGAATATCACCAACTTCACTCCGACCGAAAAAAGCGAAGGGGAAAAAACACCCCTCAGCCCGAAGGTGGTCGCGGCGCTGAAAGCCGCAGGCATTGGCAGCAATCTGCACGCGGAATTATGCGCGCTTGAGCACGTGACCCCGGCCTATGTGAAAGCCCACGACCAATATCGGCGGGGCCGCGGGGAAAGCGTGGGGCTGTTGATTACACGGCTGCGCGCCAGCGATCCGGCACCGAAAAAGGCCCAAAAACGCGATGTTGGCGCGGATTGGCAAAAAGTTATAGATGCGCGGGGAGGCGGCAAACGTATGAAATGATCGGGCTAAAAAACAAGAGCGGGCTGCCTTAGCGTCGGAAGCGCACGGGGCAGCCCTACCACCAGCGAACCGACAAGGCAGCAAGTGGCGCGTGTATTTTACACCACGGGCTGCCCAATCAGAAAGAAAGAGGGCAGACGACATGAAAAAGTGGTTGGCAGTGGCAGCGCTGATCTTCCTCGCAGTGAAATACATCGAAGCAAACCCGACCGGCTATCAGGTCTACACTCAGCCGGGCTTGGGCGCGGTCAATGAATCACAGGCGGCCGTGAACCAGGCCAACGCCGCCAAGATCAATCAAGAAGTCAGGCGGCAAAACGAGTTTGACGACGGCACGGCAATCAACGTTGTAGCGCGCGTAGTCATGGGGCGCGGGTTGACCGATGCTGAGCAACTGGGCACAACTGGCATGATCTTTAGCGCGGTCCTGTGCCTGGCCCCCTGGCTGGCCCTGGCGTTTCTGTATGTGATCTGGAAACTCACGCGGCCTACGGTGGTGCACCATGATTGATCTAGTTCGGCGGCTATTTAAGAAGCGGTTTGTATTGCGTCCAATCGCCGTTGACATCGATCCGAGTTTGACGCGCGCTGAGTTTCGACAGGTCGCGCGGGCAGAACGTGACAAGCGACACGCGGCCTATCGGGCACGATATGGGAAGGGACAGGTTTCCAATGAATAACGACTCGAAACGCCACACCGTCACCGAGCGCCGCGGCGCGCCTGGGCCTGATCGGCCAACAGTCTGTAAACAGGTTGTAAACAAGTAACCAACATTCGCGAGGTGACCCATGCAAGATCAACGTGACTTACTCCTCAACCGCTGGGCGGGCGCGATCGACAAGGCCGCGCGCCTGGGCGCATTGACGGGCGATCCGAACAAGCCGATCGTGATCCGTGAGATCGGCACGATCGCCGGACCGCGCGCCGGCGCGATCGAGATCGACGCGGGGATCCACGCGGGGCTATTGCTGCGCGCGCTGGGCCGTGACGACGGCGCGGTCATGCGGCAGTTCATCCCTTGGCCGTTTACTGACACGCCCGCGGTCTACCTGGCCGGGCGCTGTGTGCGGATTGAGGCGGGCTGGCCTGACGCCCTGGCCCGCAAGTCGATCAGCGTGGCCGAACTCAACACCCGCCCCAATAAGCCGGGCTACTGGCTGGCCGGCATGAATGAACGCGGGCGCGCGGTGATCTTGCGGCTGAGCGACGCGGCTCCGCATTTCCTGATCGCGGGCACGACGGGCGCGGGTAAAAGCGTGGCGTTGCGATCGATGATCGTGCAGCTGGCCCGCAACGGCGATCGCTTGATCTTGATCGACCTGAAGCCCGAGGGGCTGATCGGCTTGGATAATCTGCCCGGTGTGCTCGGGCCGCTGGCCACCACGCTTGACGATGCCCGCGCGGCGCTGGCCTACGCCGTGGCCGAAATGCGCCGACGCTACACCCTGTGGCCCTCCCTACAGGGGACACGGGCTGACACCCACGACACAACGGTGCCGCTCTGGGCCGTGTGTGTTGACGAGATTCAAGAGTTAGCGGCTGACGCCGCCTGTGTTGAGATGATCCGGCAACTGACGGCGCAAGGGCGCGCCGCCCGCGTGCACGTCATTCTAGCAACCCAATACCCGATCAATGATGCCCTGGGCGATGCGACGATCAAGCGCAACATGACGGGCCGGATCGCGCTGCGGGTGAGTGATGCCAAGGCGTCTGAGGTTTCGATCGGGCAGAGCACACCGCGCGCCGATTGGCTGCTCGGGGCAGGGGATGCCTACGCGATCACGCCGGGCAACATTCAACGCACCCAGATCGCCTACATGGAGAAACGCGAGATCGAGCGCATGGCGATCGCGCAGCCCGCGATCAGCGAGTGGCCGGCGTTTGTGGCTGAGGCGTCATTGCCCAGCAATGGCGCGGCGACGTGGACCGACCAGGAACTAGCGATCAGCCTGGGCGCGGCCTATCGGCAAGACGGCCGCCCCGCGCTGATCAAGGCGCTGGCCGCGGCGGGCCTGAGCCAGCCCGGCGGCGACCGGGCGCGCCGCTTACTGGCGATCGGGCGTGAGCAATTGATCGCGCTGCGTGAGCACGGGTTAGATGTGTGCGATCGTGACACTCAAGATTGAGGAAAGGATCAAACCATGACCGAGTTAAAGCGTGTGCGCAATGAGTTTCTAATGTTTGTGGGCTTAACGGTGATCGTGCTGATCAGCGGCGGCGGGCTGGTGTTTGCGGTGTATTCTGTCATCGGCGAATTAACCGATCCGGGCCGCCACTGGCTGGCGACCGGCCTGGTGTTTTTGATCCCGATCGCTTATGCGCTGGGGCTGCAATCCGCCAAGGCCCACCGTACAGGGATCGAGCGCGGGATCGATCTGAAGTTGGGCGCGCGTGAGCGTGCGCAGCAACGACCGATCGTGACGACACCGGCGGCTACTGCAACCGCCCGCGCGGCGCGCTGGAATGAGGACCTACTGCCCAGCGGCGGGCACGCGGTGATCGTCGCGCGACGCGATACCAACACTGATCCGATCGAGATGTAAGCCAACAGGCTACAAACAAGTTGTAAACAATGAACCAACAAACACCCAACGATCAACCAACACCGCGTTACATTCGACGCCCCGATCACGCTCGGCGCTTGGCCTGGGGTGATGACTTTGCGGGCGATGCCTGGCACAACACGATCACCGATCAGATCGTCTACTGTGTGGTGGGTCATGCGCCAATCGACTGCCCGCGCTGCGCACCGGCGGCGGCCCGATTATCGGCGGCGGCGGGTTGTAGTACACTCTGAGAGGCCCTAAATGAGTACCTTACGAGATAAAAACACATCGGCTGGAGGGGTGTTTGCAGCCTCTTTGCAGCCTCTTTGCACAGGCACACCGCCCAAGAGCCGACTAACGAGTCACGGACTGCGCGCTTTTCGATTGGTTAGATCGGCGCGGGATGCTCGTCACCTGGCCGGGCTGAGCCTAAGCCAAGTAGCAGAACGGATTGAGACGACGATCGGCAAGCGTTACACGACGGGCGCGATCGCCAATATGGAGAACGGCAAGCGGCGCACTCGTGACGGCGTGTTTGTCGGCAAGCGGCCACAATTCAAAATGCCCACCGATGCGATCGAGGTCTACCGATCGTCATTGGCTGAGGCGGTGACGCTGGCCAGCGGCGGCGCGCTGGCCGTGAAGATCACGATCAGTAAGCGCGGCCTGTGGCGCGTGGATCCGATCATGCGCTGCGCGATCTGCGATCATCCGTTCACAGTGAAGCGGGCAAACACGACGCGGTGTAATTGGTGTATAAAGCACAATCAGACACGACGAAAGGAAAAGGCGATCAAGCATGGCTGATCAATGGGAGAACTTGCAGAGCGACGATCACGGCAACACGATCGATCACACGGGGCGGATCGTGGATGACGACGGGGCAGAGCCGCACGGCCCAGTAAAAACGCCTGACCAAATGGACAAACACACGCCCGGCCCGTGGCTGCGCCTGACGGCGCGCAAGGGTCACACCGCGATCAGTAGCGCGGCTGACAAGCATTGGGCCGCGGCCGATCACTTTGTCGGCGACGTGCGATCGAATAACGCGGCGCTGATCACGGCCGCCCCTGAGTTGCTGGCCGCGCTGCGTGAGGTCCGATCGCGCTATGTGTCGATCGGTGACCTGAACGTGATCGAAGTGGCGATTACGCCTGAGCTGTACGCCCAGATCGAGCGGGCCTTAGCCCGCGCAGTCAATCACACGCGCGACGTTGACGAGCGCCCCGACGTGGACCTGGTAAGCGACGCGGCCCCCGATCTGTTGCGGGCCGGCCGGGCGCTGGCCGATAAGATCGCGGCCTACGGTCTACCGCCTGAATATCTGCTTGATGAGTGGCGCGCCATGCGCAGCGCGATCGCCAAGGCCCTGGGGCAAGCACAAGAATGAGCACGGCCAGCGGCAAGCCTGCCTAATGTATAACGGGCGCGCTGACTTGAGCGGTGGTGGACGCTATATCTATCAATAGCGTGTCTATTCTGATAGATATAGGCCATCCGCCCCAAAAGCCATGTAAGCGTTTATGTAAGCGTTTATGCAACGTCTAATGTAAGTCGTAATGTTGGACTCGTTTCACGGCACTGGACCCACTTCTGCAGAAGCGCTCCGGGCGCGGGCCTGGCTGGCCGAGTCGCAAGCAATCGAACCGCTGGGCAGCGTGAGTGCGTAACGGATCAAAGCAACCACACTGAGCGTTATTCAGACTTACCCGATCCGATCGGAGAACATGCCGATCTAGTCAGATACACCGTTGAATGTTTGGCCCCGTTCGATCTGGTTAGAGGATCGGTCAATCGGGCGCTGATCGAATGGAACAAGAAAAATGCCCCAGAGAGTGAAGAGATCGAAAGGAGATCGCGGATCGTCTGAGTGTGAGTCTGGCAACAGTCAAGCGCGATCTGAAATGAGCCAAAATTGAGCCATACGAACTATAAACTTCTATTGCATACTGCTACATGTTCTGATACACTGGAACGCAGCGTAATTGTGTTACAGCAAAAAGCGGATTAGTTGACCACGGCTTTTTTCAGTGTTACACTAGCGCAGTAGAACGCCCGTTTGCTCGGGTGCGATCTTAGTCACATCAAAAGAAAGCGCCCGATCGGTTGGTTTGATCGGGCGCTTCGATTTTGGGGCCGGCCGCTCTCTTTCTTCGCGGGATAAGAGCGGCGCGGCGACGGATGACGGCGCGAGCGGAATCGCGCTTCAGGGTTATCTTATCATGACTTGTCAAGAATTGTAAATATCACTTTTTCTAAAAGAAAATTTGTATTTTCCGACAAGTCGCTAACCTGAAGCCTACCGCGCGCCCGATCCATAAGGATCGAGCGGTGACAAAGCATCACAGTAGTTGTCTTTCAATCGAATACAGCGTTCTACGCGGAACTCAAAGCGTCGTGCACCTGCGGGGTGTTACGGCGCTTTTTTGTTTGGTGAACTGGGTCTCAGTGGACTCCGAGGGGTGAACTATGGAAATGATTGGTTTGTCAGTACGACTTGACGATCAAACCCGTCACGCGCTCGAAGCGGCTGCGCAGCGTGACGATCGCAAGCCTAGAGCGCTGGCCCGCTTGCTGATTCGTGAGGGCCTGGCACGGCGCGGCTACTTACTGATAGAGCACGGCGATGATCGCATGATCTCCGGCGGGCAAGGGCAGGGGGCAGAACATGGGCACTAAAAACGCAGCCGCCCCGACGGCAAATCGGGGCGGGCAAATCAAGGGCGCTGGGCAGCGCGATACTACCTCTGATCATACCACGAAAGCACCTGCGCGATCAACCTACCTCGATCACGCGCGAGCCTACGGGGCACGCGGCTGGTGGGTGTTTCCTCTCAAGCCTGGCACGAAACAACCGATCACAAAGCACGGCTTTAAGGACGCGAGTAACGATCCGAAAGCGATCCGGGCCTGGTGGGGTAAGACGCCCCGCGCTAACATCGGTCTGGATTGTGGCCGATCAGGTGTGATCGTGATCGACGTGGACGGTGATGAGGGCTTTGAAACGCTGGGCGATCTTGAAGCATCGCACAGCTTGGTCTATCACACCCTGACCAGCCATACCCCAGGCAAAGCCGGCAAGGGCGCGGGCGCGCATTTACTTTTCAAAATGCCCGCGGGCCTGACGATTGGCAACAAGAAGATTGGCCCCGGCCTTGAGACGCGCGGCGCTGGTGGTTACATTGTGTTACCCCCTTCGATTCACCCCGATCACCCGAAAGGCCCCGCCTACCGCTGGGCCGATGACACCACGCCGATCGCCGATCTGCCCCAGGTGTTTATCGATCTCCTCACGGCAGAAACCGAGAGCGCGCCGCGCTCGACGGCAACTGCATCGTCGATCAATTCAGTGGCCCCGGTGCCCTCTGTGTCGCAACGTGAGATCGCGCACTACAGTCAGGCTGCCTTTGACGATGAATTGGTCAAGTTACGCGCAGCCCGTGAGGGCGATCGTAACAATCAATTGAACCGATCGGCGTTTGCGCTCGGGCAACTTGTCGGCGCGGGCGCGCTCGATCGGTCATCGGTTGAAGCCGCATTAGAGCAAGCGGCGCGTGACATCGGCCTGAAGGGTAAAGAAGTCGCCTTAACGATCAAGAGTGGCATTGACGACGGGATCACAAAGCCGCGCGATCTGTCGCACCTGGTCGATCGGCGCAATGGTCAGCATGGATCGACGGCCGATGACTTGATCGGCCTTAGCGACATGCCCGATCAGTCTGAGCGCACGCCGGCGGCGCGCATGTTTACCGACAAAGGCAACGGCGAACGTATGGCCGATCACCACGCTGGCCGGCTGCGTTACACCCAAGCGCGGGGCTGGGTTTATTACGATAGTACGCGCTGGCAGGATGATGACATAGGCGCGGCTATGCGGTTAGCCAAACAAACCGCAATGTCGATCTTCGATGAAGCAAAGCAAGAGCAAGCCAAGATACAACATGCGATCGACGCGATAAAGGCAGCGGCCGAGGTTGACGATCCAAAAGCCTACGATAAGGCAGTATCCGACAAAGAAAAGGCTGAGGCCCGCACCCAGCAGGCGCTGGCCTGGGCGCTGAAAACTCAATCACGCCCACGACTTGAGGCTATGATCGCGCTGGCCCAATCTGAGCGCGGGATCGTCACTCGTCACACCGTTTTCGATCTTGATCCTTTTCTATTCAATACGCAGAACGGCACGCTTGATCTACGAACCGGAACGCTACGCGCCCATACGCCCAACGACTTGATCACCAAACTGGCCGGGACCCACTACGATCCGGCCGCCACATGCCCAAAGTGGATCGCCTTTCTCGATCGGATAATGGATCACGATCAAGAGATGATCTGCTTTTTGCAACGGGTGATCGGGCTGGCCCTCACAGGTGATACACGGCTGCATTATCTGTATTTCCTATACGGCACCGGCGCAAACGGTAAGAGCACGCTGATCGAGACAGTGATCGCGCTTTTGGGTGACTATGCGCGCAAAATTCAGACGGCCACGCTTTTACAAAAGACATTTGGCGACAATGGCACGGGTTACGATCTAGCCACGCTACCAGGAACACGTATGGCGATCGGGGCAGAGTTGCCCAGCGGGCGGCGATTAGATGAGGAACGGATCAAAGACATGGTAGGGGGCGACACGATCACGGCGCGCCTTTTGTACAAAGCCCCCTTTAACTTTAAGCCCTCGTTTAAGCTTTGGATTTATGGCAATCATCGTCCCTCGATTTATGGCACCGATGACGGCATTTGGCGGCGCGTGTTAGAGATACCTTTCAGCGTGACAATACCTGAGCAAGAGCGCGATCCATTGCTACCCCAGCGGCTACTAACTGAGCTGCCTGGCATTTTGGCCTGGGCGGTCCGTGGCTGCCTGGATTGGCAAGCCCATGGGTTAAACGTGCCCGATAAGGTTAAGGCAGCCACGGCTAAGTATCGGGCGGATATGGACATTGTAAGCGCCTTCTTTGATGAGTGTTGCCTAATCAACAAAGACGATCCGCTTAAAGTGTTTGTGTCATCGAGTGATCTTTACGCAGCCTTTACGGCCTGGGCTGAGCGCAACGGAGAAGTAGATAAAGATGGCAAACCGATCTTGTCACAGAAAGCGATCGCCTCACGACTAAAAGAGCGCGGCTTTAAGGACGATCGAAGTTTTGCAGTGGGGCGCATTTGGCGCGGGATCGGCTTGATTACTCCAGCCGATGGTGCAAAGTAGCCCAAAATGCCCGCATGACACATGACAGATCATGACGCTTTTTTAGGAAAAGTGATCAAAGTGAAAAAATAGCGCCTTATAGGCGGGTTTCTCTAAAAATGCGACATGATCCGACATGCGTCATGGATAGAAAAAAGCCCAAAATGAACCCCGACACCCTACTAACCGACGAACGCGGCGCTGGCAATGTCCCCCAGTGGAAGGGGATCGGGCTGATTGACGAAAAAATGGCACAAGCGGAGTGAGTTACTAAGTTACCAAAAGTTACCCGAAATACAGGTTATTTCCCTAAGTGATTTTATCAATCTCATAAGAGGAAAAAGCAACATTTTAGTAACTTAGTAACTGTTGGTAATTCAGAGAGGATCGGGCAAATGGGCAGTTTAACCCTACACTTTGACGGTCTGTGTGAGCCGCGCAACCCTGGCGGACTGGCCTGTTACGGCTGGCTAATCCAGTGCGCCGGCCACACGATCGCCCAGGGGCACGGCCTGGCCGCGCTCAATTCAACCAACAACGTCGGCGAATACAGCGCACTGATCGCGGGGCTGAAAGGCGCGATCGATCACGGGCTGGCCGGGCAGGGGTTGGAAGTTTACGGCGACTCGCAATTAGTGATCAGGCAGATGGCGGGCGTCTACGCGGTCAACGCGGCGCGGATCATCCCGCTACATCGGCACGCGCAGCAACTGGCGATCGCCGTCGGCGTGGCGCGCTGGCAGTGGATCCCGCGTGATCAAAACGACGCGGCCGATCAACTGAGCCGGATCGCGTATGCAGAGGCGACACAAACGGCGGTGACAGTATGACCCCAGACGCCTTACTTGCTGAGCTACAGACACGCGGGATCAAGGTACGGATAGACGGCGAGCGCTTAATGGTCACCGCCCCGGCGCGCTCGTTGACGCCCGGCCTGAGCGCCGCGATCAAAAAGCACAAGGCCGCCCTGATCGAACGGCTGCCCGCCACACCGCGCGATCAATTGCCCCTGGGCGTGATGACCGATCCGGCCCCGCCTGGCGGCGACTCCACGTCGTCACCGGCGGGGAGTGACCAAGAGGTCAGTGAACCAACGCCGGCAGAGACGGCCCTGATCGCGTTACTCGATCAATGGGAGAGCGCCGATAATCCGCGTGATCCTGAGTGGGTGCGGCGCTATGCAGCGGCGGCGATTGCGGCGGGCGCGCAATGCTTTGAGACGATCACACTTGAGAATGAAACGATCGTGCAAGTAGACGCCGGCCCCCACGGCTGGGCGCGCTGGCAGGCCCAGGCAGAGGCTGAGGCGGTGACCCCGTGATCGGACAAATTGATAAATCAGGATTGGCAAACCTGGCAACAGCCGATGATTTAGCAAAATCTGAGGGGCTAGAAAATGGGCGGTAGCGGGTCAACACGCTGGGGTTATCACGACAAGCGGCGCTTGTGTGAGAGTAGTTTTCCACTGGGCGCTTACGATCTACGGCGTTACGCAGGGCGCGGCCTGATTACATTAACCTGGAAAAATAACGGCCGGAAATCGGGGGAGATCAGCGCAATCGTCTTTGAAGATCGGGCGCGGCTTGATTACACTTACACCCCCAACGGGGGCAGCCCGCGATCCCTTAGTTATGAGATTGCCTTTCAGAGCACGCCCACGCCCTGGGGCGCGCTGCGTTATTGGCTGACGTGCCCAGTCTGTAGCCGGCGGGTGGGCAAAGTGTATTTACCTCCAGGCGATCACACTTTCGCGTGTAGGCGCTGCCACAATCTCACCTACCGATCAGCCCAAGAGCAACACGAGTTTGACGGCCTATATCGGCTCATGGGACGGCAAATGGGGCTCGCCCCTGACGAGGTAAAAGAGATCATGAGTTACATCGGGCACAGTCGATAACCCCGTTCGTTCATTGCCGCGCGGTACGCCTCACAGTATACTGACACCACCCTCAGTGTAGGACAGCCATCATGCCCGAAGATACGCCAGTCGATCTGATCTCCCAACTCAAGCAATCCATCGCTTCACTCGAAGAACAGCAACGCGTCCTGGGCGTTGATCTCTCCGCATCGCTCCAACCGTTGCGCGCACTCCTCACGCAGTTGGAGCAAAGTGCAGGCACTGCGCCGATCAGTCATGTCAGCGGCGGCATCAACGTGGCGGCTGATCACGTTGACATCGACGGCGATGTGGTGGGCCGCGACAAAGTGACAACGACCACGATCCTCTACTCCGGGGATGATCCTAAAGCCAATCAAGACCTCTTGGCCCGTTACTTGAAGTGGGTGATCAAGGAGTGCGCGCCGCTCAAGCTCACCGGCATCGATCAAGGCGCGGCGCAGCCTGGTCAGCAGCCGCCGGGCTTGACCAGCGTGTATGTCGATCTCAATCTTGATCTAAAGATACCGGTGGGGAGCAAGTTTACAGAGTCTTTCAAGCGTGAAGCGGAACCGGTGCGCGGTAAGCGGCGAGGCAGCGAGGCCGAGATGGAAACGCGCGAGGGGCGCGTGGTGCCCGCACTCGAAGCCTTGGCCTATTGCCCGACGATGGTCTTACTGGGCAAGCCCGGCTCCGGCAAATCGACCTTGAGCACGTATGTGGCGCTGAGCCTGGCCGAGGCCGGGCTGGGCGCTGACGCGGCCTTGCTCCGCTTGAGCGCTGATTGGACACACGGCCCGCTGCTGCCTGTGCGGGTGATTCTGCGCCAGTTTGCGGCCAGCCTGCCCGCTGATCTACAACACGGCGAGGCCGCGCATCTATGGCAGTTCATCAAGAGCGAGATTGTCCGCTGCGGCCTGCCGGCCAAGGCAGGCGAGTTGGTGCAGGAGGTGGCCGCCAAGTCCGGCGCGCTGTTCCTGTTGGATGGGCTGGACGAAGTGGGCGACGATCAGCGCCGCGCCGTCGTGCTGGAGGCTGTGACGAAGTTCATGCCCACCGCCGGCGACCCGTGTCGCTTCCTGATCACCGCGCGGCCCTATGCCTGGGAAGAGGGTGAGCAGCGACTCGCCAACGTGGAGCGCATCTATCGGCTGGCTGATTTTGACCCCGATCAGATCACGTTATTCATCACGCATTGGTATGAAGCCATTGCCACGCTCGGCTGGCTCGATGATCGCACGGCGAACGAAAAGACCCAGGAGTTGCAGGCTGCGGTGCAGCGGGTCGATCTGCTGGCACTGGCCAGCAATCCCTTACTGCTGACGTTGATGGCGACGTTGCATAGCAACCGCACGCGCCTACCGGACGATCGGGCCGACTTGTACAACGAGGTAGTGGAATTGCTGCTGGAACGCTGGAACAAACCCAGCGGCGCCGATCGCGGCCTGATCGATGCCCTGGCGATTCCCACCTTGACGCTGGCCAATTTGCGTGAGCCGATCGAGCAGCTCGCCTTCGACGCGCATGTTGAGCATCGCGGCAAACCGGGCACGGCCGATCTGGCTGAGATGGCCCTGCTGGACGCCTTTCGCCCGCTGTTAGGCGGTAAGTTGGATAAGGCCCTGTTGGTGATCGACTATATCGAAAAGCGCGCGGGCCTGCTCATCGGGCAGGGCGTGCGTCAACATCAACGCCAGTTCACTTTCCCGCATCGCACCTTTCAAGAATATCTGGCCGCCAGTTATCTGGCCGCGCAAAACGACTTCAGCGAACGCAGCACGCAGCTGGTGCAAGACGCGCCCGCCCATTGGCGCGAAGTCGTCATCCTGGCCGCGCGCCAGGCCGGCAAAGAGCGTGGCCTGGCCGCCGCCGATGCTTTGATTCATGGCCTGAGTTGTGATGACTATCGACGCCACCACAACGTGCCCCGCGAGAACGACTGGCAGGCCGCGATCCTGGCGGGTGCGCAGGTGCTAGAGATTGGCCTGGCGGTGGTGGAGAGCCGCGACGTGTATCGCGCGGTGCGCGACCGCGTGGCGAACTGGCTGCTGTGCCTGATCGAAACCTCACAGAGCCTGAGCCTGCCTGAGCGCATCGAGGCCGGCAACACCCTGGGCCGCCTGGGCGATCCGCGCTTTGAAGTGCAACACGCGGTCGATGGTACGGCCTACATTCTGCCCACCCCAGTGCGCATTGAGGCTGGCCCGTTTGAGATGGGCAGCCACAAAGATGAAACGCCCTACGATGACGAATACTCTGCCGCCACGCAGAATAACCGTCACAGGGTTGAGGTGGCCGAGTTTTTGATCAGCCCCTATCCTGTAACGAATGCAGAATACTTCTGCTTTGTAAAAGCCACACGGGCCGCAGCGCCGAACCATTGGCGGAGTGGCGCGGTGTCGCCTGGCCTGGAAAATCAGCCGGTCGTCAATGTATCATGGCATGAGGCCCGGGCCTATTGCGAGTGGTTGTCCAAGGTGTCAGGTCGTGAGGTGCGACTGCCGACCGAGGCTGAATGGGAAAAGGCCGCACGCTGGGATCTAGCGCAAAAACAGTCACGCGTGTATCCCTGGGGTAATGAGTGGGATGCCGCGAAATGTAATACTAACGAAGCGGGGATCGGCACGACTACGCCGGTGGGGATCTATCCTGATGGCCGCAGTCCGTATGGTCTGTATGATGTGGCGGGCAATGTGTGGGAGTGGACACAATCTAAGTTCACCCACTATCCATATCAAGTCGATGATGGCCGCAACCAGATCGATCGTAGTGAAGTTGCGCGGGTGTTGCGCGGCGGGTCTTGGCTCAGCTCTCGAGACCACGCGCGCTGTGCCTTCCGCAGCTACAATGACCCTGGCTTTCGTGCCGGCAATAACGGGTTTCGGTGTTG